>Ga0315291_10005626_pt1 | contig 15687 bp, 13 predicted proteins | sample YL17G12_20_MG_FD_203070 | JGI IMG/M metagenome (GOLD analysis project Ga0315291, IMG submission 203070) | Sediment microbial communities from Yellowstone Lake, YNP, Wyoming, USA - YL17G12_20 | ecosystem: Environmental > Aquatic > Freshwater > Lake > Sediment | place: USA: Wyoming | collected...
GGAACATACTTTGGAACGAACTTGTCGGCCTCTTCTGGATCGGACAGCTCCACCGGCTCCACAGTGTGCGACAGAATGAACGCATCGAGGTTGACTGCCACCGGCAGAGCGACACGTTTGTCCTCAGCGATCCTGAACGCCTGCAGGACCATGTCGTGGACCTCCTGGTTGTTGTCGCAAAAGACCTGTATCCATCCCGAATCGCGCTCCGGCATTATGTCGTTGTGCTCCACCCAGATGTTGATCGGAGCGGCGATGGCCCTGTTCACGACCGCCATGACGACCGGAAGCCTGAGCCCGGATGCGATGGGGAGAATCTCGTGCATCAGCGCGAGCCCTTGCGACGATGTGGCCGTGAACGTCCTCACGCCGGTAGCGCTAGCCGACACGCACGCGCTCATAGCGGAATGCTCGCTCTCGACCTCCATGTACGCGCAGTCCAGCTCGCCGTTGTTGATGAATTCCGATAGATGCTCCACGATGAAAGTCTGAGGAGTGATCGGATAGGCGGCAACTGTCTTGACCCTGGCTCTCATCGCACCGTATGCGGCCGCATAGTTGCCAGTAACAACCTTCTTTGTCGCCATCCTATCACCTCACCATCTTGATGGCGTCGACGGGGCACTCGTTGGCGCATATCCCGCAGCCCTTGCAATATGTCATGTCGAAATCCATCCTGTCGCTCTTCCTGTAGATGCATCCCTCTGGACAGTAGAACCAGCAGAAGTTGCACATGGTGCACTTCCCCTTGTCGTACTCTGGGTGGAAAACCTTCCAGCTCCCGGTCTTGCTCTCAACGAACGATCCCGGACCGACGAGCCCGGCTTCCGTCTTCATAGGTATCGAGGCCGCTCCGACCGGCATCTCATTGACATCGGGCAGCCACTTCTTCGCTGCCCTCAGCTGCCTGTGACCGTGAGACTCGCCGACGAGTGTCCTGTCATAGGCCGTCCTGGCGGCCTTTGCGTTCAGGTCACCGACCTTAGGCCCGAGCCTGTCGCCGAAGATCTGCATGATGCCCTTCTCGATCGATTCGATCTTGACCAAGCCAGTGGCCTTCGCGAACGCCCCCAGAATGGCGGAGTTGGTGGTCGGCTGCTTAAGCACCTCCAGGGCGACGCTCGTCGCGTCTACAGTAGCCAGGTTGGCATCGACTCCGACATCGATCTCGCTCGGCTTCTTCGCGGAGTTGACGATGACCATGCCGCCTTTCTTAAGGCCCTCGACGACGTTAACGCCCTCGATTAGACTCTCGTCAAGGACGACGACAAAGTCCGGTTCGTAGACCTGCGTCTTCCTGTAGATCCTCTTCTTGTCAATCCTGGTAAACGCGAGCACGGGCGCGCCACGCCTTTCTGCTCCGAAAAACGGGAACGCCGTGGCATAGCCCCCTTCTTGGAAGGCCGCGCTCGCGAGTGCTTGTGCCGCCATGACCGCGCCTTGACCGCCGCGGCCATGGAATCGTACCTCGTACATCCTATGAGCCTCGCTGGTGTTTTGTATAGAAGTATCCACCTTAAGTCTTTCGTATCAACTCTATTGAGCCTGGGGGTGGCCAGACAGGTCGAATATTGCGAAAGATACAGTGTCTAGAGGTGGCATTCTCGTGAGTTGCTGATGAGCAGATGTTCGATGGTCGTGAAACCCGTGGAAGAGGTGCCCCACACCGAGTCGGCTGCTGCCCAAACCTTTTTGGAGCAAGCAATGGATTGGGAGCAGGATGACCAAGAAGCAGCCCGAGGGCGTCACCCTCAAAGTAGCTCGGGCCCACCACCAATCCGAGGTCGGACTCGGCAGGGCAAGAATCGACTCTCAGACCAGAAAGGCCCTTGGAGCGGATGTCGGAGAGATCATTGAGATAGTCGGCAAGAAGCGGACCGCCGCTAAGGTCTTCAGGGCCGCGCACGAGGATGAAGGTCAGGGCATAATCAGGATAGACGGGATGATCAGGGGCAATGCTGGCGTGTCGATCGGCGAGAAGGTCGTTATCGCCAAAGCTGAAGGGCAGTCCGCCCAGAAGGTGATAGTCGCGCCGAAGATACCCCAGGGCAAGCGTGTCAGGTTCGGACAGGGCGTAGAAGGTCTATTCAAGAAAGGGCTCCTGAACCGAGCGCTCGTCAAAGGCGACGAGATAATCATTCCCAACATCGCGCTCATGGGCGGCTTTCTGCCGTTCGTCGTGGTTTCGACGACCCCGAGCGGCATCGTCCAAGTCACGGAAAGCACGGATTTGGCGGTCAAGACAGAGCCCGTCGAGGTCACGCAGATAGAGCGGCCTTCTGTGACTTGGGAGGACATCGGAGGGCTCGAGGGCGAGCTTCAGAGGATCAGGGAGATGATCGAGCTCCCTCTGAAACACCCTGAGGTGTTCTCCCGGCTTGGAATCGATCCTCCAAAGGGCGTGCTCCTCTACGGCCCACCCGGGACTGGCAAAACATTGATCGCGCGCGCGGTCGCGAACGAGGCGGGGGCCAACTTCTACGCGATCCAAGGACCAGAGATAATGTCGAAGTTCTACGGACAGAGCGAGGAGAAGCTCAGGGACATGTTCACCGAGGCCGAGAAGAACTCCCCGTCCGTCATATTCATAGACGAATTAGACTCGATCGCCCCGAGGAGAGATGAAGTACAGGGCGAAGTCGAGAGAAGAGTCGTCGCACAACTCCTCACGCTGATGGATGGATTGACCGCGAGAGGCAACGTCGTCGTGATTGCCGCGACCAATAGGGAAGAAGCTATCGACCCGGCACTTAGAAGACCAGGGAGGTTCGACCGGGAGATCGAGATCGGGGTCCCGACCGCGGAGGGCCGCGGAGAGATACTCCAGATCCACACGAGGGGCATGCCGCTCGAGGAGAACGTGCAACTTGACCACATCGCGAAGATCACGCACGGGTTCGTCGGAGCTGACCTCGCCTCACTGGCCAGGGAGGCTGCGATGAAGTCGCTCAGACGCTATCTCCCAGAGATAGACCTGGGCAAGCCGATTCCGGCGGAGGTGCTCGAGAAGATGAAGGTGACCGCTCAGGATTTCTCGGACGCGCTCAAGGAGATCGAGCCGAGCGCGATGAGAGAGGTCCTTGTGGAGATTCCGAGGGTCACATGGGCCGACGTGGGGGGCCTCGATGAAATCAAGAGAGAGCTTCACGAATCCGTCGAGCTGCCACTTGAAGAACCCGAATCGTTCGCGCGCATGGGCATCAGACCTCCGAAGGGATTGCTGCTGTTCGGAGCCCCCGGGACGGGCAAGACATTGATCGCGCGCGCGATCGCGAACGAGTCGAAGGTGAACTTCATTTCGATCAAGGGCCCGGAGATCATGTCCAAATGGGTCGGGGAGAGCGAGAAGGCGGTCAGGATGATCTTCAAGAAGGCGAAGCAGGTCTCGCCCTCGATCGTCTTCCTTGACGAGTTAGATGCGATCGCTCCGAAGCGCGGAAGCCATTTCGATACGGGCGCCACTGAGAGAGTCGTCAACCAGCTCCTTACCTCCATGGACGGCCTGGAGGACATGGAGAACGTGTTCGTCATAGCCGCTACGAACCGGCCTGACATCGTCGACCAGGCACTCCTCAGGCCGGGGCGGCTCGACAAGCTGCTCCTGCTGCCCGTCCCTGACGAAGCCACCAGGCTCAAGATACTCCAGGTCCACACAAAGAACATGCCCTTGGACAAGGTCGACCTGCCGGCCTTGGCGAAGAGACTGGATGGGTATGTCGGCGCGGACATCGAGAGCCTGTGCAGGGAGGCGGCCATGACCGCGCTGAGGCAGAGCAAGACCGCGTCCAAGGTCACGGCCCAGCACTTCCAGGAGGCACTGGCTCATATCAGAGCTTCGACCGATCAGGAGACCCAGAAGTACTACGAGCTGATGTTCAAGCATATGAAGACCGCAATATCTAAGAAGAGCGAGGAGGATTTGGGCCTAGGCTATTACAGATAGCTGGAGATGGGATGTCAATGCGGAAATTCATCACCGAGCTCAAAGGCAAGACTGTGATGACAAACGATGGCCAGATTCTCGGAATGATAGAGAATTTTGTGATGGACACGAAGACCGGAGAACTTCAGAATGTCCTGGTAATACCGGCCGAAGACGTCGAGCCACGCCTGTTCAAGACAGATGCACAGGGAAGGCTCGTGCTTCCATTCAGCGAGATGAAGGCGGTCCGGGACGTCGTCGTGATGAACATAGCCTGATAGGGCGTGTTTTCCCGGGAGATGGTTGATGTCTGAAGATACACAGCGGCAATGCTATTGCTGCTTCTTCTTCAGCTTCTCCTTCGCCTTCATGATTCTGACGATCAGGTCCGCTCTCGTGCCCTTCGAGTCTAGTCCCAAGGCCTCGCACATGGCCTCGAGCTCGAACTTGCCCTTATCCCTCAGGACGGACTCTGTAATCGTCGGGAGAAGCGCCTTCACTGCTTCCTTGTCGCCGACCACCTTCTCCCCTGGTGGCGCCGGGCCCGGCTTTGTCGTCTCTTGAGGTGCCTCTTTGACGGCACCGGCAGTCTGGCCGGCCCTCTTGGCATTGTCCTGGGCGTCTCTGAACATGGGCGCGAGCCTTATCGCTTCCTTGAACGCAACGAGCCCTTCATCAATCTTCCCAAATCGCTCGAGAACGATTCCTTTGTTGTTGAACGCCTCTGGGGTCTCGGCCACCTTGAGCGACTGCTCGAAGGTCAGAACGGCATCGGCGAGCAGATCCATCGAAAGCTGAGTGAAACCTTTGTTGGAAAGGGCCATGGTCGTCGGGAACATGACCGCGGACTCTTCGAAGCACGCGATTGCTTCTCGCATTCTGTCGACCTTATACAGTACGCAGCCTCTATTGCCCCATGCCGCGTGATTGTTCCTCTGCAGCCTTATCCCCCGGTCGAACTCGAGGCTGGCCTTCTCGAGTTCGCCCTTCTTCAGCAATACCACGCCCGCGTTGTTGCACGCTTCCGATTGGTCCAGAGGAAGCACCTTGGTCTTCCCAAAGGATTCGGCGGCGGCCGCCAGGTCCCCCATCTCCATCCTCACCAGGCCTCTGTAGTTCTCCAACGCTGCCAAGTTCTCCAGGGTGAGCGCGACATCGGCGTCTTCGAGGGCCTGCTTGTAGTCCCCTCTGCCGAAGGCGTCAAGCGATGCTGCCATTCTAGCCTGCCAGCCATGGTTCGATCTCCTCAGAAGATCGTCCACCTTGGAAAGGCGCTCCTCCTCGTTCATCGCCCTCAGCGCCGCCTGCAGATCGAACATGGCTGGAGCGTAGTCGGGGTCCGCTGCGAGCGCGTTCTCGAATGTCTTGCACGCGGCCTCCAACTTGCCCAAACCATAGAGGACATTGCCGGCCGCTGTCAAGAGCTTTGGATTCTCACCTTCTAGCCTTAAAGACCTGCCCAGGAAGTCAAATGCCTCGTCCAACCTTCCTAGCAGGAACAGAAGCTCGGCCTTGTCTCCGTACAGCTCCTCCGCGAGCTCTTCGATCCCTTCCTCGCGCACCCTGGCCGTGACGTCTCCTGGCAGCCCGCCCTTCTCAAGGACCGTCTCAGGCACAACAGGAGGCTTCACCGCGTCTGATGCGAGTATGTCCTCGACGAGCTGCGGAACCTCGGAGAACTTCTCAGCGATCTTCTTGGAGACATCATCAAGGGCCCTCTTTGCGTCCGCATACTCGGAATCGAGCTTCAGCGCCTGCTCGAAGCTTGCCTTTGCCTGGCTGACGTTGCCTGTCTTCTTCGCGGCCAGGCCCCTCAGATACCAGCCTTTCGGGAGCTCTGGCCTCATCTGGGTCATATGCGCGAAGGTCTCGAACGCCTCGCCGTACTTGCCCAGCTCGTACAAGAGACTGCCCTTGTTCATCCAAGCCTCGACATAGTCGTGCTTGAGCTCGATGGCACGATTGTACGATGTGAGGGCATCATTGATCTTGCCCATGCTGTGAAGGGTCGCGCCCCTGTTGTTGTGAACCTTCTCGAGCCTGTAGTTTATCTTCAGGACCTTGTCGAAGGTTTCGAGCGCCTCTTGGTATTTCCCGAGCCTGTGAAGGGTCGAGCCCTTGTTGATGAGAGCCTTCTGCATCACCGGATTGAACTGGAGTGCGCGGTCGTAGCAGACGATCTCTTCGCTGTACCGTCCAAGCGCGAACAATGAAGCTCCGAGCGAGAACCACGTCTCGTCGCTCTCTGGAAAGAGTTCGAGCGCGCGCTTGTAGCACCCAAGGGCCTGCTCGTGGTAGCCCATCTCGTCGAGCGTGTTCCCCTTGAGCCTCCACGGAACATCGTAATCCTCTCGGAGCATGATGGAGTGATCGAAATGGTCCAGCGCTCTCATGTAGTCCCTGGCCGCGAGGGCCTCGTAGCCTGCCTTCATCGTCTCCTCCAGCTGGCGGTCCGCGCCAGGGATCGAGGCAAGCTGCGACCTCTCCTTCCAGAGCTCGGCCGCTCTGATTATCTCCTTGTCCAGGTCGAATCGTCTCAACAGAGCCGTGAGCTTCGTGCCGTCCGCGAGTCCTATGTTGTTGTCGTCGGCGACCTTGTTGGCATCCTGGGCTATTGATGATATGGTCACGATCAGGCCGTTCGGGGACTCGGCCTTCTTCATGTAGGAAAGCAAGCTCTCGACATCGGCCTTCCCGATCATCTCGTCCCTTCGAGAGAAGAACACGACATACCTCTTCCCGTCAGGCCTGTGGGTACATTCAGCTATGAAGAACGAGCCCTTGGGACGGCTCTTCGTGCTACTGAGCTCCAGGTATCCCAAGATGGCCTCGGCCATCTTTGCGAACTCGCCGTCCGATATCTCCTTCACCGCTCTGATGATCCTCTCGTCCGAGCGCTCGCTGAGAATCTTGTCAATCTCCACCATCAGAGCTCGCCCTCCTCGGAGATGGACTTGAGCCACTTCGCCGCCTCTTTATTGTTCGGATCGAGCCTCACGCTCTCCTCGAGGCACTGCTTTGCCTCGTCCGTCCTGCCGATCGCGCTGAGGGCGATGCCCTTCTTGCCGAGGGCGTGGGAGTCGGCCTGGGCCAGCTCCAAGTATTTATCGTACGCCTCGACCGCTCTCTCGAACTTCTCCTTGTCGAACAGCGTATCCGCTTTGAGCAGCCATGATGTTTTGTCAGTCGGTTCGAGCGAATTGTACTTGTCGAGGCACTGTATCGCCGCGCCCCACCTGCCCATCTGTTTCATCGTCTTCGCCTTGCCCAGCCAAGCAGCGGAGCTGTCGTCGTCGATCTGCAGCGCTCGGGAGAAGCTCTCGTCAGCACCCGCGGCCTTCCCGTGCTCCAGCAGCACTTCTCCCATGGAGATCCAGGCGTCCAGCAGCTTGTTGTCAAGCGAGACGGCCCTGCTGAAATACTGGATGGATGCGCCCCACCTGCCCTCCTTGCGCGCGAGGATTCCTCGCCAGTACCACGCGATCGGATCCTCCCTGTTCCGCTCGTAGTAGGCATGGACATAGGGCGCCACTTCCTTGAGTTCGCCCTTCAGAATCATTGCCTCAATCATGATCAGTACGGCATCTCTCGCGGTCGGTGTCTCATTCAACAGGTGGGTGGAGCGTTGGATGGCGAGATCGTAATCCTTTGTCCGCAGCGCTTGCCGCGCAGAATCAATGGGGGCCCTATCTGGGGTGGCCTCTGCCGTCGCGGACCGTGCCTTGGGCTCTTCTCTCGTAGCTGGGGCTCTGGCCGCTTGAGCCGCTGCCTTCGGCTCGCCCGTGACCTGCTTTAGCTCGGTAATGAGGTCGGATATCCTTCTCTCAAGGCCCGGCCTCTTGGACAGGGATTTCTGGCTTTCCGCGAGCGACGCTTCCTCAAGCCGCCCCGTGTTCCTGAGCGTCTCGATAAGGATGTCATGCGCGGGACCGTACCTTGGGTCCAAGGAGAGGGCGCGGTTGAAGCACTCCGTGGCCTCGGCGTATCTCTCCATGTCCCTCAAGACACGCCCCTTTAGGACCCAAAGCGCGGGACTCTCCCCCAAGTTTATAATCTCGTCCACCTTCGAGAGCGCCTCGACCTGGTTGCCCAGCATCAGGTGCGCCGTGGCGAGGCCTTCGCCAATCTTCAAGTCGTTCGGGAAGTTCCTGAGAGCGTCTGACAAGTGCTCTTCCGCCTCAGTCCACTCCTCAGCATCCAAGCACAGCATGCCCAGATCCAAAGCCGCAATCGAGTGGAGGTCCTCCCCGGGCTTAACCTTCGAGAAATACTCTTTGGCCCTCGCGACGAAATACGACTTCTTCTCCTCCCGCCATTTCTTGGAGGTCGTCCTGAGGAGTATGCCTTTGGACGCGCTCCAGTAGACCACACCCATGCGCAGATAGAGGTCGCTCATCGCCTCCAGAGGGAACATCGACTCCGTCGCGTTCACCTTCTGGACGATGGTGGTGATCGTGTTCACAGCGTCCTCGGCGAGGAGCATTTCCGGAGAATCCAACTTGAGTGGCACGCCCTGGTGGACCAGTATCGCGTTGCACCTCTGATAGAACGCTTTCAGATCTTCGTGGGGCATCAGCTGTGGGTTCAAGTCCTGGATGGACTTTTCCAGGACGGTCGATGGCACGGTGAATACATCAGCACCCGCTGTTGGCCCGAGCAGATAGACGGCTGAGGCATTCGCCCTCAGCCGTGAGTACAAGCTCGGACCTATGAGGACTGGGTTCAGGAAGAATCTCGGCTCTTGGAGACACGAATCAGCACAGCTGTCACAGAGCTGAGCGTCTTCTTCTGCGGGTCCTCCACATTTGAGACAGGGCACCTTCGGCCTCCAGGGGTTATCCGATATGGATGAAATCTTATAATGGTAACGATAACGGATTCGGGCCTATACGCGCTTTGCCATGTACGGCCCTTTCCGCTCATAATCGAATTTGCGATAGTAGTTCCTCGCACCCACGCCGCTCGTGACCCAAAGCTCGTCGAGTCCGAGCGTCTTCGCGCGAGCTTCGCATTCCGACAACAGCTTCACACCGAACCCTCTATGCTGCCATCTCGAACCTGCCTTCTCGCTTATTGGCACCATCTGACCGTACACGTGGAGCTCGCGGAGCAGGGCCGCACTGTCCTTGTTCGTGCTAGGGATTCTCAGCCTCGCATAACCCACGATGGAGTCCATGGCGGGGATTTCGTACGATAGGAAGAGCTCTTTGCCTTTCGAAGCTCCGTATTCTATCTCCTTCAGCTCCACATCCTTCTCGTCGATCGCGTCCTTCTTGGGGGGGACATGGCCTATCTCTCTGCATCTGATGCATCGGCACGGGGTACCGTCCTCCTTGAGCTTGCGCATGACCAGTTCTCTCAGGTGACTCTTCCTGACACCTGCTTCAATCAACTGGATGGGGATATCGCGCTGTATCCTGAGGATTCTGATCCACGGAGGGATGATCTTCTTCACCTGGGCCAGCAGATCGACTGTATCATCGAGCGTCAAGGGAGAGTATTCGCCGGCCCTCCACGCATCGTACAATTCGGTCCCTTTCACGACCAAGGTTGGATAGATCTTGAGCATGTCAGGCCTGAAGCGGTCGTCCTCGACCATCGTCCTAAAGGACGCGAGGTCCTTCTGTCCGTTGCTCCCAGGCAACCCGGGCATCATGTGATATGCGACCTTGAGACCAGCGTCCTTGGACCGTCGGGTCGCGTCCACGACCTCCTTGACATGATGCCCACGCTTCACGCCGTCCAGGACCGCGTCGTCGAGTATCTGGACCCCGAACTCGACCTTGGTCGCCCCGAGCATCATCGAATGGTCGACCTGATGTTGATCGAACCAGTCAGGCCGCGTCTCCACCGTCAGGCCGACACACCTTGCCTTAGAGCTCTCGTTTGCGACCTGGGCGGACTCAAGGTTGGGAGAGTCGTTGCCGTTCATCGCGTCGAAGCACCTCTTCACGAACCAGCTTTGGTAGTCTTCCTGTCTCGACGTGAACGTCCCACCCATGATGATGAGGTCGACCTTGTCCGTCCTGTGGCCGATGGCCTTGAACTGCCCGAGCCTGCTCTTGGTCTGCATGTAAGGGTCGTATTCGTACATTGACGCCCTTAGGGCCGCGGGTTCCCTGCCGGTGTATGACTGTGGTGTGTTGTTCGAGACCCCTCCCGGACAGTAGGAGCACCTGCCATGCGGACAATCGAACGGGGAGGTCATTACGGCCACCGGGGCCACTCCGCTTAGTGTTCTGACTGGCTTGTTCATCAGGAGCGGCTCTGCGATCTCGCGGTACTCCTCGGGCACGCGCTCGAGTATCTCGTAGTTGGTGGGCACGCGAGCCATCTTGTGCTTCTTGCACAGCAGGGCCTTCGTCTTCAGGACTTCGTTCCTTGACGATATCTTCCCGAGGACGATGGCCTGGACGAACTCCTCGTAATAGTCCACAGCCAGCTCCAAGAACGAAGTGTCAATATCTAGTTATCGGAGACGGCGCGCGCATCACCTATACATGATCGATCCGTCGTCGAGCAACTTGCTCCGCGGAGGCTTGCTTCTCCTGCCCTTTCGGCCAGTGACGGCGAGCTCGATTTCCGGCACGAGAAGCCTGATGTAGGTCTTGTCGCTGAGCGGTTCAAGAACGATGACCCCTTTCACCACAAGGGCCTTCAACGCCCTCTCGAGAACGGCTCTCCGAAGCGACAGTTCGTCCCGGAGCTCCTCGACAGTGATGGGATACCAGTCCTTCAGAATGCCAATTATCCTTGCCTCGAGGGCGCTAACCTGGACGCTCATCTGACCTGCTCAGCCGAAGTACACGGCGTTGCTCTCGGCCTCTTTCTCCTCTTTCTCCTTCTCGGCCTTCAGCACATCGATCGACAGGATCATGTGGGATGGTATGAGGCGCAGGCGGCCCTTGTCGTCGCCGTGGGACTTGTCGAGCTCGATGACGACCGCCGTATCATGGGCGAGTGCGGCATAGCCCTTGAAGATGCCCATGGTCTCCATCGGATGGTCCCTCGACTCAAGGCTCTTGATCTTGTACAGAGACCCCGGTGTCAAAACAATCGCTTCATCTTTTCTTGGCATGCTTGTCCCCCTTCTTGCCAGAGAGCTCCTGCAAGTGATCGACTGTCTTCCTGTAGTTCTCCATCGCGACCTGGACATGGGCCTCCGTGAAGTTCCAGGCCTTGCTCAGGTTGCCATAGCGCATCCGGTAGCCCTTCCTGGGGTTGCCTTCCGCGTCCTCGGCGTTCATCTCCTCGAGGAGGTCGAACCCCTTCAGCTTGTTGATGTGTCTGTACACCGTGGCCTTCGTCGTTCCCAAGGCCGTCGCGAGGTCCTCCACTATCCAGGCCTTGTCGGCGCGGGCCAGGAAGAACTCGACGAAGAGCCTGTACGGGACGCTGTCCCTGATATCGGTCACGTCAGTCTTCGGGTCATACCCTTTAGGGAAATACCCGACCTGGTTGAGAAAGAGCATCGCGACCTCGTCGATGTCGCTGAGGGGCGTCAAAGGCGTGTTGCTCACGACATTTAGCTCGAAGCTCATGCTGGTAAGAATCCGGTCGAGATTAGTTAAGCGTTGTGCTGAACCGCTCGCTGAGACATGCCTACTTGCGCGAGAGCTCTTTGGCCCTGGCCTTCTCGAACTCCTCGTCGAGCTCCGAGAGCACCTTACCCCTCACGGATATGAAATCGTTGCTCGTCCTATCTCTTGGCCTAGGAAGACCTACATCGACGATCTCCCTGACCTTCCCCGGTCTGGCAGTCATAATGACGATCCTGTCTGCCAGGAACACCGCCTCGTCGACTGAGTGCGTGACGAACAGGATCGTCTTCCTAGTGGCCTCCCAGATCCTAAGCAGCTCCTTCTGCATTAGGTTCCGGGTCTGCGCGTCGAGTGCGCCGAACGGCTCGTCCATCAGGAGCACCGCGGGGTTATTGGCGAGCGCACGCGCGATCCCGACCCTTTGCTTCATCCCGCCTGACAGCTGCCTTGGATGGGCATCCTCGAATCCTTTGAGACCAACCAGCTCAATGAGCCGCGTCGAGGTCTCATTCCTCTTCTCAGACGGAACACCCTTCATCTCAAGCCCGAACTCGATGTTCCTCCGAACAGTCCTCCACGGGAACAACGCGAACTCTTGAAAGACCATCCCGCGGTCTGATCCTGCCGAGTCGACCGCGCTTCCGTGGACGAGAACCCTGCCCGAACTCTTGCTCTCGAGGCCTGCAATAATCCTGAGGACCGTCGTCTTGCCACAGCCCGATGGACCCAGAAGGCAGACGAACTCTCCGTCCCTTATGACCAAGTCGAATCCTTCCAGGGCGTTCACTGTCTTGCTGCCCTCTGTGAAGGCCTTCGATAGCCTCTGGATGACTATCCCGGAGTCTACTTGGTTCCCATCCATTTGTACAACCTCTGTTCTAGCAGGCCCGCGACTCCGGTCGTCAGCACGCTAAGCACGCCTATGGTCACCATGCCGGCATACATCAAATCGTATCTTGAGACCTGGGCGGTCCCCCATATGTACCATCCCACGCCTCCGCCGACCGCACCCAGCATCTCGGCGGCCACTATGCACATCCAGCCTATCCCGAGGCCGACCTTGACGCCGGTCATGAGGTAAGGCACGGTGTACGGCAGCACGACCTTGGCGAATATCTGAGTCCTGCTCGCCCCTAGCGTTCTCGCGACATCGATCAGGAGCGGGTCGACACTCTTCGCACCGAGCCTCACGCTAAGGAGCAGCGGGAAGAAGATGCCCATGAACACGATGGCGATCGGCCCCCACACGAAGCCCAAGGCTATGCTGAAGATCGGTGCCCATGCCAGGGGAGGGATGGGCCTGAAGAGCTCCACCTCGGGGTTGGCCGCTGCCTGGGCCCTTCCGCTGCGGCCCATCAGGAGGCCGAGAGGAACGGCGGCCGCGAACGCGAGCGCAAACCCGAAGGTGATCCGCTTCATGCTCGCGTATATGTGGTCACCCATGAAGAGCTGTGAGAACGGGTCGTGGTTGGTGAACGAGTCAAAGAAGGCCTGCACAACGACCCATGGATACGGAATGTACTCCGCGGTCTGCTCCCAGTTTCTGGATGCGAACGGCCAGTCGCCGTGGAACCACGCCGAGACAAGGGACCAGAGCGAGAGAAAGACAGCGAAGGATATACAGGACAGGAGCAGGCTGAACCAGTTCTTGCGAACGGCCTGGATGAACGCCCTGTCGATGCCACTGAACCAGTCGGTCATGGATCCTCGTCGAATGAAGCCTGGAAGGGGTTTCTATCCTCTTCTAGGTCTTTATCTTCAGCTCGTAACCCTCTCTCTGAAGCGCGATCTTCAGGAGCAGGAACTGTATCGAGCTCGGTCCGGGTGTGGCAACGGTCTTGTTCACCAATCCGTCCAGGTTCACTATCCCCGATCCGGCCGCGACTACTATACCGCTCCCCTCGCTGTTGGCTTGCGCGATGATTGTGGTCCCGATGCCGGCGCCGAGATGGTTCAATATCGCCGGTGGCGCACCCAAGTAACCGATGTCCACCGCGCCTGCGGCGAAGGCGTTCATCACGGCACCACCGTTCGCGAATGGAGCCCCTGTCGCATCGACGACGTTGAGGCCGTACTTCACGAACATGGACTTCCCGGTGCCAAGGACGCTCGAGTTCTGAGCGACGAACTGGGCCATCTGGTGCAGGTCGCCCAGCAGGTAGCCGAGCCTGATGGGGTTGGTCGGGTTCAGGATCGTGTCGCTCGGCGCAACTGCGGAGGCTCCGCTGAGATAAGTTCCGTTGGTGTACTTGGACACGAAGTCTGAGACGCTTGAATATCCACGGCTGGTCAAGGACGCGTTAGTCGTCATGTTCGTCTCTATGTACATGTTGGTGAAGTCCTCGAGAGCGGACCTGAAGTTGCTGTTCATCTCGGTGCCATACTTAATGTGGTCGAAGGCGGCCTTCACGACAGACTCGTTCCTCTGCGTGAAGTTCACGGCCATGTTGACAAGGAGTGTGTAGTCCGCTCCGCTCGGGTGGTCAAGGGCGTTGTTCATCCAAATGGTCGCGTCGACGTGCGCCTTCACGAACCTGTTCGTGAGGTCTAACCCGTTGGTGGCGGCCGCGAAGCTGTTGCTGACGGCGACCACGCAACACGGATGATTCGGCATGATCTCGTCTGACCACTCTAGGATCGTCCCGACCTCGCCGACCAGCGAATCGGAGACGAACGGTTCCCAGGCGATGTATCCGTCAATCTGACCGGCTGCCAGTGACGCCTTCATGTCCTTCGGTGGAAGGGTTACGTAGTACACCGTGCCGCTCTTGTTGAGGTCCTCGCCCTGTTGGCTAAGTATCAAAGCGGCCGCTATTGCCGCGACTACAACGATTGTCGCCACGCCCACGGAAATCACGATCTTCTTGTCCATATGACTCCCTGTTTGCGATTGGCGCGATACTATTAATCACTTTCCACCATTGTATCGATTTTGTGATACAATTGTATAAATATCGGACGCATCATCATACCATTCGGCCAAGAAGATGGACAAAGCTAGGAATCTACAGTCGGCTGCAATCGAGTCCGATGAAGCTTTCCGTGGAGCCCTTCACACGGTTCTCGAAGACCTAGGGTGGACGGCGAAGGAGCTTTCGAAGAAGGCAGGCATCTCATCCAGCACTTTGTACAAGATGATGAACGAGGAGAGGTCGCCGAGCCTTGAGATTCTGAGGAAGATACTCAGAGCGGTGCGCGAAGCAGAAGGGCTAAGGGCCGGGAGCTTCATCGCCCTAATCGTTACGCGGAGAGTGCTCGACGAGGTCGTCGAGAGGTCAGTCCAGATAGGAGACGAAACAGTCAGGGTGCGCGAGTACCCTGCGTCAACCGTCGAGGATGCAATCGTGTCCGCAATCAGGGCCGAGAGGGATGGCGCGGTCGCGGTCGTCTGCGCACCAATCGTCAGTCCGACAATCGAAAAGATACTGGACATCCCCATTGCAACGATCGTGCCGAGGGACAGTGTCACGGACGCGATAAAGCTGGCCGCGAAGAAGTCCAAGGCCTAGCGGAGCATCTCTCTCTTCACTTTGAGATCGAGATCGACCGTCACGAGCTCTCCGTTCTGAACCTGCGACACATCGCCGTCATATCCCATTCTAGTCTCCTGGAAGAACACGATGCTATCGCTGCTCGTGAACATCTTGAGGTCGTAGTATTCCGGAGATCTTCCAAGACTGAAGTCGCGATACGCATAGAGTTTCTTGCCATCGGATATGAACATGATGGCCGCTGTATACTCGCTCTGGCGAATGTCCGTGGAAACGAGGTCCTTGATTGACAGCTCGAGATCGCCGCTATCCTCAACACTGTCCGCGAGGCGAGCCAGGAGCTTCTCAGTATCGGTCTCGCCTTTCACGGCATGCCTTGTCTGAAATGTGATGTTCTTGACGGTCCCGTTGTGGCACAACACAATCCCGTCCACTATGAAAGGATGCGTGTTCGGAATTGTCGCAGCTCCTGAAGAGAGAGCGCGGGCGTGTGCTATCAGAATGTTGGGTGCCTCCAATTTCTGCACGTCCTGACGGGCGGAGTCATAGGAATCGTCGAGGGACATCGGCCTCGTGCTCCTGCCAACGTACAAGGGAGAGCCATTCCGGAATGACACGATCCCCCAGCCGTCCCTATGGCCAAGAGCCTCCTCGCCAGGTATCTTTCCAGTCCTGGCGACCTCCTTAAGATCGATCAGTGTGCCCATCGGGAACTCCCGACGGAACACGATGC
>Ga0315291_10005627_pt1 | contig 15686 bp, 14 predicted proteins | sample YL17G12_20_MG_FD_203070 | JGI IMG/M metagenome (GOLD analysis project Ga0315291, IMG submission 203070) | Sediment microbial communities from Yellowstone Lake, YNP, Wyoming, USA - YL17G12_20 | ecosystem: Environmental > Aquatic > Freshwater > Lake > Sediment | place: USA: Wyoming | collected...
CGCAGCGAGAACTTCGATATCCACGCCCAGAGAATGAATGAATCGGGAGCAATCCAGTGGACCGCCAGTGGCGTGTCCCTCTGCGCGGCAACAGGGGATCAGAAAAACCCCCAGATCTCCTCCGACGGCGCCGGCGGGGCCGTCGTCACATGGCAGGACACCCGCAGCGGAAACTTCGACATCTATGCCCAGAGGGTTAATGCCTCGGGGGCTGTCCAGTGGACGGCCGATGGCGTCCCCCTCTGCACGGCGACGGCCAGTCAGCAGAATCCCACGATCGTCTCCGATGGTGCGGGTGGGGCCATCGTCACATGGCAGGATACCCGCAGCGGGAACTCCGACATCTATGCCCAGAGGGTGAATGCCTCGGGAGCTGTCCAGTGGACGGCCGATGGAGTCCCCCTCTGCACGGCAACGGGGGGTCAGTATCTTCCCGCGATCGCCTCCGACGGCGCGGGCGGGGCCATCGTCACGTGGGAAGACTATCGGCTCGGGAACTGGCGCGTCTTTGCGCAGCGGGTGAACGCCTCGGGGGCCGTCGAGTGGACGGTGGATGGGGTGGGCGTGTGCCTGGCAGCGGGCTATAGTCATACTCCCACAATCACTACCGACGGGGCGGGCGGCGCCATCATCACGTGGAATGACTACCGCGGCGTGGACAATAATATCTATGCCCAGCGTGTGAATGCCTCGGGAGCTGTCGAGTGGGCGGCCGATGGAGTCCCCCTCTGCACGGCGACGGCGAGTCAGCAAAGTCCCATGATCGTTTCCGATGGCGCGAGCGGGGCCGTCGTTATGTGGCAGGACACCCGGGGTGGGAACTCAGACATCTATGTCCAGAAGGTGAATGCCTCGGGAGCCGTCGAGTGGACGACCGATGGCGTCCCCCTCTGTACGGCAGCGGGAAATCAGCAGTACGCGCAAATCCTATCCGATGGCGCGGGCGGCGCCATTGTCGCATGGCATGACAACCGCGGCGGGAGTTTCGCTGACATCTATGCCCAGAGAGTGGATGCCTCGGGCGATGTCCAGTGGACGGCGGACGGCGTGGCTCTCTGCACGGCGGCGTGGCATCAGCAGTATCCCGCGATCGCCTCCGACGGCTCCGGAGGGGCGATCGTCGCGTGGCAAGATTCTCGGTGTGGGGTTCAGGTCTACGCTCAGCGCGTGAGATCGTCGGGAGAGATCGTCTCGACTCTGCTCCAGGATCATGCGGCTGCCCGGGCGGCGCGAGGCATTCGCGTCGATTGGAGTCTCTCCGAGATGGACGATGGCGCGCGATTCTCGATCCTGCGCGCGTCGGCGCCCGACTGGCGGTTTGTCGAGCTCGAGAGCGCCGCGATTGAAAGGAATGGGCTGTCGTTTACGTGCACCGATGAGAGCTGTCTCCCCGGCTCGACGTACAAGTACCGGGTCGAATGCGAGGTTGCGGGGACTGCGAGCAAGATTCTCTTCGAGACGGAGGCGATCGCTATTCCCGCGATTCCCGTGACCCTGTACCAGAACCATCCGAACCCGTTCAATCCTCAGACGGTGATACGCTTCTATCTCCCGGAGGATCAGGAGATACTGCTCGATGTCTATGATGTCGCGGGAGAGCGAGTGGCGAGGCTTGCCCAAGGGAAGAAGGAGAAGGGATTCCACCAGGTGACATGGGATGGGCGAAACGGCTCGGGGACCGTTTGCTCGTCCGGTGTCTATTTCAGCAGGCTCAAAGCAGGGAAGTCCACGGAAGTACGAAAGATGATTCTCCTCAGGTAGGCGATGAAGCAGAATGGCGGCAGCATGAAGCACTCATTCGCGGCCCTGCTCTGCGCGCTAGTCCTCTCTTCCTGTCAGCGAACGGAAGTTCCCCTCGCGTCGCACCCCGTCCCCTTCACGGCCGTTCACATCAACGACAAGTTCTGGGCTCCGAAGATCGAGATCAACCGCATGGTTTCGATCCCGTCGGCGTTCAAGCAGTGCGAGATCAATGGCCGTCTCGACAACTTCGCCCTGGCCGGGGGCAAGATCAAGGGGGAGCATAAGGGGGATTATCCGTTCGACGATACCGACGTCTACAAGGTAATCGAAGGGGCCTCATACGCCCTGGCCGTGAAATACGACGCGCGACTCGACTCTTACCTCGACAGCGTTATCGTCCTCATCGCCGCGGCCCAGGAGCAGGACGGCTATCTCTACACGTGCCTCACCAACAAATGCAAGCGGCTCGAACGCTGGTACGGCAAAGGGCGCTGGGATCGATTGAACAGTCACGAGCTCTACAACTGCGGGCATCTGTACGAAGCGGCGGTGGCCCATTACCTCGCAACCGGAAAGAGGAGCCTGCTCGACGTCGCCATCAAGAACGCGGACCTCGTCGATAAGGTCTTCGGCCCGGCCGAGGGGCAAAAGAAAACGCCCTCGGGGCATCCGATCATCGAGATGGCGCTCGTGAAGCTCTACCGGGTCACGGGGGAGGAGCGCTATCTGAAGCTCGCCAGATTCTTCATCGACGAAACGGGCAAAGGCACGGACGGCCACACCTTAAGCCCCTACAGTCAGGATCACAAACCCATCCTCGATCAGGATGAAGCCGTCGGTCATGCGGTGCGTTTCGGATATCTCTATTCGGGCGTCACCGACGTGGCGTTCCTCATGCACGACGCGGCCCTGATGAATGCCTCGAAACGGGTCTGGGAGAATGTCGTCTCGAAGAAACTGTACCTCACGGGGGGAATCGGCTCGCGGGGACAGGGGGAAGGCTTCGGACCCAACTACGAGCTCCCCAACATGACCGCCTATTGCGAGACGTGCGCCTCCATCGCCAACGTCTTCTGGAATTATCGTCTGTTCCTGAGCGATGCCGATTCGCGCTACTACGACGTGCTCGAGCGCGTGCTCTACAACGGCGTGATCTCGGGCGTCTCCCTCAGCGGCGACAGGTTCTTCTACGACAACCCGCTCGAATCGAACCACACGCACGAGCGCGCGCCGTGGTTCGGATGCGCCTGCTGCCCGGGGAACATCACCCGGTTCATGGCGTCCATCCCCGGATACGTCTACACGGCTGCTGACGACGCCATCATGGTGAACCTGTTCGTGGGGAACACGGCCGAGATCCCAATGGGGACGGACACCGTGAGACTGTCGCAGACCACGAACTATCCCTGGGACGGGGCGGTGACGATCAATATCGACAAGCCGTGCGAACGGCGCTTCGACCTCGCGGTGCGCATCCCGGGCTGGGCCTGCGACCAGGTCGTGCCGTCCGATCTCTATCGCTTCGTGGATTCGACGCGCGAACCGGTCACGTTTCAGCTCAACGGGAAGAAGATCAAACCCAGAATCGCCAATGGCTATGCACATTTCCAGAGGCGTTGGAAAGAGGGGGACAGGGTCGAGATCGCGATTCCGATGCCGGTGCGAAAGGTGGCGGCGAGCGATCAGGTGGAGTGCGACCGGGGCAAGATTGCCTATCAGCGCGGGCCGCTCGTTTACTGTTTCGAGGACAAGGACAATAGTGACGGCTGGATGTTCGATCTGTTCGTTCCCGAGAATGAAGAGGTGCGCAGTCAGGCAGAGGATGGGCTCCTCGGCGGCATAACGACCTTGACCATGAATGGATACAAGGTCGCCGTAAGTGGAGCGGACACGACCGTTGAGGGTACCGAGCTCACGGCCATTCCATACTATGCCTGGGCCAACAGGGGCGCGGCCAACATGCGCGTGTGGATGAGCGAAGCGAAGGAGAACGTATTCACCAAGGCGGGCTGGGGCAAGGAGATGAAGGCGACTGCATCCTCATCGTCGGAATGGGTGTGGGGGCTGAACACCGGATTCGACCCCAAGAGCTCCCACGACGTCGACAAGATCTACTACTATTTCTGGCAGACGGAGGGCGAGGAAGAGTGGGTGCAATATGATTTCGCCAAACCCGTCAGTCTGTCTGAATCCAAAGTCTACTGGTTGAACCTCGATCACTACGACGGCAACTATCGGGTTCCTCAATCCTGGAGCCTGATGGTCCAGGATGCGAACAAGCACTGGGTGAGCGTGGAGGCGACCGGCCCGTACGGACTAGAGCTCGACAAGTACAATACGGCAACTTTCAAACCGGTTCGAACCACGGCCATCCGAATGAAGGTGAGACTCCAGAGGGGAAATTCCGCGGGAATACTGGGATGGAAGGTCATATAAAGAGAAGCGTCGCGTTCATGGCGGTGCTCATGTCGGCAAGGCTGGCGCCGCTGACCGGCTCTCGAGTGTCAGCTATTGTCGGAATCCCTGCATAACTGCAGCCATTATTGCATATCACCGCGATCGCTCGCAGTCTATCCTGGCGTGCCTGGAAAATGCCTTGAAGTAGCGAATTGATTCATAGTACAATGAAAGGAATTCTCAGGGAAAACATCATGGCTGCGCAACCAGCTTTCGCAGTACCATCTGCGAAACACGGAGTTGCCTATATTGAGTTGGCTCGCATTCGACATCGGAGTCATGGATTCACGACTTCTATGTGTCGTGAAATATGAGTTGAACGCCATCTAATGGCAAGAGAAGGGAGCATTCATGAAGATTGCAAAGACGGCCCCTGATGCCCTAAAGATTCTTTGGAAGGAAAAGGCGTTCCTGAAACCCAAGGACGTCAACGCCATAGAGGCCGAGCTTGAGAAGAGAGGGTACAATTTCACGGACAAGAACCTTATGATGGCATTGAAGGCGGCAAAGTTCCTTACTAGGAAAGGGCAGCCTGGAAGCTATTCATACGTGCAGAAGCATCCATTCGTGGCGGAGGACCAAAATGAGAAGTGAAGACCAGATTAGGGCACTCATCAAAGACCATGAGAAGAGGATCAGGCGCCTGGAATCCTTGCTGCCTCAACGAAAGAGCGTCGCAATCTCCAAAGACAAGCGGAAACTTACAGACCATATTATTGAACTACGCACGAAGGGTTTCTTCGCCCAACCAAAAACTGCAGGAGAAGCACACAACAAACTCAAAGGAATGTATCACTGCGAACTTAATCGAGTGGTAATGGCTCTTCTTAGGCTTGCGAAGCGGAAGCAACTTCGGAGGGCATCAAAGACAATCGAAAAGAAGAAGTACAAAGCGTACGTCTGGTGACAACATGAACGAGCAATCCGTCCCTCAACTCTTGAAAGACCTTTGGGGCCAGGGGTTCTTTTCAAGCGAGAACAATTTTCAAGCTGTAAAGAACAAGCTCAGCAAATTGGGGTGCAACCCGACCGATGCAGCGCTCGGAATGGCCATGTATCGAGCGAAGTTTTTGACTCAAAGGGGAACACGTGGAGACTATCGCTACATACAGAGACGTGCTCCCAAGAGAATTATCCTAACCGCTGACGTTCTTCCTGATGAGTTGATAGCCGCACTTGGCAAGGAGTTCGAGCCTGAGATCGAAGATCTCCGATTGAACTACGGTCAAAGCGGAACTTGCACAGCCTTCCTGCTACGGAAGATTCTGGAGAAGTTGATCTTCCTGACTTTTGCCAAGAACGGACTAGAAGATAAACTGGAGGACAAGACTAAGAACGGTGGTCTCGTTGGCCTGCAGACGATGTTGAATCTTGCGACTGCACAGAAGATTCATGGCAAGCCTTTCCTGATGTCGAAGACTGCAAAGTCAATCGAAGGCATCAAGTTCCTGGGCGATACTTCTGCGCACAATCCGCTTGTCAATGTCTCGACGAAAACGATTGTACCCGTTATCCCATTTATCGTGACTGCGTACTCGGAGCTAGCCAAAAAACTGTGATTATGATTAACCGGCGCTTAACACACGTCCTATAAGATACGGCGGAAGGGAAGTTGATTACCGCCGCACATCTAAGGGCTTAAGCGTTACCGCGCATTTCGCAACTGTAGAGGAGATAAGTTTGAAGTGCGCGTCTCTGCAATTCGAGCAAGCAGGCTAACACTGGCTTGCAGCCGACGCTGCTCCGCTGCGCTCCGCAACGCGGTTGAAGCCGACCGTGAGACTGAAAAGATGAGGCTTGTGGCCATCTAGGAGACGGCGCTCATCATGCATGAAGAAAAGGAGAAACCACTATGGCTAAAGCGTCAATCAGGCTCCCCAATGGAACGACTGTTCTTATCGAGGGGACTACTGACGAGGTGCGGCGGTTGCTTGAGTTCTATGGGCAAGCACCGCCGATATCTGGATCGAATCGTTCCGGCCCTGGCAGAGACGCGACAAGGAAGCCGGAACGACGCAAGCCTCCTCAGACTGATGCGGAGAAAGGTCCGCAACCGAACTTGGCCGAAGTTATCAACCTGATCAAGAGTTGTGATGAAGCCGAATCGATTGAATCTCAGATTCTTGACCGGACGAGCCAGGTCAATCGCATCCTCCTTCCGCTCTTCGTTGTGCAAAAGCATCTCGGCAGCGCCTTTGGCCTGACTTCCGGCGACATCAGTAGAATTGTCACCGATCTTGGCATCCCAATGCAGACTCCCAATGTCTCACGTACTCTTTCCAGTACCGCATCCCGGTACGTGGTTGGCCATGCTGTCCGCAGGAAAGGAAAAGCGATACGATATAAATTGTCACCCCGAGGCGTTCAGTACTTCACGTCTGTCTTGAAGGGAATGGCTGATGGCAAGCAGGGCTGAATTCGCGCGGCAAATTGCCAAACTGCCGCTCTCCAATGTGGAGAGAGCGATAGCTTTCCTCTGGTACTACCGGCAAACACAGGAGTTCGAAGAACGCAGTACAAGAGATCTGGTGGCCGACCTGCAGGAGGAGGGCTTCCCTCGCCCTAACGTCACACGACTAAGGGAGGAACTTCAACATAGTCGCCTAACAGTGAAAGGACGACAACCTGGGACATTTCAGATTGATCTCAGACGGGTCTCAGAGCTCGAAGAGAAATATGGCGATATGATACGCACGAAGAGGCTCGATGTCGCCGGCGGCGTCATCCCATCTGAATGGGTTGCTGGAACTCGCCGGTATCTTGAACAGATCGTTCTTCAGATCAATGGGTGTCACCAGTTCGGCTTCTATGATGGCTGCGCAGTTTTATCTCGCCGCCTGATGGAATCGCTCATCATTGAGATATATATCCGGGAAGGGCGGCACCACGAGATTCAGTCCAACGGCGTCTTTTTGCCTTTGGAGAGATTGATTGCAATTGTCACATCTGATACCAATGTGGCCCTTGCCCGAAATACAAAGAAGACTATGGTCGAGACGAAGCAACTCGGCGACACCGCAGCTCATGACCGAGTTTATGTAACACCTCAGGTGGACATAGACGACCATAAGGCAAAGTATAGACGGATGATCCAGGAGTTGCTCGAGAAAGCCGGCATTGGGAAACCTTAGGATGGGTCAGTAGACGACCGGGGTCGTCACGCGGCCTGCAGAGTACACGGCGCGCCGGCGCGCAGGGGAGCTGGAGGCGGCCGCAGCTGACGTTGGCGCTAGGGCACAATTCGAACCGTAAGGAGGATGCGCAAGACATGAAGCTCTTTGTGGAATGGACGCGTCCGATTCCAATGAAGGATGCAACTCGTCAGAACCTGATCTATAGCGTTAATCTGGAGAAAATCCCTGCCACCTTTGGAGTCTATGTCTTTGGCCGACGCTGGGGCAATCAGTTTGAGGCTCTTTATGTGGGCAAGGCAAACGACATTCGCGGTCGCGTGAAGGGCCAGTTGAACAACCTGCGCCTGATGCAGCACCTCAAGAACGCCAAGACCGGCCGGCGTGTCGTTTTTGCAGGACACGTCATCACTAAGCCGGGCCAACAGCTAGGGCGATGCATGCCCCTCGTCGAGCGGGCGCTGATCCGCTACTTCTTGTCCGAGGGGCACGACCTCGTCAACAAGCAGGGCACGCGTCTTCGGCGCCACGAGCTGTCATCCTCGGGAAAGTACCCAAAACGCTTTTTCCCGAAACTCATGTATGTGGAAAAGGGGAAAAGTGAGTAGGCGTGCTAACCCGTGGCCGCGCCCGACGTATGCGGACGCGTGCGAGTGAACCGTACGATGGCTTGCATTGAAAGCGAGGACGAACAACTATGCAAATACCTTTCCCGACGGTAACGTCTGAAGAATACCAAGCTCTGAAAAGGGCGTGTGAATCTTTGCCTTCCCCAAAGGGCAACTACTTAGAACCGGATTTCGTGAGCAATCTTCTCTTGACGGTCTTGGACTATCAGCTCAAGAACACCATTGTCTCGAGAGCGTATGATCACTACAAAGAGAAGCACTGGAACCGCATCAGAACCATTGAAGATCTCAAGGGTTTCCTGGCGAATTTCCCGACTGATCGGGAGGGCAATCTCCGAGCCGCCAAAGAACTATGGGGCTACAAGTACTGGAATCGCATGGAACAATTGCGGGACCTGACCCGCTATTTTGACTGCATAGGCGTTAGAGACCAGAACTCTCTGCGCCAATGGGCAATCGAGAGCGACTTTGAAAGATCCTTCAGGGGGAGAATCAAGGGGCTAAGCTATGCCGTTTACAAATGGCTAGTCATGCGACTCGGCGTTGAGACCGTTAAGCCGGATATTCATGTGATGCGATACGTCAAGAAATCCCTTGGGCGGGACGCGGACGACCGAGAAGCTGTTGCTGTGCTGGAACAGATAGCCCGAGATCTCGGGCGCAACGTATATGAGTTGGATTGGGCAATCTGGGAGCATGAGCGAGGAGCCCCGGGTACGAGATGATCCGGCTAGCTCTGTTTACGGCTGAGGGCCGTCGCGGCTGGTGTTAGCGTTGACCTCCAAATCTTGGGGTTGATGAATGATGAGTCCTACTGAGATCGCTGAAGAACAAAGAGCAAGGAGTTCTTTTCTTATCACAGACGCCCTCATCATTGCGGCGGTTCCTTTGGTTGGCTATGCTATCGTGTTCTCGTATGAATCCGGTTTAGCCGCGTACTATCACATTCCTCTACAGCTAATTACTCTGAGCATTACCCATGTGCTTGTAACGACAGCAGCACTTGTTGGAGTTATCGGTTTTCTGTTCAGTCTGGCCTCTTTAGGCTACTCGACGTTTCTCGGCGGCAGCTCTCGGGGTCCTATTGGGCAGATTCTCATCGAAATATCCCCATTACTGCTTTTGTTAATCGGCGCCTTTTATTTGCTCGGCCGTCAAGTTAACCTTGTGCTACCAGTATTGATTGTCATTGCCGTGTTCATATCTCTTCCATTCTTTCTTCCTCTGTTAACTCAGCGGAAGATTCATGGCTACCGAGCAAAACTAGAAGCCCAAGAGCATATAGATTCTTCCGTTGAATCCTTAACGAGTCTTGTCATTCATAGGGTCAGGCCATTGCGTGTCATGATTGTTGTCTGTTTTTTTCTGGTTCTTATTTTAGCCAACGTCGCCGGGGAAGCGGAAGCAGCCAAGAGAACAGTTTTCCTCGTGGATTCCGCCAGACATGATCGAGTAGTCCTCAGAATATGGGGGGACACGGTGGTCAGTCGCAGCTATGATGTGCAGAATCACCGGTTGGGAAAAGAGCTAGTAGTACAAAAGCTCTCGGCCGCCAATCCATTGATGCTGTCTGAAGAGACGCTGGGTAAGCTGCGTCCGTAGCGCAGTTCATAATTTCAGTAGGGAACGATTACTCGCTGAAGCTAATGGTCTTCGGCCTCCCGTGGCGCGCAGCATGTGGGGCGTGTCGCGTCCCAGTACCTTTGCGATGCGCTGGGTGATTCATGAGCTCGTACATGGATGAGATAGAGCGCCTTGCTTCATTGGAGACTTTCGATCCCAGAGCTTTTTCTGCCGATTCGAAGTGCGACCAGGATACATGCGATTTCGTTCTCTCCCTTGCGGTCGCCTATAACGATCTGAAGAATATAGCAATGGCACTGCGATTCTTGAGCGAAGTCCGGCCGAGAGATCTTTCGAAGCCTACATCAGAGATAGGACAGCACGCGGGGTTAACTCTCCATCTTATACGGCTGGAAGCCGGAGTGATTCGAGAGCTTCTTATACTGATAGAGAAAGACAAGAATATCTTGAACTCCCCCGACTTCAATAGACTCAAGAAGAAACTGAGTAAGAAGGCTCGAGAGGCTTGGGATGCCGTTCTGTCTATAGTTTCTGAACGGAGCACGAAACATCCATTGGGAAAGCTCTTGCTGTTTGTTAGAAACAAGGTAGCCTTTCATTATGACCCCAAGGAAGTGGCCAAAGGCTACGCGCTCGTATTTCTCCAGCCAAGCTCAGATCGCATACCTTTTGTCTCGCGAGGCAACAGCATGCCAGAGACTCGCTTTTACTTTGCCGATGCGGCGGTAGAAAAGTATCTCTTAATGGCAAGTGATGAAGCAACCGTAAGAGAGTTCGTCTCGGGGCGCTCCTCGCTTTTCAATGATGTTAACCTTGCACTTTATGAGATCATTACAAAATTCGTTAATGATCGTGGATTTGGATGGCGACCGATTAGATGATGACCCAACCTCGCATGCAGGATCATGCATGGCATTATTGGAGATGGAGGAGATTGAAGGGAAGGATGGTTTTGGTGGGGGAAACACTATTATGCATACAGTGACGGGATTCGCCTGATGCCCGCCGTGATGGCGGCCGTGACCGTAGCCGATACTCGGGATGAAGAGAGTTTGCTGAGCAGGAATTCGAAACGGGCTGAAATGTAGTCCAGCACGGATCTGCGCTGGGAAACAAGCATGAGTGCACCAAAAGAAATCCTCGATCTCGTCGCGCGGTTCAATTTGCACCGCGAGTCGTATACCTCCGGGCAGTACAATGAAACGCAGTTGCGGCGGGAGTTCATCGATCCATTTTTCAAATGCCTCGGCTGGGATGTCGAGAACGCGGCCGGCCTCGCCGAAGCCTACAAAGATGTCATTCACGAGGATGCGATCAAGATCGGGGGCTTCCTGAAAGCTCCCGACTACTGCTTCCGCGTCGGCGGCGCCCGGAAATTCTTCATCGAGGCGAAGAAGCCATCGGTCAATCTCAAAGAGGACATCAGTCCCGCGTTTCAACTGCGCCGCTACGCGTGGTCGGCCAAGCTGCCGCTCAGCATTCTCACCGATTTCGAGGAGCTCGCGGTCTACGATTGCCGGGTCAAGCCGGTGAAGACCGACAAGGCATCGACCGCGCGGACCCTATACATGACCGCGGGCGATTATGCCGCTCGGTGGGAGGAGATAGCATCGGTATTCTCGAAGGATGCCGTGCTCAAAGGCTCCTTCGACAAGTACGCGGAGACAACGGCGCTCAAGAAAGGCACCGCCGAAGTCGACGACGTCTTTCTCGCGGAGATCGAGTCATGGCGCGATGCGCTCGCGCGTAACATCGCCCTGCGCAACCCGCAGCTCAGCCAGCGGGAGCTCAACTTCGCCGTCCAGCGCACGATCGACCGGGTAATCTTCCTCCGCATATGCGAGGATCGGGGGATCGGGAGCTACGGGGAATTGCAGGCTCTTCAGAACGGCCACGAGGTCTATCGGCGCCTCTGCGAGCTCTATCATCGCGCCGATGAGCGCTACAACTCCGGCCTCTTTCACTTTCGCGAGGAAAAGAGTGTCGCCGAGCCGCCCGACGAGCTGACGCTCAGCCTCGCCATCGACGATTCGGTGCTCAAGGCGATCATCAAGGATCTCTACTATCCCGACAGCCCGTATGAATTCTCCGTGCTCCCCGCGAGCATCCTTGGCCAGGTCTATGAGCAGTTCCTCGGCAAGGTGATACGGCTCACATCCGGCCATCGAGCGGTGGTCGAGGAGAAGCCGGAGGTCAAGAAGGCGGGCGGCGTCTACTACACGCCGAGCTTCATCGTCGATTACATTGTCAAGAAGACAGTCGGCAAGCTCCTCGAAGGAAAGACTCCCAGGCAGGTTTCCGGCACGCCGGGCAAGGCGGCCCCGCTGCGAATACTCGATCCCGCCTGCGGTTCGGGATCATTTCTCATCGGCGCCTATCAGTATCTCCTCGACTGGCACCGTGACTGGTATATTAACGACGGGCCGGAGAACTGGACAAAAGGCAAGTCCCCTCAATTGTACGAGGGGCCTTCCGGCGACTGGCGCCTCACGACCGCGGAACGAAAGCGCATTCTCCTCAACAGTATCTACGGCGTCGATATCGATCCGCAGGCCGTCGAGGTGACCAAGCTCTCGCTCTTGCTTAAGGTGCTCGAGGGGGAGAATGAGCAGACTCTGAGCAGCCAGGTTCTCTTGTTCCACGAGCGCGCACTGCCGAGCCTGGCCCGCAATATCAAGTGCGGCAATTCCCTCGTCGGGTCGGACTTCTACGAGGCTCAGCAGATGGATCTGCTGGATGAAAGTGAACGGCACCGCGTCAATGTCTTCGATTGGCAGACGGAGTTTCCCGAGGTGTTCGGGGGCGCCGAGGCGGGCTTCGATGCCATTATCGGGAACCCGCCGTATGTGAGGCAAGAGCTTCTCGGCGATTTCAAGCCCTACTTTCAAAAGCACTATGAAACGTACCACGGCGTCGCCGATCTATACGTGTATTTCATCGAGAAGGGAGTCTCGCTGCTCCGCAACGGCGGCATTTTCGGAATAATCGTGGCCAACAAATGGATGCGTGCGAACTACGGAATGCCGCTCCGGCAGTGGCTCAAACGGCAGCACATCGCCGAGATCACCGATTTCGGGGACCTGCCCGTTTTCCAGCATGCGACGACGTATCCCTGCATCCTACGGATTGAGAAATCGGCCCCCGAGGCGGCGTTCGGGGCCGCGCATGTGGACACACTCCAGAGCCTGAATCTCGGCAGCTTCGTCGAAGAGCACAGTTTCAGGATAAGCTATGCCGGACTTGATGACAAAGGCTGGTCGCTAGCCGGGGACGAGTCGCAAGCCCTGCTCGAGAAGCTGAAGCAGAAGGGGCGGCCCCTGGCCGAATATGTCAGCGGGAAGATCTACTATGGCATTAAGACCGGTCTCAACCAGGCGTTTGTCATCGATACGGCGACTCGCGACAGATTGATCTCGGAGGACGCACGAAGCGCGGAGCTGATTAAGCCGTTCCTTGCGGGGAGGGACATCAAGCGGTATGAACCGCCAGCGTCCGACAAGCATCTCATTCTCATTCCGAAGGGCTGGACGAATGAGCGAGTGGGCGTCAAATCGGAAGCCTGGAAATGGCTCAAGGGCAATTACCCTGCAATCGCGGCGCACCTGGAACCTTTCTCCGAGAAGGCGCAGAAGCGCTACGACAAGGGAGACTACTGGTGGGAATTGAGGGCCTGCGACTATTATGCTGAGTTTGAAAACCCGAAGATAATGCTCCCAGACATCTCGAAGCGAGGGGACTTCACGATCGATTCTGCTGGGTGCCTCTGTGCCAACACAGGTTATATTATCTGCAGCGCCGATGAGTGTCTGCTTGCCCTTCTCAATTCGCGACTATTAACCTTCTGCTATAAGTCCATTTCAGCGAGTATTAGAGGTGGCTATCTGCGGTTCTTCACGCAGTACCTCGAACAGCTACCTATTTACGCGAAGAATGCGGGGAGTCCCAAAGACGCGGGGCGGTGTGACGAGATAGCAGAGCTGAGCTCGAAAATGTTGTTAATGCATCGTCAGTTGAAGGGAGTTAAGGTCGCGGACGACTTGGCGGCCCTCAAGCGTCAAATTGATGTCGCGGACAAGCAGATCGACCAACTGGTATACGAGTTGTACGACCTCATGCCTGAAGAAATCCGGAGGGTTGAAGGGCGCGAGTGAATTCTCAAGAGCGTCAGAAGAAGTCGGCCGGACGAACAGTTGAGCGTTGATCCCATTCCTAAGAGGTGTGAAGTGGAATCGAAGATCGATGAGCTTTTTGGCAAACTTGATCGCTGGCGTCACTTTCCGGCGTATCAGCTCGAGCGAAGAGCGGACATTTTTTTCTCTCTCTATTTGCCCGAAATACTGAAGTTGAGGTTCGGTAGAGTGCCAAAAGCGATTATTCCCGAATTTCCCGTACGTAAGGGCACGATTGACCCCACGTCGAACTCGAATCAGCCCTTTAGAATTGACTACCTCGCAGTAATGCAGGACCCTCTAGAATTGATATTTGTGGAGTTGAAAACCGATCCTGCCTCACGGAACGATGATCAGGATAAGTACCTCTTGGCAGCTCAAGAGAAAGGAATGCCTGCGCTTCTCAGGGGATTGCTGAGCATCCGCGAGGCCACTTCGGCGCAGGGCAAGTATGATCAGTTACTAACTGAGTTGAGCGACGCCGGGCTTATTATTCGTTCTGCCGATGGAGGTTTCGAGCCAAACGGCATTCTTCCAAAGCCGGAGATTCTGTACATCCAACCCAAATCGGATGAATGCGACTCGAGAGTTATCTCATTTGAAAAGGTCGAAGAGATCGTTGCTTCTCACACGGACGAACTCAGCATCCGATTCGCACAGTCTCTTCGAAAATGGGCGGAAGAACCGGCGGGTGGCAAACGTGGCGTCAGAGGTAACAAGATAAGGGGCTAGACAAGATGGCATCAGATTTCTCCGACATTGAGAGGAAATACAGCGCTTTGTTTGACCAGTTCCTCTCCCGCCGCAACCAAATTCTCCAATTCAAATCCTTCCTCGAGAAGGAAACGACTTGGCTCACGGCGCCGGCCTCCACGCGATTCCATCTCAACGTTGAGCACGGCCTGCTGATCCATTCCGTCGGCGTGACGTATAACGCCCTGAAGATCAAGGACCTCGTTGCCCCCGACATCACGGATGAATCCGTCATCGTCGCCGCGCTGTTTCACGACACGGGCAAGATCGGCTATCCCGGGAAGCCGTACTATCTCGCCAACGACAACAAATGGGAGGTCGAAAAGCGTGGCATGACCTACAAGGTCAATCCCGAAATCGTCACGATGAATCTCGCCGTGCGGAGCCTGTATCTCGTGAGCCAGCACATTCCACTGACGGAGGAAGAGGCGCAGGCGATCGTCGCCCATGACGGCGTCTACCCGGTGAACGGCGGGGTGACCAACCTCGAGTATTTCAACAAGGAGTGCCGGCTTCAGATGATTGTGCATTTCGCCGACAAATGGACCGCCGCGGTGGAAGAAGAGGGTAGGAGATAGGTCGCTGTCAGAAGTCACGAAACGGAGGGGAGGCCGAGGATAATGAGTCAGAGAAAAGCGTTTGCAATCAGCTCGCTTGCGTTCGGGACCCTTGTCTTGATCATGGCAAATTGCTCGGACGAGGAGTGCCGGCCATGTGCCCCGAAGGACACTACCGCCCCGGCAGCCGTTAACGATTTGGGTGCCAGGGTTCTAATGTCTACCAGCGTAACCCTCAGTTGGCTGTCTCCCGGGGATGACGGCGATGCGGGCACAGCATTCAAATACGACATTCGGTGCGACACGGACACGATAACCGAGGCCAGCTGGAACCTCGCCGACCAGTTGAGCGACGAGCCGGCACCGATTCCGGCAAACTCTTTTCAGGAGTTACATATCGAGTATCTTCCCGAGAATAACCGGTACTTCTTCGCTCTCAAGACAGAGGACGAGAATGGTAATTGGTCCGCCCTGTCGAACGTCCCGAGCGCCACGACGCTGCCTGTCACCGGACTCTTGGAGATTGTTACCACGAGGTGTGTGGACTTCCTGCTCCTGATATGGATCGACGACAGCTATGCGGGTAGCTATGCAAACAACCTCATAAACAATCAACCTATTACCCTCGAGGTTCCATTGGGGAGTCACACCCTGGACGCCCGG
>Ga0315291_10005633_pt1 | contig 15672 bp, 13 predicted proteins | sample YL17G12_20_MG_FD_203070 | JGI IMG/M metagenome (GOLD analysis project Ga0315291, IMG submission 203070) | Sediment microbial communities from Yellowstone Lake, YNP, Wyoming, USA - YL17G12_20 | ecosystem: Environmental > Aquatic > Freshwater > Lake > Sediment | place: USA: Wyoming | collected...
GAGTAGGCGTGCTTTGGCGATGGGGCGAGGCTCGTTCAGATAGACCTGCTTCTTGGGTCGTCTTTTCACCGCACGCGGCTCGACTCGGTCCGGGCGGTCATTGACGCGATGGGTGGCCACGGCCTTCAGGACGGCGGCATACAACTCGTTTCTTCGTTCGGGACACGACCCGCCAGCGGCCGCGAAGGCGACCAGGGTTTGGAGCGTCCCTTTGAAGCTGATGTGGCGGGGACAGATCCCCACCCCCGCCGCCGCTTGGGCCATGAGCTGGCGGATCAGGTTGTAGGCCAGCAGGTGCATCCAAATCTCCTTGCGGACCATCGCGGGGCTCTTGCACCGCAGCACATCCATCTGCATCACGTGCTTGATCGAACGCAAATCCAGTTCCGCCTGCCAGCGCGAACGAAACGCCGCCGCCAGTTCCTGCTGGGGGTAGACCTGTGCATCCCGCAGCGTAGTAACCAGCAGCAGATGGCGACACCGAAAGCCCTTCTGAGACACCTCCACCCTCACCTCGCGAATGCGCCGCGTCTCCGGCAGGCTGTGGTAGAGCCTTGGGCTCATCCACGACGGCCGTACCGGTTTGTGCCATGGCACGACATGATCGTGACGACCCAGCCGCCGGCCCTGACGAAAATCCACCTGACGCTTGCCATCATGACGACTGACCAGATCCACGCCGCGTTCGAGCAACAGGGCGATCGTCCAATAGTTGGAGAAAATGGCATCGGTCAGCAGGACGTCCCCAGCCTCCAGTCGGTCCAACAACCGCCGCAAGAGGGCCGTCTCGCCTGTCTGTTTGCCGCGGTAAGGTCCCATGGCGATGTCCAGCACGGCGCCGCAGGATAAACCGATCAGACCCACCAGACGCAGGATGGGAAAGCCCACGCCTTTCTTCTGCGACGACGGCTGCGGATCGGCCTTCTGATTCGCCGGTGTGTCCGGCATGCTCACGGTGGTGCCGTCGGCGATCTTGATGGGCCGGCCGCCCAGCAGCCCTGGGGGTGGAACCTGACGCTGCAACTCCCCGCCACGGCGGCGGGCCAGATCGGCCAGGAGCTTCTCGGGCAGACGCTGGCGTGCCTTGCAATAGGGGTCGGTTTTGGCACGGCCCGAGCCTTGTCCACGGACACACAAGAAGGCCAGCAGGCGCGCCACGGCCGCCCGGCAGGACTGGTCGGAGGCAAGCACTTGGTACAGAAACGTCCAGATCGTCAGCAGCGGCGTGTACAGGCGTTCACGATAACGGACTTGATGGCGCTCCAGGGCCGCTCCCACCTGCTCCTCAGGCAGCAGCTTCGTGAAGCACAGGTCTTGATCCTTCACCATTTGCCGCCGACACTGGCGAACTCGGCGGACTTGGCTGTCCAGCCGTCCTTGGGTATACTCGTCCATGGCAGACCTCCTTGCGGATTGATTGCTCTAACAACAATCTCGTCGGCTTGGAGGCCTGCTTCTCTATACTCTTATCGGTCCATGAGTTACAGCTTATGGAAGTGCCATTCACGGCAGACGCCACCTCTTGGTATCTTATGGCCGGGCAGCGTGGAAGCTCGCTGAATATGAACTCACATGGTAAATATGGGGTATAGGTGTTGCACAGATGTTGGTGGCACTGTGAAGTTCCGACATGAGTGAGGCATAAGTATGGGTCTACATAAGCGCATTGTGATTGTGGGTGGGGTGGCAGGCGGGGCATCGGCGGCGGCCAAGGCCAGACGCATGAGCGAAGACGCGGAGATCATTCTCTTTGAGCGGGGCAGCGATATCTCCTTTGCCAACTGCGGCCTTCCCTACCACGTGGGCGGCATCATCCAGGATCGGGCGCGGCTCCTGGTCCAAAGCCCCCAGGCGATGCGCCAGCGTTTTGCCATTGATGTCCGCACCCGCAGCGAAGTCATTCGCATCAATCGGCCGCAGAAGACCGTGGTGGTCCACGACAAGGCCAAAGACAGGCAATATGAACAGCCCTATGATGTCCTGATCCTGAGCCCCGGCGCCGAGCCGGTCCGCCCGCCGATCCCCGGCGCCGACCATAAGAGAGTCTTCACACTCCGCAGTCTGGCGGACATGGACGCGATCAAGGCGGTCGTGGATGCGGGGGTAGGGGCAACCCCCTGTGGTTGCCCAGGGCAGGCACGGGGGCCTGCCCCTACCTACGGGCCGGGTCATCTCGTGCGGCCTGGTCATCCTCGCGGTGGGAGTCCGGCCGGAGGTCAAACTCGCGGCGGAAGCGGGCCTGACTATCGGCCAGCGCAAAGGCATCGTCGTGGACGACCACATGCGGACCTCGGACCCCGACATCTACGCGGTCGGCGACGCCGTGGAGGTCCAAGACCTAGTCGGCGGCTTTGCCACCGTGATTCCCCTGGCCGGCCCGGCCAATCGGCAGGGCCGGATCGCGGCCGTGAATGCTCTGGGCGGTGATGCCATCTATGAGCGGACGCAGGGCACCGCGATCTGCAAGGTCTTCGACCTGGCCGTGGGCATGACCGGGCTCAGCGAGAAGGCTCTCAAAAGGGCCGGCCTGGCCTATGAGAAGGTCTACGTGCACCCGGCCAGCCACGCCGGCTACTATCCGGGCGCCACGCAGATGAGCCTGAAGCTCCTCTTCCATCCCGAGAACGGCAAGGTGCTGGGGGCCCAGTGCGTCGGGGCGGACGGCGTGGACAAACGAATCGATGTCCTGGCCGTAGCCATCCGGGCCGGCATGACCGTGTACGACCTGGAGAAACTCGATCTGGCCTATGCCCCGCCCTTCGGCTCTGCCAAAGACCCGGTCAACTACGCGGGATTCGTGGCCGCCAACGTGCTGCGAAAAGAGGTCCGGGTCTGCCACGTGGCGGACGTGTTGAATCCCGGCCCCAAGCAGTTGCTCCTGGACGTGCGCACCACGCCGGAAGTCCAGCAGGGCACGATTCCCGGATCGGTCCACATCCCGCTCGACGAGCTGCGCCGCCGATTGGGTGAGTTGCCCAAGGACAAAGAGGTCCTGGTCTTTTGCCAGATCGGCCTGCGGGGCTATCTGGCCTGCCGCATCCTCTCCCAGAACGGCGTGGCGTGCCGCAATCTCTCGGGCGGATACAAAACTTACGGCCAGGCCATGGGGCAGATGTCGGACAAACCCAAAGTCCAACGCGAGGTCAAGGAGGACACCGGGCAGACCGGCCAGGACCTGCGGCCCGTTCCCGACGGCCATATCCAGGTCGTCGAGGAGATCGACGCCTGCGGCCTGCAGTGTCCGGGTCCCATCATGCAGCTCAAGCAGGCCATGGATCAGATTCAGCCCGGCCAGGCCGTGCGGATCTCCGTGTCAGACCCCGCCTTTGTCAAGGACCTGGACGGCTGGTGTCACACCACGGGCAACCGGCTGCGGGAAAAGCAGCTCCTCAAAGGGGTGCTGCGCGCCGTGATCGAGAAAGGCCAGCCTTCCCAGACGCCCGTGCAGACCGGGACTGCCAATCACAAGACTCTCGTAGTCTTCAGCGATGCCTTCGACAAGGCGGTGGCCGCGTTCATCATCGCCAACGGGGCATCCGCTATGGGCAGCGACGTGACGATGTTCTTCACCTTCTGGGGCCTGAACCTGCTGCGCCGCGCGCAGTCCGTGCCGGTCCGCAAGACCTTCATCGAGCGGATGTTCGGCTGGATGATGCCGCGCGGGGCGGACAAGACGACCCTGTCCAAGATGAACATGGCCGGCCTGGGAACCGCCATGATCAAGGGCATTATGAGAAAGAAAAACGTCCTTTCCCTGCCCGAGCTCATCGCGACCGCCCAGCACCACGGCGTGCATCTGGTCGCCTGCACCATGACCATGGACCTGATGGGCATCAAACGGGAGGAACTCATCGACGGCGTAGAAGAAGGGGGCGTGGCCACGTACCTGGATAAGGCCGGGTCCGCGAACGTGAATCTGTTCATCGGGTGACGGATCCGAACGCTCGAAAGGAGGTTGTGCATTGGTTCGGAACCTTGGACGAGGTGCTCGAGACTTTGACCCTGATCCAGACCCCCACGATCAAGCAGTGTCCCGTGATCCTCATGGGCACCAACACCAACGAAAACACCAGTGACGCCAGCAATACCATGCTGACCACCAGCCCAAAGGGTCGAACAAACAGCCCGGCAGGCCTTCAATAAAGAGCAGCAGGGCAAACACGGCCACGCAGATGCTTCAGTCAGTTCGGTGCGCGACATCAAAGGAAAACCGGAGCCACCTTTACCATCAGGATCGTGTAGATCATCGATACCACGCCGCCGAGCAAACGCTCCCGGTGACCGCCATGAAAAGCAGGTGTCTCGCGACGGTACAGAATCTGCCGGCGTTCACTGGTGAGGGGGAGCACGCCGACTCGCGTAAAACGCACGGTCTTGTGTTTTCCCACCAGGCCACTGTCCCGGCCTGGAATATACAGCCAGCACGCGGGGTCATCGCGGAGTATATCGAATGGACGCATGGTGCAGACTTCATCAGGACGCATGCCTGTATACCACATCAGCCTGAGTATGTCGCCAACCACACTTCCTATGAACATCCTGCGGGGTACCGATATCGCCGGCAAAGTTTGTGGACATACGAGTACGGCTTTAATCGCATCCGTGAGGTCATAGGTTCGAACCCTATATCGCCCGGTTCCGTTTTCGATGGCGCTGTGGCGGGTGTCTACTGCCTTTGGCGGTAGCTCTCCCAGATGGCATCGAGGGCGGGGGCGGCGCGCATGGGGAGCCGGATGTCCGCGAGATCGGTGACCTCGGTAACGTCCGGATTGATTTCGATGACCGGCCGGCCCAGAACGGCGGCCATGCGGACCGGCTCGGCAATATAAGAAAACACACTGCTGGTGCCGACCGTGAAGACCATGTCGAAGCCATGATCCAGGGCAGTGAATAACGCGACGAGCTTTTCGAGGGCCAGGGTCTCGCCGAAGAGCACGACGTCCGGTCGGAGTAGGCTCGGGCATTTCGGGCATCGCGGCGGGAACGTCAGATGGCTGTAGTCAGCCACCGTTTGTCGATGCCGGCAGCGCGTGCACCGCAGGTCGTGCAGATCGCCGTGAATATCGATGATATGGCGGCCCCCGGCGGCGCGGTGCAGGCCATCCACGTTCTGCGTCAGCGTCAAGACCCGCTCGAAATGCCGCTCCATCTCGACGATAACCTCATGGGCGCGATTATGCCGGGCGCCCCGGCAGGTCCTTTCGATCTGCGCCAGGTACTTCCACGTCAGCTCCGGATGGTCGGACAGGATATCGCCGGAGAGCGCCCGCTCGATGGGAATGTCGTCCTCGGTAGTGTCGAGGTTGTAAAGTCCGCCGCTGCCGCGATAGGTGGGCAGGCCGGAATCTGCCGAGATGCCCGCACCCGTGATGAACAGGATGCTGCGACTGGCGACCAGCAGGTCCGCCACCCGGTCGATCGCCTCCAGATTGCCCACACTGGATTCCATCACCTCACACAGCCAAATCTATACGATGCCTACCCAACGGCGACGATTCCGCCACCAAGGTAGCCATTTGTCCGTCGATTACAAGCGTCTGCTACAACTTAGAGATTCATAGTCGAGAAGTCCTCTGTCCGGCCCGTAGGTGATTCCCGCAAAAAGGGCTAAGTGAATTGCGTATGCCCGCAGCCAATGTTGTGCAAGCCCTCCAATTATGGCAGGCAAGATTGCCTCGTCGCCATGACGTGCTCGACCTCAGATGTCATTGCGAGTCGCTCACCCGCTTTGCGGCGGGTGGGCAAAAAGATCCATTCCTAGGCAAGATGCGTTAACATGGGTGCCGATTATCCCGCAGATGGGGCGAAGGATTTTTGCGGCTGCCCCTGTATAGGTAGGGAAAGAACAGCATTGTTCAGAACGTGTGCATGGATCAAGCAGAAGAAATAGCCCTCATCCAACGATTGGTCCGAATGGACGGCAAAGCATGGGAACGGTTTTGCCGAGAGTTCTCCGTGCCCCTGTTGACGTTTGTGCAATGGCAGTCCGGCTGCGGCCGCGAAATGGCAGAGGAAGTGGTTCAGATGTCATTCGTTCGATGTGTCAAATCGATCAAGAGCTTCGATCCCGCCCGTGGACGGTTGTTTGCCTGGCTCAAGGCCGTATCCAGAAACGAGGCCCATACGTTGCTGTCTGGTTCTCAAGTCCGGCCGGGAGCGACCTGCGATCCGCCCTCCGATGCTACACGAGAGATCATGGAGAAACTGGATGATGCTCCCCTGCCGGAGGAAATCCTGGCCCGCCAGGAAACGCAACTGCTGGTCCAGGAAGCAATGATGGAACTTCCCAGCCGGCACCGGGAGGCCCTGGTTCTCAAGTACTTGGAGAATCGGCGCGTATCCGAGATCGCCGGCCGGCTGGGGCAATCGGAAAAGGCGATTGAATCGCTGTTGACGCGCGCCCGACAGGCCTTCCGACAGGCTTTCCTGAAGCTGCTCCACACCGAGAAAAGTGAATAGTAGGTAGACCCATGAAACCTGAATCTCACCGGGACATCTTTGAGGAAAATCTGGAACGGCTGCTGCAGGCCGCTGCCGGCGAGCAGAATGCGCAATTTCAGGAGCGACTCGTGAGGGCCGTGCGCAAGGAGGTAGGCGAGCAGCGCCGGGCCGTCAGGAGAAGGTTGTTCCTGCGAGGATTCCCCGCTGCGGTCGCGGCCGCCGCGGTCCTCGCACTGACTTGGGTTCTGCTGAACCCTAAGAGCGAGAGCGCCGACTGGCTCCAACTGATGTATGGAGCAGTGGAGATTGTAGACGGTGATTCATCGAAATTGGTCATGACGAGCGAGCCAGTCCGCACCGGCCAATCGGTCCGGACCCTGTCGGGCAGCAAGGCACAGATTCTGATGAACGACGGAAGCAAGCTAATGGTCATGCCGCGTACCGTCCTGCAAATCACCGACGGAAGAAGAGGCTCGACCTTCAAACTGCAGGAAGGAACCGTCAGCATCGAAGCGGCCAAGCAGCGTCGTGGCAGAGTGCTCGCTATCGAGACCCCCGGCGCGCGGATCCGGACGCTGGGAACCGTCTTCGAGGTGCGGCTGGTCAAGAGGCCCGATGGCACCCGGCAGACCCGGGTGGGCGTCACGTCGGGAATGGTGGAACTCGAATCCGGGGGCGACAAGGTGCTCTTGGGTGCCCAGACGGAAGGATATGCCGAGGAAGGGCGATCCCCCCAGAGGCATCTGGCCAATGCCGACCTCGATGAGATGCTCCGACTGCTGCACAAGAACGCGGAACTGGCCCAACAGCTCGGCAAAAAGGCAGGCTCGCCTTATCTCTTCGAGGTTCAAGGCGCCGGCACCACCGCGATCTGGACGGCGGCGCGTCTCAGCGATTTTCGGCAGGCCGAAAACGGAGAGTACTCGCTGCGGTTGAAGTCACCTGCTTCCCAGGCCAGGCTGTTCACGCTGGACGGGATTGAAGTCCCCGTTCGCAGCCAGGGACGCGATTTGCAGATCGACGGGTCGGCAGTGAGCCCCGCCCTGTCGACGGACACCCGGCTCATTCTGGAATTACGGGAAGTCAGAGGGATGCTCCGGGTCGAGAACGGGGAAGTGGTGCGATTTACCAGGCCCACCGGTGCTTCCGACGTCATCACACTGCTCCAGTTCCGTCTGCCGGGCCAAGCGAGCATCGAGCATATCGCGCCGGAGCCGATAGAGGTAAACACAACGCCGAATCGAATGACGATTACCGTCGCCGCCAACGTACAGGGGCTTGAGGTATGGGAATGATATCTTGATTTGAGGAAAAGCGAGGTAACCCTATGTGGCACAGAGAGTTTGCGAAAATCCTGATTTGTCTGTCGATGTTCAGTCTGATCCTTCCCGATCGCACGGAGGCCGCTCCGGCCAACGGCGTCGATTTGCAGTTCTCGCTGAAGACCGGGCCGTTTACCGTCACCGTGTCGGGCAAAGTGACCGACAAAGGGACCGGGGCGCCCATCGCCGGCGCGCTGGTGCGCGGGCATATCGTGGTCTGGAGATATGAGCACCCGGACCTTTACGAACGGTGCCCGTATGGCCAGACCCGGACGGACGCGCAAGGAATCTACAAGCTGGAGTTCGTGACGCCGTTGACGACGTCGGGTCTGATGAAAGGAAAAGACAGGCTGTGCGTCTACCCCAGCGCCCCCGGATACGAGACCAAGCCGATCTATGCGGAACCTGAGGTGACGCCGGAAAGCACCGAGTACCGCGACTTCAATTTCGAACTGGAGCCCGGCCAACGGATCGCGGGGACCGTTGTGGATGCGGATGGTCGGCCTGTCCAGGATGCGCTCGTCCGCCTCCAGGACGGCGACAACGGCGACGTGGGCTTCTTCGGGGCCATGGGCCGGGCAACCACAAACGAGAAGGGCCAGTTCGAATTGTGGATCACCAAGGGTCGGGAACGACAGTGGCTGAACATCTTGAAGCAGGGCTACGGGGCCTCGTTCATCTGGGATAATCTGGACACGGGCGAGATGGGCACGCTGGTCCTCGGTCGCGGCGGCAGCATCCAGGGCCGGATCGTCGACCCCGCCGGCAAGGGAGTCGCCGGCTGCGAGGTCTCCGTCCACGAGTGGCCCTGTGATTTGACTGATAAGGTTCTCACCGACAGCGAAGGCCGTTATCTCCTGCAAGGCGTGCCGGGCGATCCGAGCCTCATCGAGTTCTACAAGACCAAGAACGGCCGCTATACCTGGGGCAAAGCCGACGTTTATGCGCGCCTCGACCCCGAGCTGCCCCTGGCAAACGCGCCGACCTATCAGATACTCGCCCGGGACGGCGCGACCGTGACGGGGCCCGACCTCGTTGCCGGCGAGAACGCCAGCGTCTCGGGCAGGCTCACCGGCGCCCATCACGTCTACGGTCTCGGAGGCGTGCGGGTCCGGCTGGATGATGACTGGAGCAACATGGTGGAAGCCGACGCCGATGGCAACTTCCAGTTCCTGCTCGTCGCGCCCGGCAAGCACTCCCTGACCGCGTATCTCCCGCACGATTTGCGCTATAGTGACGGCATCGGGCAAATAGAGATCAACGTGGTGCCGGGCCAGCCGCTCGCTGACGTGCAAATCCCATTGGAGGACCTCGCGGAGTTGCGTGTGCAATACCTCGACGCCAACGGAAACCCCCTGCAAGGCATCACCGCCGGCGCGACCTGGTGGCCCGACGGCCGAGGCGGGCCCAAAGGGACCAAGTCTGATGCAGACGGGTGGGCCGTCCTCTACCTGTACCCGGGCGAAGTGCAGTATGTCCGCGGCCTTGATTCTGCGGGTTCTCTTGTGCCGGAAGCCTGTGAAAGAGTCCAGCCCCAGCCCGGACAGATTCTCGACAGCCTGCGCATTGTCATGGTGCCTTCCGCCGGCCTGCACGCCCAGATCACGGACTCCAACCAGGCGCCTCTGGCGGGAAAGACCGCGCTGTGCACGTTGACTCTCGCCGACGGTGTCCGGATGGGGTGCGGCGGTCAGATAGATACTGAGGGCCGCCTCAATCTGGAGGGGCTGACTCCCGGGATCGCAAAGCTGTCCATTGAGATCGATGGCGTCCTTTTCGAGGACGTGACGAAGCAAGCATTCGAGTTGAAACCCGGGGCAACAAGGGACTTGGGCCGGCTCGCCCTGAAAAGCGGGTTCGACAAGGAGGCGGTGATCCGCGACAAAAATGCTCATGCAATGGACTATGCGGCCGAGGTCCGCCAGGCCGCCGCACAGCTTTTCGAGAAGATTCGAACCGCCGACTACCAGTCCCATCTGCAGAAAACCGCGCGCGTCGACCCGCTCGCCGGATACTATCAAACCTATACGAGGCGCGACCTCCTCATCGAGTGGATCTGCACGACGTTTTCGAAAAATCCGATTGTCAAGGTGGAGCTGGGCAATGTCTTTCTGAGCCCGGAGGAGATCAACGACAAGAAGAACCTGCCGACGGTGCCGTATAAGATCACCCTGAAGGACGGCACCCGGCTGGAGGGCAATCTGCCCTTTGAGTTCTGCTTTCTCGGCGACGAGCCGCGCTGGCACGGGATCGAAGGCATCGACTGGCATTTGAACAATTCCAAGCAGCCCTGAGAGATACCCCCAGTAGCTCTGAACGCAGCGGATAGCAGCGGCAAGGTCGGTCGGCCTTGCCGCTGCTGTCTGAATATCTGCGTTATCCCACGAAAAACCCTGTCGGAAGCGGTGTGATGTCGATTACGGCTGAGTTTTCTGTGGCTGGCCCGGGGTTCGTAAGGCTACGGCACGTCCAGCGTTTGTCATGTCGAGCGAAGCGAAGCGCAGTCGAGACATCTGGCCTCGAATATGGCGCTGCGTCCATGCGCGGCCAGATTTCTCCGCGCGGCCTTCGGCCTTGGTCGAAATGACAGGTTCCGCGCCTGCGAAATCCTCAGAAGCAATCCGGGCGACCCCTTTGATATAGCACCGCGTTCGGTTACAATATGTCGTTTGATGCGACCTGGAACAGAAACTCGAATGTCTGCCTAAGGAGGACATAATGACAGTTCGACGGGCGTTGTCTTTTGTGCTGCCCATTTTGGCGGCTCTGACCATCGCCGGCCGACCGGCGGCCGGAGCCGATTGGCCCAACTACCGGGGGCCGGACCACAACGGCATCAGCAAGGAGACAGAGTGGAACTCCAACTGGGGAGCTTCGGGGCCGAAGATTCTTTGGAAAAAGTCCCTCGGCACCGGCTTTTCCACGACCTCCGCCGCGGATGGGCGGGTCTACAATATGGGCAACAACGGCAAAGACACCGATACCGTCTATTGCCTCGATGCCCAGACCGGCCAGGAAGTTTGGAAGCACTCCTACCCCTGCCCGCTCGAGCCGAAATCCTACGAGGGCGGCACACTCTCGACACCCACCGTGGACGCGGGAAAAGTCTATACCCTTAGCAAAATGGGCGACCTGTTCTGCTTCGACGCCAAGTCGGGCAAGGTGCTCTGGCAGAAACAGCTTGACAAGGATATGGGATTCGAGCTGCCGACGTGGCATTTTGCCAGCTCCGCGCTGATCGCGGGCGATATGCTGATCCTCAATATGGGCAGCGCCGGCCTGGCGCTCAATAAGAATACCGGCGAAATCATCTGGCAGAACGGCAAAGGCAAGTGCGGCTACGCCACGCCCGTGCCGTTCACGATGGACGGGCAGCCGTGCCTGGCCATCATGAGCGAGGTCACGCTCTTCGCCGTCAAGCAGGCCGACGGCAAGCAACTGTGGCAGTTCCCCTGGAAAACGATGTACGAGATCAACGCCGCCGACCCGGTCCCCGCCGGCAACCAGATGTTCATCACGTCCGGATACAAGCACGGCTGTGCGCTGCTGGAATTCAGTGCCGCCGGCGCCAAGAGGCTCTGGGAGAACAAGGTGATGTCGATGCAAATCAACTGCCCGATCCTGCGGGACGGGTACGCCTACGGCTTCGACGAGAATATCTTCAAGTGCCTCAGGCTTGAGGACGGCAAAGAGCAGTGGCAGGACAAGGGTCTCGGCAAAGGCTCTCTCATGGCCAGCGCCGACGGCCGGCTGATCATCATGAGCGAAAGGGGCGAGCTCGTGATCGCGAAGGCCGACCCGCAGAAGTTCAACGTTATGGCCCGCGCCCAGATTCTGCCGCAGACCAAGTGCTGGACCTCGCCGGTGCTGGCGAACGGCCGCGTCTACGCCCGCAACGCCGCCGGCGATTTCGCGTGTGTGGACGTCAGCGCGGCCGCCAGGTAAACCGTGCGTCACGATGGACGCCGGCGATGATGGAGCGGGTGTCTTCGAGGATGGGGACAAGATATGAAGACTTATGAGCAGATTAACGATCGCATCGAGTCGGGCAAGGCCGTCGTGCTGACCGCCGATGAGATTATGGATTATGTCGATAGGAAGGGTGTCGCGGCGGCCGCCAAAGAGGTGGACGTGGTCACCACCGCCACCTTCGGGCCGATGTGCTCGTCCGGCTGCTTCCTCAACTTCGGGCACTCCAAGCCCCGCATTCGCATGTCGGAGGCCTGGATCGAGGACGTCCTCGTTTATGCGGGCATCGCCGCCGTGGACGTGTACCTCGGGGCGACGCAACTGCGTCACGCCGACCCGGCCAATATGTACCATCCCGGCGAGTTCCGCTACGGCGGCGGACACGTCATCGAGGACCTCGTTGCGGGCAAGGTGCTCCAGCTCTTTGCCCTTTCGTACGGCACCGACTGCTACCCGCGCCGCGAAATCCGCACGTATTTCACCCTCGACGACCTGAATCAGGCCATCATGGTCAATCCGCGCAACTGCTACCAGAACTATAACGTGGCCATCAACGATTCGGATCGCACGATCTATACTTACATGGGCACCCTGGAGCCCCGGCGCAAGAACGCGAACTACTGTTCCGCCGGCCAGTTGTCGCCGCTGCTGAACGATCCGTTCTACGAAACCATCGGCATCGGGACCCGCGTGTGGCTGGCGGGCGCCCACGGGCACGTCTTCGCGGAAGGCACACAGCACGCCGGCGGCGTCCAGCGGACGGCCGAGGGTGTGCCGATGGAAGGCGGGGGCACGCTGGCCCTGACTGCCGACATGAAGCGGATGCAGCCCGAGTTCGTGCGGGGCGTGAGCCTGCGCGGCTACGGCGTGTCCCTGGCGCTCGGGATCGGGATCCCCATTCCCATCCTGAACGAGGAGATCCTCCAGCGCACGTGCATCCGCGACCGCGACATCCTGGCGCCGATCGTCGACTACAGCAGCGACTACCCGCAGAAGACCGGCCGGGTCATCGGCTACGTCAACTACGAGCAATTGAAGAGCGGCGCGATCGAGGTCGAGGGCCAGAAGGTCGCCGTCGGCTCGCTCTCGTCCTATCACACGGCCCTGGAGATCGCCCACCTGCTCGCCGATGAGATCCGCCGGGGCGAGTTCCTCGTGACCAAGCCCTTCGCACAACTTCCCCGGGACACCAAGATGAAACCCCTTGTGGCAAGGGAGAAAGTCTCATGAATCAGACCGTGACCAAGAAACTGATGCTGTTCTTCCCGAAATGTGAATGCGAGAAGCCGATTATCTACCACCTGGTGAAGGACCACAATCTCATCGTGAACGTGTACCGCGCGAAGGTGACGCCCGAGGAGGAAGGCTACCTGGTGCTGGACGTGACCGGGACGGAGCGGGACATCCAGGGGGCCATGGACTTCGTCAAGACCTTCAACGTCACGATCAACTACACCGGCAAGGGCGTGACGTGGGACGAGCATCGCTGCACGCATTGCGGCCACTGTCTCACCCACTGCCCCACCAACGCCCTGTATATCACCGACAGGGCCACGCGGCAGGTAGCCTTCAACGAGGCGGAGTGCATCGAGTGCCTGGCCTGCATACGCGTCTGCCCCTTCGGCGCCTGTGCCTCGGCGTTTTGATCTCGGATTTCGGATTGTAGATTGCGGATTTGACGCGCGACGCCAATCCGAAATCCGCAATCAGCAATCCGCAACTGGACATTATGACCGAGATTCGCAAACGAACCTACCGGACATTCACGCACCGCGAGGCGGCGCTTCGCATCTGCTGCGACCAGTTCGACGTCGTTGCGGCGGAGGTCGTCCGGCAGCGGCAAATCCTCGGAGACTACATCCGGCATCATCCCGAGTTCCAATCCGCTCTCGAGCCGATTGAGCTGCGCGCGGAGGCGCCGGAGATCGCCCGGCGCATGGCGTGGGCGGCCCGGCTGGCGGGCGTCGGGCCTATGGCGGCGGTAGCCGGCGCGGTGGCCCAGCTCGCCGCAGAGGCCGCTTTGTCCGCCGGCGCACCAGAGGCCATCGTGGACAACGGGGGCGACATTTATCTCAAGGCGAGCGAGCCGGTGGTCGTCTGTCTCGGGACCGGCACGACCAAGCTGGCCGACCGCCTCGCCTTCCTGCTGGAGCCCGGCACTACGCCGATATCCATCTGCTCCTCGTCGGGCAAGATGGGACACTCGATGAGCTTCGGCCTGTGCGACCTTGCCACGATTGTCGCGCAGGATGGCGCGCTCGCCGATGCCGCCGCCACCCAGGCCGGGAACCTCGTCAAGACGGTCGATGATGTCGATGCGGCGTTGGAGCGCATCATGCGTATCCCCGGCCTGGACGGCGTGCTGCTCGTCAAGGACGACCGCATCGGCCTCGCCGGCCGCCTCCCCCAACTGATCAAAACCCATCTGTAACGCGCCAGTGAATCCGGTGCCATGCCTGCGCTCGCGCAGGCATATTTCATCCCGAGCGCAAGAATTCGTAGGATGGGCAGCTTGCTGCCTATGCGGATTCACTCCGTGGCTTCGCGGCTCCGCGTGAGGGCACATGCCTTCCGCCTGCGGACTCCAGACCTCGGACTGAAGTCTCCTGTGTTCCGCCGTCACGGCTTCGTTCCTTCGATCAGCTCCTCCGCCTCTGCCAGCAGGGCTTTCGCCTCTGGGTTATCGGCAAGCCGTTCGTCCTTGACCCATGAACGCAGTTGTTCCAGGGTCGCTTTGGCCTCATCGGCTCGACCGAGCTGATGCAGGGCCATGGCGGTGAACGCCAGATTGTCCCAACAAGGATTCTCATAGAGCGCAAGTCTGCTCCTCTCGGACCGTGTGAGCGTCTCGATAGTATCTTCATACGCACCCACACGGTACTGTGCCGCACCCAATGTATCAAGAATGCACCAGTCGTCCGGTCTTAGACTGACGGCCTTCTGAGCTTTGTCCAACGCTTCTCGATAAGTCACTTCGTCACCATCGGGCGAACGCACTACGCTCCAGCTTTGGTCATTGAGGATACCGGCTTTGATTCCGGCTATCACCTCATAGTAGAAGCCGTGTTTCTGAGGTAGCTCATCCACCACCTTCCGTGCGGCCTCAGCATTCTGTCGACGTTCGTACCCTCCTTCAGGAACTGCGGATTCCCAGAGCACAACACGCCCATCAAAAGTACCTGCACCGATGGTCTTCCCATCGGGGCTAAATTCAACGGTAGTAACACCGGACTCCGCGCGGAGGGTCAATAATTCTGCGCCCGTTGTCGCATCCCACACCCTGGCCGTTTTATCCCTACACCCTGAGATGACTCGCTTGCCGTCACGACTGAACGCAGCAGATATGACAACATCTGCGTGCTTGAGGGTCATTAGCTCGGTGCCCGTTACTGCATCCCACACCTTGACCGTATGATCTTCCTGACAACTGGAGACTATACGTTTGCCATCGGGACTGAATGCAACCGAAGTGATGATTCCACGACTATGACCGCGAAGTATTAGGCACTCACTCCCGGTCTGCCAGTCCCAGACCTTGATGGTGGGATCGCCACTACCTGAGACAATGAACTTCCCATCTGGACTGAATGCAGCACAATTCACGCCGGACTCATGCCCCTTGAGAGTCACAAGCTCCTTACCACTGCTCGCATCCCACACTTTGAGTGTTTTATCGTCGCTTCCGGAAGCGATGTGCTTTCCGTCCGGACTGAAAGCGACCGCGTTGATCGATCCTTGATGCCTATGGAAGGTCATCACCTCAGCTCCAGTAGCAGCATCCCAAATCTTGAATGTTTGTGCACAACCACCGGAGTATCCGTTCACGAGATGCCGCGAAAGAATCTTTTGAAGCGATGATTTTGGAGTAGCGCGAATCTGGGTAAGGCGGTATATCCTCGTTTATGGCAGACAAGGATGTCACGATACCCCAACTGGCGCT
>Ga0315291_10005634_pt1 | contig 15671 bp, 13 predicted proteins | sample YL17G12_20_MG_FD_203070 | JGI IMG/M metagenome (GOLD analysis project Ga0315291, IMG submission 203070) | Sediment microbial communities from Yellowstone Lake, YNP, Wyoming, USA - YL17G12_20 | ecosystem: Environmental > Aquatic > Freshwater > Lake > Sediment | place: USA: Wyoming | collected...
GCCTGCAGCATAAACAAAACTCAAGACAATGAAAAAGTAAGCATTAAAGGCATAGTTATTGATGAAAGAGTATTAAGCGAGAATTTTAAATTATTAATTTTAAAAAACAATGGCTGCGAAGTTGACATAACTTGCAACTGCCTGCAAAGTTTCATCAACAATAATGTTTCTATTGCAGGAAAAGTCCAGACATACAATAATAAAAAACAAATTTCAGCAGAGATGATAGAGAATGATTGAGCCAATTTTGCTTATTCAAATCGCAATTGCCCTGCTTCTCGGAGTCTTGGCAGGCTGTATAACAGGCTTATGCCCTGGCCTGCATGTAAACATGCTCGCATTCTTCATTGTTTCTAGTTCTGCATATCTTTCTAGATACGTTCAGCCAATAACACTCGCTTCATTTATCGTCGCTATCTCTATAACTCACACTTTCATCGATTTCATTCCAAGCATTTTTCTAGGCTCGCCAGATGAGGACACTGCATTAAGCATCTTGCCAGGACACTCCTTGCTTCTGCAAGGCAGGGGACATGAAGCAGTCATGCATACCCTATACGGCGGAATACTCGGGCTGATAGTAATTTTAATATTCACGCCAATTTTCATTTTTCTTCTGCCAAAAGTCTATCCTTTTCTAAAGAATATAATGCTCCTCATCCTTCTGTTCACTTCGTTTTACATGCTGCTTAGAGAAGACAATAAGCTTCTTGCTTTTCTTGTATTTAGCATGTCGGGCCTGATTGGGCTTTCTGCATTGGCATTGCCACTGAAAGAATCCTTGCTGCCAATGTTAACTGGTTTGTTTGGTGCTTCATCATTGATAACAAGCATCGCAAAAAAACAAAAGCTTCCAAAACAAAGTATTGCAAAATCAAAGATAGATGTAAGAGGATTACTAAAAATTTTCATTCCAACTTCGATTGCCTCTTCATTATGCTCCTTTCTTCCTGCATTAGGTTCTGGACAGGCAGCGATAATCGCGTCTGATTTGATGAAACAGCCGGAAAAAGAAAACTTTTTGATGCTAGTGGGCAGCATAAATACAATTGTCATGGGTTTGAGCATCATTTCACTTTACTGTATAAATGTAAAACGAACAGGCTCTGCAGTCGCAATTTCTGATTTAATATCTTCTATAACTTTGTCAAATCTGTTTGTTTTCCTGGCAGTAATCCTCATCTCTGGTTTTGTAAGTTTTCTCCTAGGAAAAGGAATTTCAAAGATATTTGCCAGAAATATTTATAGGATTAATTACAACAAGCTTTCTCTTGGAGTTCTGATTTTCCTTTCTATTGTTGTCTTAGCCTTCTCAGGCTGGCTGGGCTTCCTTGTCTTCCTAGTCGCGGCATGCACCGGGCTTTATGCAATCGCTTCAGGCGCTCGAAGAACATTATTGATGGGCTGTTTGATGCTTCCAGCAATTTTGCTTTACCTGCCTTTTTAGAATTCTTACTGAGTACACAATTTGCTGAGCTCTTTCTGTACATCAAATTTTTCGCCTGCTCTTACTCTCTTAACTATCGCTTCTAAAGCCCCGCTAGATAATCTAACACAGACTTCATCCGAAATATCAAATTGTTCTGCTAATACCGTCATTCCACTCCTTCTATTTTTCGAAATTTCTTTAAAATCCCGGTAGTTGCAACTGCCAACGCCAATAAAATGATAAACATAACCGCTGCCCATGCTAATTACTGCCACATACCAACTATTTTTGCTTTCTTCTGTCATTTTCTAAAACCACTGCTTCAGCTCTTGCTGCTTCTCTTTCTCTTTGCCAAAAATGCTTTCAATGTAACTTTTTGTCATTTCAAGATTCTGCTTGAGATACTCTGTGATATTATATTTCTGTGCAAGCTGCAATGCCGGTTCAAGATATTTGACAATGCTGCCTTCAGAAATCGTGAAAATTATATTTCCCCCGCAGGAACATTTTCCAAACATTGGCGGCCTCCTGTATTTTTCATTGCACTTGCTGCACCTGAATTCCTGCTGCGAAAACTTCCTCAGATTTCCACGGATATCCCTGATGAAATGCCTGTCAATCACAAGTCTGGCAACATCGCTTGCATCCACTGCACGAAGTTTCTCGGCAAGTTCCATCTGTTTTTGCACCTTATCCCTCATAGTCACAAGTCTTTTGTAGTTAGAGCATAGCACTCCGCGGTTTATATCATCAGTTTCATACTCGTACCACAAATTAGTGAACTCTTCTTTGCCTACGCGGGATTTTATCTGCTCGACAGATACTTTTGAGGGATGTTCGCCAGCTCTTGCTTTTTCATAAAGCTCAAGGGGCAGCTCTCGAGCAACATCAACATCAAAAATCATGTCATCAACCTCTCCTGCTCTTATTCTTGCATTCAAGACAAGCGGCGCGTCCTGTGTCCCACCCCTGTGCGCAGGCAGGAATTCTCTTGAAAAATTTAGCAGCATGTCAAGCAGCAGCATAAATCCTGCTTCATCACCGTCGCAGTCGCGTCTCATTGCTGCATGCATGTATGGGCTTGCCACAAATGCTTGGCTTTTGCTGAATCCAATTATCCTGCCAACAACGCTGGCACAATTGTGCGGTGCAATGCAGGAAATTAAATGCCCTATCAAGTCCTCTCTTGATTTGACTCTGTAAAATGGCTCTAAACCATAGAACTTTATAAGCAAAGCATCAACAAACCCTGCTATTCTCACAAACACATCATCTGCTTTCTCATCCCCAGAAACCGGGCATGCTGGCAAAACAACATCGTGCGGAAAAATCTCAAGGATTTGTTCTTCATTTTCAAGCTCATTGCCATAAATATCCTTTTGATATCCAAGCTCGCGTAATTTGGACACGCTTGCTGAAACTTCTTTTGGTTTGAAATGCGTCAATGGAAGCTCGGTCGCATCAAACCTGATTGTTCCGTCTTTGTTTACTTGCAAGCCAAACACCATTCTCAATATTCCTTTCGCAAGATTTTCCAAAGCATGGTTTTTATTGGAAGTTCCCCTGACTCCTTTGATAAGGCTGGGAACTTCCTCTGGTGTTAAGTCAAGAGACTTGATGGCACATTCAAAATAATGTTTAATATCAACTTTTTTAGTCATGTATTCCTGGCCCTGATTATGACTGGAGCATTTTTCAGTCTGCATCACATTTCTGCATTCCCGGCAATAGTAGATTTTCCTGCATTCATTCTTGCAGGTTTCGCATCTTCTGTATACAGTCTCTTTCTTGCATGTCTCACAATAAAACAAAGGAAAATCCGCTTTTACAAACCCCACATTCAATGCCTCGTTCACGCTTCTGAGTCTTCCTCCTTCTTCACCAACAGGAAATAATACATTAGGGCTTCCTACGAGTTTTCTTAATTTTGCTTTTTCAGGCCGCCCCATCCTTGAGCCGATAAATGTTCCTGCCTTGTCCCTTATTTGAACTCCCGCAAGTTTGTTCACAATTGCCAGCACGTTTTTGTTCTCTTCAGCATTAACAATCTTTGTTATCCTTTCGACTTCCTGCTCAAGATTTTCCTTGTCAATGCCAAGGCTAAAAAGTAAGGCTTGGCTGTTTTCAATATCAACCAGCACATTTTCAGTTATCACCTCGTGAGGAATTCCTAGAATTTCCAAAGCTCTCTTTCCCTTGCAAAACCTTTCACTCTCTGTGCTGTTGTATGGAAATAAAATCTTCCTGTCAGCGGTTTTTGAATGAGCAAGCCAGTCCAGCAGCGCGATAAAACCCTCGTACTGGATTTGCGTCCAGAAAAAAGTATATTTTGGATGCAAAGGAATCCCTATTTCTCTGCTCATGCCTTTTGCTATCAAAAAAGGCACTTCATAAATATTCTCAATTTCTGCTGTCTCCTCGTAACTTCGCCTATTTTTCTTTAATTCCTGGAACCATTCTTGTTCTGTATAACCCGCGGGCGCTAAAGCATGGTTCCTGTTTGCGAAATCTCCAAATGGAACCAGCAAGTCTCCCTCATAAATAATCTCTTGGACATCATCATACAAATTTCTTGCAGTATCAGAGTCTTGCACTCTGCGGACAGAACCATTCTTCAACTTTACAATTGGTCCTTCAATACTGTCACAAGACACAATAGCCGCTCCTTTTGTAGGCAGTTCAATCTTTATTTGCGTGCCGATTCCAATGAATCCTGCTAACATTTGCATTGTTGCAGGATGCACCGCAAGACAGCTATATCCTGTGTTTCTCGCGCGCCCATACCTCAGCCTGAAACTGCCAGAAGCAGATGGATGCCCTAGCACGGGCCTGCCTGCAACCAAATCTTTGATAAAAGTGGGGCTTTCACTCGCTTTTCCTTTTTCCCTCTTCTCGTGCAGCTTGTTATATTCCTCTAAAAAAGTCCAGTCGCTTAATTTAAATCCTTTATCCCTCAGCTTTTTAATCATCCTCTGTATTTTTGGCGCTTTTTGTGCAAGCCCTTCTGCGAATACAAGGCAGAAACCTCCCCTGATAAGATTAGTTTCAATTCTAGGAAGGTCTTTGTAATTACTGACTTCTCTTTTCTCGCTCGGGTCTCCTGTTACTTGGACTGGAATATTCCTTGCAAGGAACATAGCTTCTTCTTCTGTTGGAAGATACTGCAGATTATTGATTCTTTCATGATAATCAAACATTTCAGTAACCATCCTTTTAACTTCCTGCTCTGTTGGGTCATATTTTGCATAACCAAGTGTTTCCCTGAGATAATCCGCAATAACAAGCGAAAAAGCCGCGCCTGTTCCGCCCGCGCTTCTTATCGGCCCCGAATAAAAAAGCATGAAATAATCCTTGGCGTCGTTTGTCTTGCCGATTTTCAGTTCAGTAAATCCTTCTATAGGCGAGGAAACAACTCCGAGCGTGATATAAGCCATGCCCACCCTTATTCCAGCATCTATTCCTTCCTGCAAGTTTCTGAATTTGCAGAATTTTTCCTTTGCAACCTCCTCGGCAATTTTCAGGCAGATTACAGGGTCAAGATTTCCGTACTCTTTCTCAAGTTCAAGTATCCTGCTTATGAGTTGCGGGTTGTTAAGCTGCGGATAAATCGCAGAGATAAGTCCAGCAACTCTTCCCGCAAGGCTGGTGGCAAGCGGAATTTCAACTTTGTTGACAGGGTCAAGCCCTTTTTCTCTCGCAGCCTCGGCTACCACATATATTTTCTTTACTTGCTCCTCAAGCTCATGAAAATACTTCTCGATTTTCATTTCAACACCCCCAAAATCCTCCCAACTTCAAAAAAATCATTAACAACATAATCTCCCTTCTTCTCAACCTTGGGTGTTTTTGGCTTCAGGGCAATGAACATCCCAACTTTCTCTGCAACATCAACATCATTTTCATTATCTCCAATATGACAAATAGCTTCTGGCCATACCCCGCATCGTCTGCACACTCTTAAGAGCTTAATGTGTTTCAACCACGTCGGAACATCATAATCTAGGGTTCCAGTAAAAGTTCCGTTGTTTCTGTGTAAGGTGTTACAAAAACAAAAATCCAGTTTAAGTTCTTCTGCAGCTTTTTCAGCTACAAGGTCTATTGCAGTCGTCAGCAGTCCTCTCCTAAAATTTTGCTTGCTCGCATCTGCAAATTCTCTTGCTCCAGCACAATACGGAATTGGATAAAGTATTTTCAGTGCCTCCTGCACGCTTTTTCCAGCGAGTTCTGCAACGTTTGTTTCAGCCCACCTATGGTCATTAGTTCCTCTGAGAGAATCATAAAATGCTTCTATCCTTCTATTCCACTTGCCTTGCAACCCATAAGCGCGCCCCAGAGCATCCCAGCTTGATTTAAAAGCCGTGCCAGCGTCATACGAGACAAGACATCCATCTACATCAATCGTCACTACCCTTATTCTTGAAACATTTTTTGTCATTTTAGCTGAAATCCATTATCTTTATTTTGCCTGTCTTAAGATTCATGATAGGAACCTTGCATGGATCCGGAACATTCCCAACCTTTTCCTCAAATGGCGTGATAGACTGCCAGCAGCTTGAACAAACAATAGTTATGCCATTGTAAAAATCAACATCTGTCCTGTGAAAATCTCCTGTATTAATTATATCCGGCGCATCCGAGATAACAAGATAGTCTTTTTTGGGGTTTGGAATATAAGTAACAAGCGAATGCATTGAACCAAGGTGCCTTCTTTTCAGCATTTCTTTTACAACCTTTGAAGGATTCTGGTGGGCCTTGCTCAGCCTCAGGCTGTCAATTTCATTAACAAAATGTATCATGCTCGCTCCGTGGTACATTAATATCTTGATTCCGCGTTTGCCCTCTGAATTCTTTATCTCAATCATCGCAGGATTGCTTACAAGCAGCAAGTTATCAATTTCATAGAGAGAAGGGGCATAATCTATTCCAATCTGCGGCTGCGGCTCGGCTATGCGAACGCAGTCGTGTTGCCCCGGGCACATTATTATCTGTATATCCTTTCTTATTGTTTTCAGGTAGTCTGCAAGTTTTTGGTACTGCTGCCTGATATCCTTGATAGCCAGGCGCTCCTCTTGGCCCGGGAATACACCCACCCCATCAACAGTATCTCCGGTGATAAGAAGATATTTTACTCTTGCAGCTTCCTGCCTCTGTATCTCGCTGTCAGATTCCAGATTCAGCCATTTTATGAACTTCGCAAAATTTTCTTCAAGAAAGTTTGTCGAGCCAGCGTGAACATCTGAAATGAAAGCGACGCACTCATCCCTGTCAAGCCTAACTTTTTCCTGCAAAAAAGAATCTGGATAAATAATATCATTCGCAAAGAGGATTTCCTTGTCTCCAAACCCCTTTATTCCAATAATATCATCTATCAGCACGCCCTTGGCTTTGTCATAAACCTCCTTCTTGTCCTTGTTAATCAAAACAGCCATCTGTCCTGTCAAATCTTCGATATCGAGCAGGATATTTTTGCTCTTTGAAACCCGCTTGTTAAGGACCGCGCCGATAACAGAAACGCTCTGTCTGTTTACTGTCAGCTTGTTTATAGAAGAGAGGTTGTCAAGATTCCTGTCTTTCACAAAATTCCTGACTTCATGAAATCTTGCTCTGAAGTATTCTGTAAAATCACCAGGCACTATTTTCTTAGCCACATTTGGGGCAGAAACCAGCACTCTTACATTTCCAAGCTTGCTGTTCTTCTCTGCCTTCTCTCTGGCTTGCTCCTCAATATACCTTTCCCTTGAAATTTCAAATGAAAGCCCAAAATTAATTTTTATCTTCTCAATAACTTTTTTGTCCTGGAGCAAAGTCTGTATCTTGTCTACATTCTTGAAAATAGAATTTCTATTGATTACCTTCTCTTTCAGCAGGACGAATTTGTCGATAATGTCCTTTGCAGTCTCTTCCTCAAACCCGGAAAGAAAATCAAAGCTTTCCTTGTCAAGCAGAACCCCTTTTTCTATGCAGAACTTTAAGATGCCACTCATTTTCACCTCAAATATTCAAAGTTTCAATTAAAATAGACTTTATTTTTTTGATTTCTTGGTCCGGTATTGTAAGCTTTATCTCCCTTGTTCTTCCGTGGCGCCCCTTGCTGATTACCCTGGCATTTATTACGCCAGCCATGTCAAACTCTGCAATAATGTCCGAGACTCTCCGCTGTGTCAAAACTTCTATCTTTGACTTCAGGCACAAGTCGCTATAAATATTATAAATGTCGCCTGTAAAAATATTGCCCTGGCCTTTCTCAATCAGGTCAATTATGGAAAGAAGCACAAGCTGGAATTGTCTTGGCGCCGACTCAACAAAACTTGTTATTTTGTCCTTGTCAATTTTTTCATTGGCCATGTCCACATGCTCAATCTTAACCCTGTCGCACCCCATGCGTTCTGCAATGTCTCCTGAAACCATCAGCAGCGCCAGCGCTCTTCTTGCATCGCCATGCGTTCTTGCCGCATATGCCGCGCATTTTGATATAACCCCATCTTCAAGTGCATTTTCCTTGAATGATTCTGCAGCCCTGCTTTTCAAAATATCCTGCAGCTGCAGGGCATTATAAGTGGGAAAAAGAATTTCCTCTTCACTCAGCGAGCTTCTTACCCTTGGATCAAGGGATTCAAGAAATTTCAAGTCATTGGTTATTCCAATTACGCCTATCTGTGATTTTGAAAGTTCGGAGTTTAGCCTTGTTAGATTATAAAGAAAATTGTCAGATATCTTGTTTACTGCCTGGTCTATTTCATCCAGGATAATTATCACAAGCTGCTTCTCGCTTTCAACAAGTTCGAGGAATTTATTGTAAACCTGGCCTGTTGGCAATCCGGTCGCAGGCACGCTGCCGCCGAGCTTTTTGATTATTTCAGCCAAAATCCTGTATTCAGTATCAGAAACTTTCTTGTACTTGCAATTTATGTACTCTATTTTCAGGGGCACGTTCTCCCGCCTTGCCCGTTTTAGCATTTCATCCTTGACATACAGCGCGCTGAGGGTTTTTCCAGTGCCAGTCTGTCCGTAAATGAACAGATTACTCGGTCTTTCGCCCCTCAAAGCCGGAGCAAGGATAGTTGCTACTTGTTCAATCTGCTTTTCCCTGTGCGGAATGTTTTCAGGAGTATATTGTGACTGCAAAACCGCCTTGTTCTTAAACAGGTTTTTCTGGGAAAAAGAATCAAAAATCTTATCAAGCTCACCTACCATGAAAAACTACCCTTTTTCTCTTTTAAAAACTTTTATATCATTAGAAGTATATCTCACACCCCCATTTCTCATGGAAACATTTCCCGTCGACAAACTCAGTTATTGTAACTTAAAAGTAAAACATTCGCAAAATCACCTGCGCTTCTTTTGGAACATTATTATATTATATTATATATATTATAATATAGAAAAGCTTATAAATATAATATAAGAAAAATAAAATCAATTTCTTTATAAATCTTTTTAATTTCTCCATGCGAAACCATAGGGTGAGAGGTATAAGGCACAACTCCCAAGTTTAGCATCATGCGAACTTCTTAGACTCCATAACAATTCAACAAAATCCATATTTAATCAAATCTCCCTATTCGGGAACCTTCTTCTACAGTTCACAAACCTCCTTTACCCACTATCTCCTGTTCAAGAACCGCCTTCTGTTGTTCGCAAACAGTCCTATAACAACAGAAATACATATTTTTTTATAGAAAAGTTTATAAACAAAATATCTCTACATCTCTGATGGATAAAAAACCCTTTACATCTCTTCTAGGCAAGTTAATTGTAACAAAAGAAGGTAAAAGGTTAGGTTATGTAAAGGACATCACATTTGAAACCAAATCTGGCGAGCTGATCCAGCTTGTTTTAAAAGATGCCACGCAATACACAAAAACACTAAACCTTGAAAAGACGCAAGAAAGCGAGATACTCATACCCTGCAATTCTGTGCTTGCTGTCGGCGATTTCATTGTTGTTTCTGAAGAAGATATAATCTAAAATGAAAATTGTAGGATTTAATTACACGAAAATTCTAGCTGAGAAAGAAGCAGCACCAACAGGAAAGGTTGATATTTCAATGTCTTTGGACGTTGCTTCAATAGAAAAACAGAAACTACCTTCAGTAGGCGACGTGCTAAAAGCAGACTTTGACTTCTCAATCAAGTACGAGAAAATAGCAAAGCTGGAATTTAAGGGCTCTATCTACTTTACAGCAGAGGAAGACAAGGTAAAGGAGATAATGAAGAAATGGAAGGACAAAAAAGTTCCAGACGACATCCGTGTTCCATTGTATAATATTATACTCACAAAAAGTAATATCAAAGCACTCGAGTTAGAAGACGAATTTGGTCTTCCAACGCATATCCCGCTGCCAAAACTGTCGAAGCCGCAGCAACAAGAAACCAGCTACGTCAAATAATTCTTAAACGCCCGCGCCAGGAATCGAACCTGGATATCCTTTCGAAAACGAGTTTTCGAGACTCGCGCATTACCTTTGTGCCACGCGGGCATTATTTAAGGAATAATAATACATTTTTAAAGTTACACAAGTAGTTTTATAAATCCCAAAACCACAAGATTAAACATGGCAGCAACAGCACCCGGACCGCAAAAAAGAAAGCTTGACTACAATGTTGATAGGCAGGTTTACGACGAATTTGTCAAAGCATGCACTAGAAAAGGTTATGCTCCCAATGTAATCATCGAACAGATGATGAAGAAATATAACCAGACGGGCCAAATCTAATCAGCCAGGCAAAATATAATCAAAGAAGAGGAGGTGATAGCACCTCAGAAGCTTGGAATTCTGAGAAAATTAAAATGCCAATAGACATAAGAGCAAGAAAACTCGCGCAACTAGCAGTTCGATATTCTGTATCTGTAAAGCCGGGAGAGGTAGTAGTAATCTCTGGCGGCTCAGAATCAATCCCTTTTCTTGTTGAATTATACAAGGAAATCATTTTGCAGAAAGCCCACCCGTTTGTCCGCGTGCGTTTACCGGATATAGACGACTTTTTTTACAAATACGCAACCAAAGAGCAGGTCGAGCACTTCCCGCAATACTGGTTTGATATAATCAAGAAAGCCAAGGCCTACATTGGAGTCTACACAGATACAAACACCCACGAACTTTCATCTTGCGACGCTGAAAAGCAGGTCACGAGACAGAAAATAATGAATCCAATCTCGCATTACATCTGCAACACCCCTGACAAGATGCGCAGAGTCACAATTGCTTACCCTTGCATTTCACATGCGCAGGATGCAGAAATGTCATTAAATGAGTGGGAGAACTTTATTTACAAATCCTGTCTTATTGACTGGCAGGCATTTGGCAAAAAACTTGATAAACTCAGCCGAATGTTTGAAAAAGGAAAGAAGGTTCATTTGATTGGTGAAAATGTTAATTTAGAATTCTCAATAGCAGGGAAAAATTCTGCAGCCGATAAAGGTGAGGAAAACATGCCTGGCGGAGAGATTTTTATGGCACCAGTCAGAACAAGCATGAACGGCTGGATTAAATTTGAATATCCTGCAATTTATGCAGGAAAAGAAGTCACAGACATTTCATTAAAATTCAAAGACGGAAAAGTTATTGAGTACAATGCAGGAAAAAACAAAGAGATGCTGAAAGCAGTTCTTGAGACAGACAAGAATTCGTGTTATGTTGGCGAGTTCGGCATTGGCTGCAATCCAAATATCACAAAATTCACCAAGAGCCTCTTGTTTGACGAGAAAATTTCAGGAACAATCCACCTTGCCCTTGGCGCAGCCTACAAGCAAAACGGCGGAGGCAACGACTCTTCTGTCCACTGGGACATAGTCAAGGACATGAGCAAGGCAAAAATAATTCTTGATGGAAAGATTGTGCAGGAAAATGGCAAGTGGAAAATATAACTTTTAATTTATTCTACCAACATCTCTCACTTTTCCCAAATCATATACTTTGTCACCAACAGCATAAACTCCAAATTCCTTCAAGTTCAAATGCAATGCAAGCCCGGTTTCTTCAATAAATACGTCACTTCCTTCTGTCAGGGGAAAAAAGCTTGGAAGAACAATAACTTCTTTCCCTTGCCACTTGCCAGCCAGAAAACACTTGTAAGTTTCTTGTTTAGCGCCTTTACGTATTATTATTGCAGGATGCTTATGTCCAATGAAAATCCTTCTTACATCATTTCCCAAACACCCATCAAATATTTTATGCCCATGAATAAAACAGTCGCTGCCTTTAATGTAAAAATCTTTTACTTCAAGCCCATTTTTATTTGCAATTGGTTCTAAAATTGTGTCGTGATTTCCTTTAACAAGCACAATTTTCTCGCAATTCTCAGCCAAAAAATCCAACAGCCCAGTCACTTCATTCCATTCCTGCCCAGAAATTGTGCCAAATTCATGTTTCAAATCACCCAAAATAATTATTTCTTTTAATTTTCCAGTCTGTTCCAAAATTATTTTTAATTCATTAATAATCTCTTTGTACTCTCCTCTCGGCACAAACATCCCGCTTTCAGCCAAAGCCTGCTCAAACCCAAGATGTAAGTCAGCGATAGCTAAAATTTTCTCTTTTCTGAGGAAAACCGATTTGCCTATGAATTCAAATTCCCTCATTTTCCCCTCTCCTTCAGCGCCTTATACACCCGCTTCAAAAACTCTATCTTGTCTTCCATTTTCAGCAAATCCATCCTTCCCTGCATAATAAGATTCAGGGAAAACGGAGAAGGAATGCTTGTCTGCACAAATTTTATCTTAATCTTTCCTTCTTTCACCAGCTCAATAATTTTCTTTGCATTTGCAATGTCCATGACATCTTCCAAAACCTCTCTCCTAGCCTCTTTCAGTATTGGAAACTCTCCGGAAATTTTCTTTACAGCATCTAAAATAAATCCCGACTTCACCTGCTGCTTTCCTACAGACTTTACGCGCCCTTTATAATTCCTGAGAATCATCAAAGCCCTTGTGGCGCAATGCCTGAATCTTCTTTTTAGAATCTCAGTCTTGTCAATCGCCTCTCCCAAAACTTCATCAATATTCTCGCTTGCCAGGAATCTTAAGGCTTTTTCTATCTTCTGCTTGTCAACATTTTCCCCTGAAATGAAAAACCCATTGTCATTTATCCCAATCTCAATATCCCTTGAACCAATTCTTGACACCAAGAACGCGACAGCCCTTGACAAAGCATCATTAACCCTTCTTCCATAAAGTGTGTGAAACACAAAATAATCCTTCTCGCCTTTGTAATTCTCAACAATTATTTCTTTTAATGAAGGAATTCCAATGAAATTATACTGATTTTCAAGATATTCGTATATCTCTTTGACTGTCTTGTCATGAACATAACAATGCTCTTTGATAAACTCCTTAATCTCCTCCGCAATTCTTCCCCTGTCAAACTTTTCTTTCACCAGCTCCCTGAATCTTAGGATTTCTAAAGCCAAATCAAAACTCAGCGGCAGCATCTCTGAAAACCAGGAAGGAATTGTTGGAGGCCTTTGCACACTTCCGCGAACATACGCATTCATCCCTCTTGTATAATGGAATTCATATCTTTCTCCTCCAAGCACAAAAACATCTCTTGGTTTCAGCTTCTCTGCAAAAGATTCGTCTATCACTCCAACCTTATGCCCTTTCCTGTCTCCTCCTGCTATAACCACATTGACAAAAGACTCGTCTGGAATAGTTCCGATATTAGTCATGTAAATAACTCTTGCAAGCTTGCCGCGCTTGCCTATCTGTTTTGTTTCAGAGTCATACCATATTTTTGCGTATACTTGCTTGGATTCTAAAGCATACTCTCCAGCAAGATAACTTATCACTCCAAGAAACTCTGTCTTTTCCAAGTCCCTGTAAGAATAACATCCTTTCACAACTTCGTACAAGGCATCAATATCCCATACTTTGTAGATTGCCATACCATAAATCTGCTGGCTCAGAACATCCAGGCAGTTCTTTGGAATAAAAACCCTGTCAATTTTCCTCTCAATAATCGCCTTCTTTATAATGCAGCATTCAACCAAGTCATCTTTGTCAAGAACAACAAATCTCCCGTTTGCAGTGTCGTGCAGCTTATGTCCTGCTCTTCCAATTCTCTGCATTGCCCTTGAAACAGATTTCGGGCTGCCAAGAAGTATGACAAGATCAATATACCCTATGTCAATTCCAAGTTCAAGGCTTGTTGATGTAACAACAACTTTAAGTTTGCCTTCCCGAAGCCTTTGCTCAATATTAAACCTGGTCTCCTTGCTCAAACTGCTGTGGTGAGCGCCTATATTCTCAATATATTTTGCAGGAAACATCTCTTTCAAGTGATGTATAACTCTTTCTGTCGCGCTTCTTGTGTTAGTAAAGATAACCGTAGTCTTATGATCATGAATCAGCTTGTCAATCAATCCGTACAATGAGCTGTGCATCTCTGTTCCAGTCGTGTCCAAAAGACTTTCTACAGGCGTAAGAACATCCAAATCCAATTTCTTGTCAAATTTCGCATCAGCTACTAAGCATTCTTTGCTGCTTCCGACCAAGAACTTAGCCATCTCATCCAAGGGAGCAATAGTAGCAGATAATCCGATACGAACCGGATGTATCCTGCTTATATTCTGTAGCCACTCCAAACTAAGGCTCAAGTGCACTCCGCGTTTATTAGCCAGCGCATGCAGCTCATCAACAATAATAAACTCGACAGCAGTAAGTTTCTCAGCAAACTTCTTAGAACTAAGGATAATCCCAAGACTTTCAGGTGTTGTTACAAGGATGTGCGGGCTTGATTTTGCCATTTTCTGCCTGTCGCTTGCACTTGTGTCGCCTGTCCTCAACCCAACCCGTATTTTCTGCAGTTTAATTCCTTTTTTCTCTGCAAGCTCGCCAATCTCTCTAAGCGGAGTTTCAAGATTAACATAAATATCATTGCTCAATGCTTTCAAAGGAGAAATATAAACAGCATATATCTTGTCCTCAAGCTCGTTTCTTTCAGCAAGGCTGACAAGATAATTGATTATGCTTAGGAACGCTGTCAAAGTTTTCGTGCCGCCAGTCGGCGCACTAATCAAAATATTTCTTCTTTCATGGATATGCATCACGCCATAAAGCTGCGGCACGCTGAACTTCTCAAACCTTGAAAAGAACCACTCTCTCACAAGGGAATGCATGATTCCTACTATCTCGCTCGCTTCTCTCAGCTTCGCTTCTTCAATTTTCCATTCCATTTCAGCAAAGAACCCCTAGCGTATATTTAACCTTCTCTCTTGTTTTTAAACTTTAGCCAACTAGTCTAAGTTCGCCGTTAGCTCCTTTAGAACTACACATACTCATAAAACAATATTCTTTCAGCCTCCCAAACAGTCTGGTAAGCTCTTCTCTCATTTTTTCTGTAATCTCCTGCCTTTCTGTTAAAGCCATTAAAGCAGTTACATATTCATCAAAAACATCTTCAAATTCCTCTTCTTCCAGTCTTTCCAGTTCAGGATCAGCTGCAATCAAAACCCTGTATGCACGGATTTCTTTCTGGCATTCCAAAAGGCCATCGCCTCCGTATGTATGAATATAATCCAAACCAGCCAAGGCGTCATCCAAGTAATTTGCTGCAAATGTAAGATCTCTTTCGCTTTTATTGCCCCACTCTCTTTTCTCAAGCAATCTTAAAATTCCATCAGCAGAAAAAGCCAGGTTTATTGTGTCTATCTCGCCTTCAAGATCACCCATCTTGTAGTAAATAGCTTCTTATATTTAAACTTTTATTATAAAATATTCCTTTTGAACCTGTAAATTCACGAATATACTCTTTTGCAATCAAACCTTGTCAATTCTTCTTTAGAATACTGCAGGATTACCTCAAATACCCCTCTCTGCTTCCTTATTAAATCAAAAATTTTCCTGTCTCCCTCATACATTCTTACTTTGGAAATTTCAGAATCCGGAACCCAAACAAGCCCATCTTCAGGACGTTCTTTCTTTAACATCCCGTTAAAAGCACTAGCTTCATAAACTTCAACTCTCCAGTCTTCAGGATTCTCTTTTCCTCCCAATACCCTGCCCTCATTAAAGAATGTGGCAATTAACCTAAGTCTTGGATCAACCAGCCCTAAGCCAGTTTCTTCTTCAAATTCTCTAATCACGCAGTCTATGCTTCGTTCGCCCCTCTCCAATCTGCCGCCAGGAGGAACATACCACCCATTATGTATATCATCCTTGCCCCGGTTCCTGTACAAGAAGAGAGTTTGTCCTTCGCTTGTCAGGAAACACATTGTCCCATTAATCATCAGCAAGCCAACAAAAC
>Ga0315291_10005635_pt1 | contig 15671 bp, 15 predicted proteins | sample YL17G12_20_MG_FD_203070 | JGI IMG/M metagenome (GOLD analysis project Ga0315291, IMG submission 203070) | Sediment microbial communities from Yellowstone Lake, YNP, Wyoming, USA - YL17G12_20 | ecosystem: Environmental > Aquatic > Freshwater > Lake > Sediment | place: USA: Wyoming | collected...
CGCGTAATTAGGAATCCCTTGGGGAGATGCTCATCACCGCCCGCAGCGTTGACGCCCGCCACCATGGCCATCTTGACGGCGATCGTTCCCAGCCCGCTCACGTACGGCTTGCCCGTCACGAGGTCGGGATACTCGGTGCAGTCGCCGACGGCATAGACATCTTTCATGCATGTCTCGCACCTGTCGTTCACCACTATCTGCTTAGTCACGCCGACACTGCAGCCCACCTGCTTGGCCAGCTCTGTCTCCCCGCGCTGGCCCGTGGCGACTACGATTAGATCTGCAATGAACTCCCGCTCTTCGTTCGTCTTCCTGTTGACAGCGACGACACCCGTCGCCTTTGCCTCGCCGAGTATCTCGGTGACCTGAAACTCTGTGAACATCTTCACGCCGTGCTTGGCGATGGCGTCAGCCATCATCTGCGCCATGTCTTCATCCACCATCGCTAGGATGCAGTTGGACAGGTACTCGACGATCGTCACTTTGCAGCCCCTGATCATCAACGCCTCTGCGACCTCTAGCCCGACCAGTCCCGCGCCGATGACGACTGCTCGCTTTCCCTTGTACCCAAGGGATTGGATCCCTCGCGCGTCCTCAATCGTCCTTAGGACGAACACTCCTGGTTTGAGCTCACCAGGCTTGCCGCCTTCCTTCAGGACGCCTTTGATGGGAGGTACGGAGGCTTTCGCGCCAGTGGCCAAGATCAATGAATCCCATGGAAGCTCTATCTCCTTGTCCTGACCCTTGACATGGACAACTCTCTTTTCCGCGTCCGCGCTTGTGACCTCGTGCCCGAGCAGCATGTTGATTCTGTTTTTGCGCATCCGCTCCTCAGGTGCTTCAATCAAGTTCGTCAGCTCGGGAATGATGCCCGAGATTCCATAGGGGAGCCCGCACCTCGAGTACTGCGGATAGGTCTCGCGCTCGACAATCGTTATCTCCGATGTCCTGTCCGTCTTCCTCGCGACCTGCGCCGCCGTGCCTCCGCCGCAGCCCCCGCCTATAATCACGATTCTTCTAGTCACGGGCTCGCCTCACCACGCCGTTGCGAATAACATCGTTACTGTTAATTAGTTTCTACGTCCCGGCCGACTTCCGACAGACCAGCACGAAGAAGCACAGTCCAGAAGGCCGGACCAGCATCTCCAAAGACTTATAAACCCCTTCTGCATTCGCTCCACTCCCTAGGCATGTAGGAGAGCCAGAAGCTCGCATGTACTACATCGGAGGGATCCGCATTGGCAGACCAACACCTCATCGACGTGATTAAGAAGCTTCAAGCAGAGTCGAAGCCGAGGAAGTTTTTGGAATCAGTTGAGCTCGCAATCAACCTCAAGGACATCGACCTCACGAACCCGAAGAACAGGCTCCAGGAGGAGATCATCCTGCCGAATGGCCGAGGCAAGACGATCAGGGTGGGCGTGTTCGGCAGCTCGGAGATGGCAATGAAGGCGAAAGGCATCGCCGATGTCGTTGTCCAGCCTGACGAGATCGAGACCCTCGCATCGGACAAGGCGAAGGCCAGGAAGTTCGCAAGACAGGGCGATTTCTTCTTGGCTGAGGCACCGCTCATGCCCACGATCGGTAAGAGACTCGGTGTCGTGCTCGGCCCGAGGGGAAAGATGCCAAAGCCCATTCCGCCCGGATCTGACCCCAAGCCGCAGATCGAGAAGCTCAGGAACAGCGTGGCCGTGAGGACGAGGGACAGGAAGACTTTCCATCTGCCCATCGGAACCAAGGACATGCCCCCGGAGAAGCTGGCTGAGAACATCGATGCGGTCCTGAAGAGGCTCTTGACCAAGCTGGAGCGGGGCAAGATGAACATCCAGTCGATCTATGTCAAGACCACCATGGGACCTTCGTACAAGGTGATGTGAGATGACCGCACACGTTGCACCGTGGAAGAAGGAGGCCGTGGCGGACCTCGCTAGGCAGATCAAGAAGAGCAAAGTAGTGGGCATAATTGACGTTCACGGCGTGCCCGCGCCCGCCTTCCAGACGATGAGGACCAACCTCAGGGGAAAGGCGGAAATCACAATGCTCAAGAACACGCTCCTGAAGATCGCGCTCGAGCAGGCGTCCAAGGACAGGAAGGGCCTGGACAAGCTCGCGGAGGCCGTTGACGGCCAGTGCGCGATCGTCACATCCGACCTCAACCCGTTCAAGCTGTTCAAGCAACTCGACGCGACCAAGACCAAGATGCCCGCGAGGGGAGGCGAGATCGCACCCGACGACATAGAGATCATGGCAGGCGAGACGCCGTTCAAGCCAGGGCCAGTCGTCGGAGAGCTGCAGAAGGCCGGCCTGCCTGCGGCGATCGAGCAGGGCAAGGTCGTCATCAAGAAGGACAAGGTGGTGGTCAAGAAGGGCGACAAAATCCCGCGCGAGGTGGCGCTCGTATTGTCCAAACTGGAGATCTTCCCGCTCACCGTGGGCCTCAACCTCCATGCAGCCTTCGAAGAGGGGATGGTCTACAAGAAGGATGTCTTGGCAGTCGACGATGTCGAGATACTCAGGAGGGTCGTCGCCGCGGCGTCTGGGGCGCTCAACCTGTCAGTGTTCATCGCATACCCGACCAGGCAGTCCATCAGGCTGATGCTCGCGAAGGCCCACATGGACGCTCTCAACCTTGCGGTCAACGCGGACATACCTAACAAGGAAACAATCAAACTGATGATCGCAAAAGCGAACGCTCAGATGCTCTCTCTTGCGTCCAAGGCGCCCGCGGCGCTGGACGATGAGCTCAAGGCCGCCTTGAGCAACGCGCCGAAGCCGCCCGAGGACAAGGGCGGAGAGGGCAAGAAAGACGATAAGAAAGAAGAGAAGAAGGAGGAGAAGGTCTCCGAGTCTGAGGCCGCCGCAGGTCTCAGTGCACTCTTCGGATAATCGATCAAAGGAGGCAAAAGAATGGAATATGTATACAGCGCGATGGTCCTGCACGCGGCGAAGAAGCCGGTGACGGAGGAAGGCATCACGACCATACTGAAGGCTGCGGGCGTCACCGCTGACGCCGCGCGGGTGAAAGCGCTCACCGCGGCCTTGGAGGGCGTGGACATAGACAAGGCGATCGCCACTGCGGTCGCCGCGCCAGTCGCCGCCGCACCAGCTGCTGGACCAGCTGAGAAGAAGGAAGAGAAGAAAGAGGAGAAGAAGAAAGAGGAAAAGGGAGTTTCCGAGGAAGAGGCCGCCGCAGGTCTCAGCGCGCTCTTCGGGTGATCTTCTACCCTTTCTTTTTCAAACCTCTTCTCGAGTCTTCCTATTCACGGAAAAGAAAAGCAATTCGCTAGATCCGACATATGGATTAGTTCGGAGCTCAACAGGGAAGAGCGAACGCACTAGCTCTGCTCCAGCATTCTGCTGACTTCCTTCTCGAACATCGACACGAGTTCCTGGCCGATCTCCTTCCTGAGCTTCGGCGGGACGAGCTCTATGCCGAGCTTCGTTCCGACCTTGCCTATCTTGAGCAACGCATAGGCCTCGTGCACCTTCGCCTCGAGCAGCTCCTCGACCGCCTTCTTGAGCTCGGCCTTCAGCTCAGGGTTCTCCTCCAGCTTCTGCCTGATGTGCCTCTTCACCTCGTCCTTGACCAGGTCCTGGATCGCCTCGATGAGGAGCGTCTCCGAACTAAGCATGGACTTGGTGCTCTTCACGAGCGAGCTGATGATATCGTCTTCCCCTGCCATCTGTTCTCCCCTCCAGCGACAGCGTTGATTGCTTAAATCGTTTTTCCCTCCGGGACAACTTTCGCGCATGCCCCACGAATCTTTTAAAAGAGACCTAGCCGATAGCCAATCCGTATCCAGAAGTTGAGGCCGATGTGGGACACCGTGGGCAAGAGCGTCTTCAAGGACCAGCGTACCCTGTCTTTCGACTACGTGCCCCAGAAACTGGTCCACAGGGAGGCGCAGATGAAGAAGCTCATCATGCTCTACCGCCCGGTGGTCGAGTCCAACTTCTCCCAGAACGTTGTCCTGACCGGCAGCGTCGGGACTGGGAAGACCGCCACGGCCAAGCGCTTCTGCATGGACCTGAAGGAGTTCGCCGAGAAGCAGCAGAAGGCGGTCGACTGGGTACTCGTGAACTGCCGCCATAGGAACAGCGAGTCGAGCGCGGTGCTGCACATAGTCAACCACTTCCAGCCGAACTTCCCGGACAGGGGGTTCTCCATAGCGGAGATGCTGAGGATACTCCGCAAGGACCTCGAGAAACGCAAGGTGCACCTGCTAATAGTGCTCGATGAGGCGGACATGCTACTCAAGAAAGCCGGCTCGGACATCATATACAAGCTTACGCGGTTCGGCGAGGAGGGGATCGAGAGCAAGGAGCTGGTCTCGCTCATGCTGATCTCGCAGAAGAACGTTTACGACATGCTGGATGTGGCCTCCACGAGCACGTTCAAGCGCACGAACATCATCGAGTTCGGGAAGTACTCGCTGGACGAGCTGAGAGACATAGTCTCTCAGAGGGCCGAGCTCGCCCTCAAAGACGACTGCATAGACAATGACGCCATCGACCTCATCGCAGAAGTGTCCTCGGAATGGGGCGATGCGAGGTTCGCGATAGAGATACTCGAGAAATCGGGCATGCTCGCGGACGAGGAGGTCGCGGGAAGAATAGACGTCGAGCGCGTGAGGGCCGCGAAGGCCGAGGCTTACAGCTCGGTCACGGAGTCGAAGCTGACAGGGCTGGAGAAGCACCAGAAATTGGCCCTGCTCGCGATCGCGAAGACCTCGAAGGGGAAGGCGTACATCACGACGGGCGAGGCCGAGTCCGCGTACAAGGTCTCGTGCGAGGAGTACGGGGAGAGGCCGAGGGCTCACACCGCGTTTTGGGGACTGTTGAAGGACCTAGACATGCTCGGGGTCGTGAGCGCGAGGAAGAGCGGGCCCGGCATTTCGGGGAAGACAACCGTGATTACACTGCTCGACATACCTGCGAAGGTCCTTGAGACGAAAGTTCGGCAGATGTTGACAATTGGACAACGTCAAAAATGATAGCCTGACTGCAGGAGATATGTATAAATACGGCCGCTTCCGTCTAAGCCCTATTAGTGGGGAGTGGGTTTGGTCGGCGATGAAAAAGCGGCCATTGACCTTGTACGCCCGCAAGAGGGTTACTGTTATGTTGTCAGGGAGCGGAAGCCGTTCCTGGCGTACAAGCTTTTCGAGCAAAGCCTAGGCGAGGGCGTCCCCGGCCTTTGCGTGACCAGGCAGTTCCCTGAGAAGGTCAGGGAAGCGTTCGACATGAAGGACACCCGGGTGCTGTGGCTCAGTCACACGCCTGGACAGGATCACCACAACCCCACGAGCATAGGCACGCTCGCGACCGTCATATCATCTTTCATCGAGCGGTACAAGAGGTGCGTCGTGCTGATAGACGGGCTCGAGTACCTAGTCATCAACAACGGCTTCCAGCAGGTCCTGAGGTTCGTAGAACATATCAACGAGCAGGTCATGCAGAGCCGCTCGACCGTGCTCGTGCCGATCAGCCCGAGCGCGTTCAGCGAGAAGGAGCTCGCGCTGCTCGAGAGGAACGTGGAGGTCATCGAGCAGCCAGCCGTGAGCATGAGCCTCGAGAAGGACTTCACGACGCTCATCGACCAGTACAGATGATGCTCACCAAGTTTTTTGATTGGGATGCGCTTTCCCTTTCCCATGCACAAGACGCCGATCCATGACGAACACTTAGCACTCGGCGCGAAGATGGCCTGGTTCGCAGGTTGGGACATGCCCATCCAGTATACCAGCATCATTGACGAGCACATGACAGTGAGACAACGGTCCGGGGCCTTCGACGTGTCGCACATGGGAGATTTCCTGATCAAGGGCAAGAACGCTGGCATCTTGATGGATACCTTGTGCACCAACGAGGTCCAATGCCAGCAAGTCGGTAGATGCGTGTACTCCCACATCCTTGACGACCAGGCCAGGATCCAGGACGACACCATCGTCACAACGCTCGGAGAGGACGAATTCTTCATGGTTCCGAACGCGGCCACCACACTCAAAATGAGGAAGTGGGTGGAGGGGCACGCGCACGGGCAAGAGCTCCATGACATGTCGACGGAGCTCGCGTGCGTGGCGGTGCAGGGGCCGACGGCCAGGGAAGTCTTGACCCAGCTCACGACCGCAGACCTCTCGGCGATGAAGTTCTTCTGGGCAGGGTTCGTCCAGCTGGATAGGATCGACGCGCAGGGATCGAAGCCGACGACGCTTTTGCTCAAGGGCAGGAAGACGACAAATGGGGCGGGACGAGGAATCTCGGCCTTTGTCTCCAGGACAGGATACACGGGCGAAGACGGTTTCGAGATAGTCGTCGAGAACGCGGACGCGGTCGCCACATGGAGGGCGATCATCGAGAAAGGGGAACAGTTCGGACTGAAGCCGATCGGCCTTGGCGCGAGAGACACACTCAGGCTCGAGAAGGCCCTGCTCCTATCAGGCACCGATTTCGACGGCGCTCAGACGTCGCTCCAGACGGGCCCTGGATGGGTCATTGACTGGAAGCACGAGTTCATAGGGAAGCAGGCGCTCGCGCGGCAGAAGGCTTCTGGCGGATACGACAAGCTGGTCTGCATGACCGCGAAGGACAGGGGCATTCCCAGGCACGGCTATGAGATCGTGTCCGGGGGAGCCAAGGTCGGTTCGGTCACGAGTGGCACGCTCTCGCCCGTCCTGAAGAAAGGCATAGCCATGGGCTACGTGCCGCTTGACCTGGCCAAGGAGGGGACTGAGGTGCAAATCAAGGTCAGAGATTCGATCTTGCCAGCGGAGATAGTGAAGCCACCGTTCGTAAAGAGGGGTTGACGTGAGAGAACTACTGGAAGAGATGATCAAAGTGCCCGGAGTTTCCGGGTTCGAGGATGATATCAGAGACTACATCAGGTCGAAGATCAAGGCGATGGGCCTGAAGGCCGAGGAGGACAATCTCGGAAACCTCCTGGTGACCGTCGGGAAAGAAGGCACGCACATCGTGTTCATCGCTCACATGGACGAGCTTGGGCTGATCGTGTCGAAGTTGGAAACCGATGGCTCGCTGAGGATCAGAAAGGTCGGGGGGATCGACGACCGCACGCTCGTCGGGAGGGTCGTGGAGATCAAGACGCAGAAAGGGATTGTCAAGGGGGTCATCGGGCTCAAGCCGCCACATCTCATGACCGACCGTGAGGAGATGAAGAAGGCCCTGAGCTGGGAGGATGTCAGAGTGGATGTGGGCACGAGAAGCAGGAAGGAGACCGAGAAGCTCGGCATCCGGATCCTCGATCCGATGGTTTTCAAGAAGGACATCACTTACATCACGCCGGACATCATATGCGCGCGCGCCGTCGACAACAGGGCAGGGTGTGCCATTATTCTTGATGCTCTTGAGAAGCTTAAGGACAAGAAACTGCCCGTCAAGATGACGTTCGTATGGTCTGTCCAGGAGGAGACCGGGCTGAAAGGAGCAAAGGTCGTGGGGTTCACCCTCAGGCCGGACTACGTGTTCGCGGTCGACACGATGACCACGAACGACGCGCCAATGAGCGGAGACACCTTCGAGAAGGTCATGATCGGCGGGGGGCCGGCAATGAGGATGTTCGACAACGCCGCAATCGCCTCACCAAAGGTCAGGAAGATGCTCGAGGAGATTGCCAAAGCGAACAAGATACCGCTGCAGTATGGCACAGGCGGAGGGTCGACCGACGGCGCGGCGATGCAGGACTTCGGGTCGCTCATGATGCCGATCGGAATACCGATGAGGTACACTCACTCCCCCACGGAATGCGCCAGCATATCCGACATGCAGAACGCATCCAAGCTGGTCGTGAAGGTGGCCGAGAAGATCGCCAAGTTATCGAAGTCCGGGTGAATCGATGCACGCAAGGGCGGAGGAGATCCTAAGCGATCTCGTCCTTCTGAAGAGCTCCTCGGAGGACGACATGAGGGCGATCGTGCAGTACGTGTCTTCCAGGCTTGAGAAGCTCGGGATGAAGCCGAGATACTATGGTGAGAAGAAGACGCCGGCCATCGTTGCGAGCTTCAAGAAGGGAGGGGTCGTTCTGTCCGGCCATCTGGACACCGTGCCGCGCGGAACCGGCTGGAAGTACGAGGACGGCATAGCCGCGAACGGGTTCGTGTACGGCCGTGGCTCGTGCGACATGAAGGGTGGGTGCACGGCAATGCTCCTTGCCGCAGAGGACTTGGTGGCAGCAAACACACCTTTCTCACTGTGCTTCACCACCGACGAAGAAGTCACGATGGCCGGAGCCCTTGCCTCGACCAAGGACCAAGCACTGAAGAATGCATCGGCCATCGTGGTCACGGAACCCACGGGGTTCGACATAATCTACAAGGAGAAGGGCCAGCTCCAGCTTTCGATCAGCACTTCAGGAGAAGCCTGTCATTCGAGCATGCCGCAGCTTGGCGACAACGCGATCGCAAAGATGGTCGACCTGCTCGCGAAGCTTCAGGACCTACAACGGATCCCTCCCAATCCCACGACGGATATGACTCTGTCAATGACGACCATCAAAGGCGGCACGAGGATTAACGTCATTCCAGACTTCTGCGAGACTGAGATCGACATCCGATATCCAGCCACGATGGATGATCATGGAGTCATTCTGGAAATCAAGAAGAGGATAGGCACGAAGGGCTACGGCCTCAAAATCATCCACAACCTCGACCCGGTGGAGACAGACCCGAACTCGCCAGCGGTCCAGACAATGAAGGAACTGCTAGGGCCGACCGCGAAGGTGTCCGCAGTCCCGTACGCCACCGAGATGGTCATGTTTAGCAGAGCGAACAAGTCGGTCATGATCTGCGGGCCGGGGGACCCGAAAGGATGTCACATTGTCGACGAGAAGATCGAACTCGCCAAGGTGACAAGAGCGGCTGAAATCTACAGAGAGTACTGCTCCCGGATGAGCAGCGAGTAGTCGGGACTACGGATACACCCTAGCCACCGTTCGCGGATACGGGATCGCATCCCTTATGTGCTCGAGCTTGCACACCCAGGTCACGATTCTCTCTATTCCGAGTCCGAAACCTGAGTGCGGTACCGAGCCGTACTTTCTAAGGTCGAGATACCACTTGTAGTTGTCCAGACTCTCGCCCTTCTCCTCGAGCCAGGCGATCATCCTCGCGTTGTCCGTCTCCCTCTCGCTCCCGCCTATGATCTCCCCAAAACCCTCCGGGGCGAGCAGGTCGCTGTTCTTGTACGTCCTCGTATCCTCAGGGTTCTCCTTCATGTAGAATGGCTTCAGCTCCTTCGGATAGTTGACCACAAACACCGGCAGCTCCCTGTCGACAGTCAGAGTGCGCTCCTCAATGACGCCGAGGTCGCTTCCCCAAGAGACTTCGTGCCCCTTCTTCTGAAGGAACTCCATCGCTTCCTCGTACTTCATCCGGTCGAACGGCGGCTCGATCCTCTTTAGCGTGGCAGGATCCCTCTTCAGGAGCTTCAGCTCGTCCGAGCACTCCTTGACGGCGCTGTGCAGCATCGATGTCACGAGCTGTTCCTGGACCTGCATGTTCTCTTCGTTGGACATCCAAGCGGCTTCCATCTCCATGTGCCAGTACTCCGCCAGATGCCTCGGTGTCCTTGACTTCTCCGCTCTGAAGGACGGCGTTAGAGAGTAGACCTTCTCAAGGGAGAATATGAGGGACTCGAGATAGAACTGAGCGCTCTGCGAGAGATACGCAATCCTATCGAAGTACTTGATCTGGAACAGAGTCGTGCTGTCCTCAGGGGCCACCGCGGTGACAATGGGGGGAGTCACTTCCACGTAGTCGTTTTCATGGAACCATTCGCGCGCGCCCCTAAGAAGAGAGGCTTTGACCTTGGCGACCGCGTTCTGCTCCCTCGACCGAATCCAGAGATGGCGCTGGTCCAGCAACAGCTCCGTGCTCTGGTACTCCGTGATCGGGAACGCCTCCGACAGGCCGACCAGCTCGAACTTGCTGGCGCGCACCTCGTAACCGCCAGGGGCGCGCTTGTCCTCAGCGACCTCGCCCTCTATGACGACTGAAGATTCAATTCCCGATTTTGCAGCGTTCTCGAAATCTGGGTCGGGCACGTTTCCCTTCTTGACGGTCACCTGCATTATGCCCGTCGCGTCCCGGAGCACGGCGAACACTATTCCTCCGCTGCTCCTGGTCCGATAGATCCAGCCCCTGAGCTTGACCTTCTTCCCGACATGATCCTTCGAGAGCGCCTGCTTGATGCTGAGCATCCAGATGCGAGAAGAGACAATCGCAATATAAGCCCTTCGGATGCGGGGCAATCGACTTATCAAAAGGAGTGGCTTACCCGACCGTGATGATCCGAAAGGCCGCCGCGCATGAGCTCCCCGAGCTGCTCAGGATCGAGGAGGAATGCTTCGGGATGGAGAAGTTCACCCCTGAAACCGTCCGGGCCTTTGTGGTAAGGTCGGACGCTTTCGTCTTACTGGCGATCGAGGGCGATGAGAAGCTCGGTTCGGCTATGTGCATCTTCTCGGACGAGGCTAGCGAAGGAAAGATCGCCTCCATAGCGGTGCTCCGCAAACACAGGGGGAAAGGGGTGGGAGCGCATCTGCTGGAAGCTTGTGAGAACGAATTCCGGGCGCGCAGCCCCAGAAGATATTCTCTGGAGGTAGAAACGGAGAACGAACCGGCCGTTTCCCTGTACCTGAGCAGAGGCTACGAGGCAAAAGGCATCATAAAGGACTTCTACTCAGTTGGCCGAGACGCCTATTGCATGGAGAAGAAGGTCTGGCCTGAAAGAATGGTCCGGATCACGCCTTCCTGACGGCCAATTCCAGAGGCATCTTGTTGACAATCCATTTCTGGCCGCCCTCGAGTTCCGGTTTCTTGACCATGTCACGCGCGTGCGTCTCACGCATTATGTGTTCTTTGTGGGCAGCTATCGCAGTCTCCAAGTCATGATGGCCTTTGAACTCGACCATGACGGGGTCCTCGAACTCGAGCTTCAGCTCCTTGCGCATGTGTTGGATTCGCCTGATCACCTCGCGAGACAGTCCCTCGAGTTTCAGGTTCTGTGTGACATCGAGAGCGACATAGACGTGCAGATCACCCACGCTGGCATGGGAGAACCCCGGCTTCTCCTTCTCTGAGATGACCACATCCTCTTCCGTAAGGTCGAAGCCTCCAAGGCGCACCTTTCCCTTCGTCCTCAGGTGCTTGACGAGTTCGTTCTCATCTATCTTCGCTAGCAGCTTGCCCACTTCAGTCGCTCCTTCCTTCAATTTCGGCCCGAGGGTCTTCAGGTTTGGATGAATCGCATATTGGACCATCTTCTCCCTGCTCTCGAGACACTCCACCTTCTTGACGTTCAGCTCGTCGGCTATCATCTTCTCGTACCGGCGGAGCATCCAGGCCTTGTCAGAATCTGCCACGATCACCGCGCTCGGCAGAGGCTGCCTAAGCTTCGCGTTGACCTTCTGCCTTGCGAGCCTGCCCGCCTCGACGGAGGTGATCACGACGGCCATCTGCCGCTCGAGGGCATCGTTGATCAGATCCTCGACATCGACGGGGTAGGATTCCAGGTGAACGCTCTCCTCAGGTCCGTTCAGACCCCTGTAGAGCCAGTCCGAGAAGAACGGTGCGACAGGAGCCATCAGCTTCGAGAGAGACAGTAGACAATCGTGCAGCGTGCAATGGGCGGAGTACCTGTCCTGAGGATCGTTCTCTTCCCAGAACCTCCTGCGCGACCTCCGAACATACCAGTTGCTGAGATTCTCCACGAACGACTCGACTGCTCTGACAGTCCTATGGACCTCCAAGGAATCGAAACCCATCCGCGCCTCCTTGATCGTCGAGTTGAGACGCGAGATGATCCAACGATCGAGATCGTGCGTCCTCGAGTATTCCTTCTGTTGCCTGAACCCGTAGGCGTTCGCATTTGACGCGAAGAAGGCATAGACATTGAGCAGGGTCGTGAGAACACCAACCATCTCCTCACGGACGTTCTCCTTTGAGAACTGGACTGACTGCCACACCGGCGCCCTCAGGAAATACAGTCTCGTGGCATCCGCGCCCACCGAGGAAAAGACCTCCTCTGGATACACCAAGTTCTGGGCCCCCCTTGCCATCCTCTTTCCCCTATCGTCGAGTACGTTGCCGAGCACCAGAACAGACATGAACGCGGGTTTCTCGAACAGGATGGCCCCCAGCGCCAGTTGAGTGTAGAACCAGCCTCTAGTCTGTTCGACGCCTTCGGCAATGAAATCAACTGACCTGTGAGTATCGAACTCCGCGATGTTCTCGAACGGATAATGATACTGAGCAAACGGTGCGCATCCTGAATCGTACCAGCAGTCGATGACGAACTTCTCGCGGTCCATCGGCTCACTGCACTTGGAACAACTTAGCTTGAGTCCGTCGACCGAGGGTGTATGAGGATCAAGATCGTCTGGGATTCCAGAAGTTGAGAGGGATTTCAGCTCCTCCATGCTTCCGACGCACACCTCGTGACCGTTCTTGCACCGCCAGATTGGCAGCGGTGTGCCCCAGTACCGGCTCCTGCTTATTGCCCAATCCTTGACCTCGGCCAGGAAATTGCCGAACTGTCCTTCCTTGAATGTCTCAGGCACCCACTTCACCTGTTCGTTGAGCTCGGTCATGACCTCCTTCGCTTCCGAGGTCTTCACGAACCACGAGTCGAGTGCTTTGTAGATCAGAGGAGTGTCGCAGCGCCAGCAGAACGGATATGAGTGTCTTAGGACTCCCCACCTGAACAGCAGATGCTTGGATTCCAGCAGCCTCATTATCTCGGAGCCTGCGTCCTTCGCGAACTTGCCCGCCAACTCCGGAACATCAGGTTCGAACCTTCCGTCCATGCCGACCGGGTCGAACACCTCGACCCTTTCCCTGAACCCTATCTCGTAATCCATGGAGCCATGTGCCGGCGAGATGTTCACGATGCCGGTACCCTCTTCGTCGAGCATCTCGGGAGAATTCACGACCCTGAAGGCCCTTTCTTTAGGTTCGAAATACCGGAACGGCGGCTCGTACTCCTTGCCCACGAGATCTTCGCCGCGCATCCTTCCAACGACCTTGCCTCCCTGGATGAACGCGTCCGCACGTGAGGCCAGGACGACCAACCTCTCACCGTCTAGCTCGAACACTACGTACTCTTGTTCCTTGTCGACGGCGAGCAGGGAATTCGCGACAAGCACCCAAGACGTCGCCGTCCAGACCAGCAGGCTTGCGTCGATATCCTTCAGTCTGAACTTCACCACCACGAAACGGTCTTCGGCGTCTCTGTAGCCCAGGGCGACCTCGTGCGTGCTGAGCGTCGTGCCACATCTAGAGCAATACGCGACGACCTTACGCTCCTTGGTCAGCATGCCCTTGGAGTGGAGCTGCTTGAGAGACCACCAGACACTCTCGATGTACTCCCTCGACATGGTCATGTACGCATTCTCGTAGTCGATCCAGTACCCGATGCGCCTGCTCATTTCCTCCCAGTCGCTCTTGTACTTCAGGACGCTCTCCCTGCAGAGAGCATTGAACTTCTCGACCCCCAGCGCTTCGATGTCTTTCTTGCTCTCCAGGCCGAGGGAACGCTCGACCTCGAGCTCCACGGGAAGACCGTGACAGTCCCAGCCGGCGATGTAGGGGACTATACGCCGGCCGTTCATGACATGATACCTGAGAAACGCGTCCTTCACTGCGCGCGTGAACGCGTACCCTATGTGGGGGCGCGCGTTCGCCGTCGGGGGACCCTCGCAGAAGACGAAAGGATCCCCGCGCTTCATGCGCTCCTTCAACTTCTGGAGGATGGCCTCGTCGCGCCAGAGGCGGAGCATCTCCTCCTCTAGTTGCGGGAAGGATTCCCCGCCAGGTTCCCTATAGTATTTCCTAGCCATAACAGACCCCACCAGAAGGATTCCATCATGAACTCGGCAATGAGAGCTAGAATCAGCTAATTATGACTATTGTGAGCGGGCAAGCCGGGTTCATGCTAGCGTGCTAAACGTTGCCACGATATTTAACCGTTGTCCGGATTGACTCCAGACCTGCGTTCCGACAGTGAAACCAGGGCAGCGGGCGGACAATCTGGCTAGTGCCGGTCAACCGAAGCCGATTCAAGAAAGGTCTATATAATACATCAGAGATAGCGCCGAACCGTGCAACCCATGGCCTGGGGTGGTGCCTGAGGCCAAAAAGGTGAACAGTGATGGAAGAGCCCCTGTGCAACGTCGAGTTTCTCAAGAGCAACGCGACATACGTGGCTAGAGTTCAGAGCGACCTGGGCGGATTGCGGGAGTACCGCAGCGGCAGCCTCGAGGAGATCCTGGAACAGGTCATCATTGACCTGCAGGAAGAGTTCGAGGGAGCGCGCCTCTGAAACGTCTTTGAAAGAGAGACCAGTCAGCACAGGGACCCGAGCAACGCCCTTGTTCATCCGCAGGCTTTTACACCACCTGTAGAAGGCACTGAGAAAGCGGGATCGGACGCCGACAAGAGGGGGCGTTGACATGGAAGAAAAGGACAAGAAAGAGTATGAGGAGGTCATATCGTCGTACTACGGCGGTGACCAAGTCGCGGCCCTTGTGACATTCAAGATTGACACCAAGGGTTCTGACCAGGTGGCCCAGAAAATCGCTAGCTTCCCGAACGTTGAGGACGTCTTCCTCGTGACGGGGGACACTGACATAATCGCCAAGGCCAGGTTCCCGAACTACGCGGCTCTGAAGAAGTTCATTGTCGATGATGTCGCCGAGATAGACGGCGTGAAAGAGACTCGCACCTTCATGGTCGTGACGACCTTCAAGGAGAGGGGCGAGGTAAGGCTCGACCAGGAAGAAGAGGCAAAGAAGTAGGAGGACTGGAACAATAGTCCCAGTGGCATTCAGGAAAGGTGATCGCGATGGATATGGAATCTAGGCTCAGGCAGATCATGGAGGTGTTGGATCAGCTAGCTGAGGACACCTCGGTGCCCAGGAACATCAGGCGAGGTGCGACGGACGCGAAGGAGAGGCTAATGCGGAAGGAGGAGGCCCTCGATGTCCGGAGCGCAAGCGCGATCATGATCTTGGACGAACTTGCGAACGACCCCAACATACCGCTTCATGGCCGAACACTTATCTGGAACATCATAAGTCAGCTAGAGACTGTAAAGTGATTGGCTTTGCCAATCACCATTAATATCCTTGTTTTCGATTTCCCGTGCGCGCGGCTGTAGTCTAGCGGTTAGGACTGGAGCTTCCCAAGCTTCAAACTCGGGTTCAAATCCCGGCAGCCGCACTCTCTTGCGTAGCCAGATGAGAATTCTTTGTCTTGAATCCAAGTTCTTTCTGCAACTCGTGATCTTTCGGAGTCTGGAGGCTCGAGACATGATTCGCCACCCTGTGGGGCCGACTAGTGCTCGATATCAGGCAGCTTCTTCAGGGGATTCATGATGTTCTTGGGATCAAGAAGCGTCTTGATGGCCCTCATCGTTTCCAGCGCTGTCTCGGAATATTCGAACCGCATGTAGTCCCTATACTTCAGCCCGACACCCATGCAAGCAGCTATTGAGCCTCCCAAAGAGACGGTCAACTCGGCGATCTCCTTCGTCGCACTCGCGTAGTCTTCATGCCATCCATCGCTGTCGGGTACGGCGAATGTGGCATACGCCATCTCGTACCGTCCGACGTCCAGGCCACATCTCTCACCGAACGGGGTTCTTGTCATCCCATGCTT
>Ga0315291_10005636_pt1 | contig 15667 bp, 15 predicted proteins | sample YL17G12_20_MG_FD_203070 | JGI IMG/M metagenome (GOLD analysis project Ga0315291, IMG submission 203070) | Sediment microbial communities from Yellowstone Lake, YNP, Wyoming, USA - YL17G12_20 | ecosystem: Environmental > Aquatic > Freshwater > Lake > Sediment | place: USA: Wyoming | collected...
CCGGCATCACGGGTTTCTCTGCTGCGCCGCCGAGCGTGGACATCGCGGTGAGGCTCCAGTACCCGCGGCAGCACGTTGCCGGCCTCGACGTCGCGGGAGATCTCTTCGGCCTTGGGGTGTGGGGAGAAGCAGCCGTTTTCTGGCCGGACTATGCGGTCGTGACGGACATGCGGGGGATCGGCGGCACGCTTACGGAGGAGAAGGCTGCGTGGTACGCGAAGGGCGTCCTCGGGTGCGACTACACGTTCCCGGGAGGCCTGTACGTGAACATGCAGTACTCCCACGGCTTTTTCAACGAGGCGGCGCGCGAGGACCTCAACGACTACCTGCTCCTGGGGGCCGAGTGGCGGCTGCCCGGCGGCGTCGTGAAGCTCGGCCCGATCGGCGCTGCCGTCGAGGTGGACGACTGGGCGAACATCGGGAATGCGTGGGCACTCGTGCTGAATCCCGAGCTCGCCCTGTACCCCATGGACAACGCCGAGATTGCCGCGGGAGCCCGCTGGATTGCCGGCAGCGGCTCCACGAGCTTCGGGGCGCGCAAGGAGGAGAACGCCGTCTACATGAGGGTCAGGCTCAGCTTCTGAGATCGACCGCGCGCCGGCCCCCCCCGTGCGCGCGGTTGCCGCCCCCGTGGCGGCCGGCCTGCTGCTCAGTGCATCTCGGCCTCGCAGGTGCCGATCCCGCTCCTGAGGTAGCTGAACTGCACGTTGGGGTGCTCGGCGAGGAGCGACATCGGCACCGATGAGTCCGGAATCCTCCGCGAGATCATGAGCGCGGTGAGCCGGATGCCGAAGGGGTTGTCGTGCCAGCCCGGGTGCCAGATCGACACCTTCTCCGCCTTCCAAGTCTCAACGGGTCCCACGGAGAGCGCCTGTGACGGCACGGCTGACACCGCCCCTCCTCCCGACGTGCGCGCGTTCTGGATGATCGTCATGGGGTGCAGGTCCACCACGCGCGCCGAGAGCTTCCTGTACTCAGCGGGCGTCGGGGGGGCATCGCGGTACCTGCCTTCGCGCTTGACGGGGTCGTTGAAGGCCCAGTGCTTCACTTCGCCCTGGCCGCCCTGCATGATCAGGCACCTCACCGAGTCGTACGAGGCCGTGTACTCCTTCACGTTGTCCGCGCGCAGGAAGTGCAGGTTCTCGTCGGGCATGCGCAGCTTCCTGTCGATCCTGTTGAAGCACATGTCCATGTCCGCCTTCGCGAAGCTGAGCGGGTGGGTGATCGGCACCTCCTTGCCGTCCACGTACCACTCGTCCATGCCCCAGAAGTGGCCGTTGCGCACGTCGATGCCGAGGTCGTTCACGATCTCGGCGACAAGGGGAAGCTGCTCGGTGGGCCCGATGGGCCCGCAGATGCCCGCGGGCCGGCTCGGCGTGGCTGCGCGCCAGGCCTGCACGTATTCCAGCGCCTCCGCGGTGAAGAACGACTCCCGTGTGTGGTAGAACTTCACCGTGAAGCCCGGACGCGCGAGCTTCAGGATGTCGTCCGGCGTGAGGCGCGCCGCCTCGGCCAGGATCTCGGGATCCAGGGTCGTGTAGTCCCAGTACTCCCTGGCCACCTTGCTGATGTTCCGCATTCCCATCCCTCCTTCGTCGTCTTCACACCCGCCCGAGCACGTCGGCGGCGGCGAGGATGCCGCAGCCCAGGGCCGAGCCGTCGATGCCGAGCTTCGACACGCGAAGCTCCATGTCCTCGAATATCTCCCGCATGCAGTTGGCGCGCAGGGCCTTCGCGATGCTCTGCTCCATGATCCTGGTGGTCCCGATGAGCCCGCCGCCGAGGATGAGCAGCGACGGGTTGACGATGTTCGCAGCATTGGCCAGGGCGAGGCCGACCAGGCTCCCCGCCGAGGCAAGAAGCTCGGCGCTGAACGGGTCGCCCATGCTCGCCGCGATCGCCACGTCCTGGGCCGTCACGTTCTCGGCCTTCCCGTGGGTCAGGCCCTTCAGCAGCTGCGAGCGGCCGGCCTCGATGCCGGCCAGGGCTTGCCGGGCGATCGCCCTGCCCGAGGCGACGGTTTCCAGGCATCCCCGGTTGCCGCAGGCGCACGGCGGTCCATCCGGCGCGACGACCGTGTGGCCGATCTCGCCCGACTTGTTGCCCGCGCCCGTGTACAGCTCGCCCTTGACGACGATCGCGAGGCCGATTCCGTAGCCGAGATCAGCGAGGAGGAAGTCCGGCCGGCCTTTGCCGTCTCCCATCCATTTCTCCGCCAGGGCGCAGGCTCGGGAGGAGTCCTCGGTGAGGACCGGCCGCGCGAACTCGCCTTCGAAAATCTCCCGCAGCCCGACATCCCGCCACCCCGGGATGTTCTCGGCAACGATGGAGGCGCCGGTCGCGGGGTTCATGAAGCCCGGCGCGCAGATGCCGATGGACCGGACGGCCGCCGATGCCTTCTCGGAGCCCATCAGCCTGCGGCAGATCGTCTTCATCTGGTCGAGGATGATGTCGACCGGGAGACCCGGGCGGATTTCGAAGAACACCCGGTCCAGCGGCCTGCCGCTCAGGTCTGCAAGGATTCCGATGATGTGCGTGCCGCCGAGGTCGATGCCGATGAAGTTGCTGTGGCTGCCGTTCAGTGTGAGCAATTCCTGCGGCCGCCCGGCGAGGGACTCCTTGAACCCCGCAGGGACGATGAGGGAGTCCCTCAGCAGCTCGTCCACAGCGCCCGAAACAGTCTTCTTGTCCAGGGAGAACTCGGCCGCAAGGTCGCTGCGCGAGATCTCTCCCATCTCGCGGATGAAGGAGAGCATCCGAGCCTGTTTTTCCGCGGCGCGATCGCTTTTTTTCACTGATCCCATTATAGAGGCTTTTCCAGCTATTATCAACTCCTACTTGACAGATAGGAGGAAATGTAGTACAAACAGAGGACTTAGTAGGAATCAAGCACCAAACGATTAATGCTGATAGGAGTGAGCGACATGGCAGAGAAACTGGCGATCGATGGCGGGAAGCCCGTCCTCTCGCGGAAGGACTTCAAGAACTGGCCAATCATCGGAGCTGACGAGCGAAGGCTCGTGAACGAGGTCCTCGACAGGGGCATCCTCGCGGGCGGCACGGCCCCACAGGTCAAGGCCCTGGAAAAGGAATGGGCAGCGTACACCGGCGCGAAGTATTGCCTGACGACCTGCAGCGGCACGGCAGCTCTCCACATGGCGCTTGCGGCGGTCGGCGTGGGGCCCGGCGACGAGGTGATCACCTCGGCCTTCACCTTCCTCGCCTCCGCCTCGTGCGCCATCCACCAGAACGCCATCCCCGTCTTCGTCGACATCGATCCGAAGACGTTCTGCATGGACCCGGCGAGGCTCGAGGCCGCGATCACCCCGCGGACGAAGGCCATCATCCCCGTGCACATCCAGGGCTGCCCGGCGGACATGGACCCCATCCTCGCCGTCGCAAAGAAGCACAAGCTGTTCGTCATCGAGGACGCCTGCCAGGCGCATGGCGCTGTGTACAAGGGCCGGAAGGTCGGCACCCTCGGCGACATCGGCGCCTTCTCGCTCAACAACTTCAAGAACCTGTGCGGCGGCGAAGGGGGCCTGTTCATCACCGACAACGAGGCGTATCTGGAGAAGGGCGTGCTGATCCGCTGTTTCGGCGACGAAGTGGACGAGGTGAGCAAGCGCAGAGTCTACAATGCCTCGATCCTCGGCTACATGTACAGGAACCAGGAGCTCCCCGCGGCGCTCACCCGTGCGCAGCTGCTCCACCTCGACGAGTTCAACGCGGCGCGCATCGACAACGCGAATGCCCTGACGAGGGAGCTCGCGAAGATCCCTGGCGTCGTTCCTCCCTCCTGCCCGCCGAACTGCACGCACGTGTACTTCATGTACAATGTCCGCTTCGACCCGAAGAAGGCGGGCGTGAGCTGCGAGCCGCGGCGGTTCCGTGTCGCCGTGGAGAAGGCGCTGTACGCAGAGGGCATGCTGGTCGGCCAATGGCAGACCATGCCGGTCCCCGCCCAGGACCTTTTCCAGAGCAAGCTGGGCTATGGCGGAACCGGATACCCTTGGACGATCAACGAGGCGAAAGGGATCCACTACACCTACGATCCCGGCCAGTTCCCGGTCGCGAAGGATCTGTGCGACACGTACACCATCGTGCACGGGATCCACGCGCCGAACGGGAGGGAGCACATGGAGCGGATGACCGCCGCCTTCCGCAAGGTCTTCTCGAACATCGACGCCGCGCTGAAGCACGCCGACGATCCGATCTATCCGGGAGCCGACGCCGCCCTGTACGGCGCGGGATAGGGGGCGGGGGAGGGAAGGTGCCAGGAGGCGCGATGAAGAGCAGGGGACTGTACGGGAAGAAGCTCCTCGCTATCGAGGAGCGCGAGCGGGAGGTCGGCCGGCCGGACGAGGATCACGTCGTGGTGAAAGTGCGCGCCTGCGGCGTGTGCGGGACGGACGTGAACTTCGTGCGCGACTGGAAGGACGACCCGATGCCGCTGGGGCACGAGATCGCCGCCGAGGTCGTTGAGGTCGGGAAGAATGTCAGGAGCGTCGTCCCCGGCGACAGGGTGATCGTCGAGGACTGCACGATGTGCGGCATCTGCGACGCATGCAAGAGCGGCCATCCCGAGTTCTGCCGGACCATGTACTCCATCGAAGGTCAGCCGGGCATGGGACAGTACATGTCCGTGCGCTTCAACAGCCTGGTGAAGTTCGACGGGCTGGATGATGTCGCCGCCTGCCTGACGGAGCCGCTCGCGGTGTCCCTCACCTCGGTGCTGAACGCGCAGATCCCTCTCGGCGGCAGCGTCATGGTGCTGGGCAACGGTCCGCTGGGGCTCATGGCCGCCAGCCTGGCGAAGCTGCGCGGGGCGGGGTTCGTCGGCATCACGGGGCTGCCCCGCGACAACGAACGCGAGCGGGCGCGCTTCGCCGTGGCGGAGCGCTTCGGCTGCGACATGACGGTCGAGACGGGCAGGGAGAGCATCGAGGAGAAGGTCAAGGCGCGGTTCGCGAGCGGTGTGGACAGGGTGATCGTGAGCTCTCCGCCCGAGAGCATGAGCGACGCGTTCAAGGTCATCAGGTTCGGGGGGATCGTCACCTTCTTCGGCCTGCACTTCGGCGGGAGGAACATGGTCAGCCTCGACGTGAACGACATGATCTTCAGGAAGATCTCGCTCATCCCGACCTTCGCGGAGCCGGCGATCAACTTCCCCGCGGCGAACAGGCTCCTGCGGGACGGCCTCGTCGACGCGAAGGCCCTTGTCACGCACACCTTCGGCTTCGCCGAGGCGAGGCGGACCCTCGCCGGCATCGTGGACGGCAGCCTGCCGGTCGTGAAGGCCGTGATGCTCCCGAACGGGTAGGGCGGGGCGGGGGGCTACGGCTGGCCGCCGGGGGGTCAGCCGTAGGCTACGGGTCAGCGCGCGAGGGTCTGCTGGACCTCCTCCGCGAAGGCGTCGATTTCCCCTTTGCCGTCGAGGACGCCGATCTCGATATCCATCTCCCGCTGCTCGCCCGGCTCGAGCATGGGCAGCCGCCCCTGCGAGCGCAGGATCGAACGGTTCAGGATCTTCGCGTTGACCGGCTCGAAGCCCACAACGTAGTCCACCTCGTTCAGCATCTTCCATTCGTTCAGGAAGGGGAGACTGGCCGTGTGGTACCTGAGCGAGAGGCCAAGTCCGAGACGCCTGTTGACCATGGCCGCCCGGGTGTACCCTTCGGCATCCGCCGCCATGGAGTGGAGGTAGTCCAGGCCGACGGCGTCCCGTTCGGGGGCCGCGAACCCGAGCACCTCGCTGATGCGCGCGGCGGCAGGCTCGTCGTAGGGCTCGATCGAGCGCGAGGCGAGCAGAAGCTCACTCGACTCGTCCAGGAGCGGAAAGCCCGCGTTCACGTGGTACAGGATCGTGAAGGGGGAGGGACGCGGCCCGATGTTCTCCACGCGGTCGCGGATGCGGAGGCTCCTGGCGCCCAGCGCGGTGGAGATCGATCGGGTCAGACGCAGCTTGTCGCCGAAAAGCACCGACTCCTCGACGATGCCGGTGATCTCAAGAACGCGCTCCTCTCCCTCCCACCGCGAGAGGTCGCATACCTGCCGGGCGCTCTGCGCCGAGTAGCGGCCGTGCAGGCCGAGCTCCTCGTCTCCGTCTTTGCCGGGGTCGCCGAAGTAGGTGAGCCCGCAGGTGGTGAGCAGTCCTCCGAAGAACACGCGAAGCCATTCGCTGCCTGAAGGGTCGTGGAAGGAAGGATGGGCGATCCCGCCCGGCGCGTGGTACACGAGCCCGACGCCCTTGAACGAGCAGTCCGCGATGTCCAGGCCCCTGTCCGGCAGGACCGTGAAGGAGAGGCCCGAGCCCGTGTCCACGATTGCCGCCCGCACTCCCCTGGCCCTTCCCTCGGTGAGCTCGCAATGCCTGATCCCGCCGAGCTGGCGGAGGTCCCCAATCCTGCCCTCGATCTCACTCCTGCTGAACTCCCTGTTCCCGATCCGAGCCATCGCTCCTACTCCTCTCTCCAGCGCATCTCGGCCGCATGGCGCTCGGCCACGCGGCGAAGGCTCTCGTGAAGATCCCGAATATCCCCGTCCGTCCACCTGCCGTCCAGCCACGCCACGGGCACGGCAAGGACGTCCGGCGTGAAGGCGTTCGCAGCCTCCTCGTAGCCCGCAACGATCTCGGCCGCCGTCTCGCCGTTGTCGAACAACAGCTCGACGAGCCCGCGGCCCGCGAAGGCCTCCGCAAGCCGGGGGAAATCCTGCCTCGTGTACCGGAAGGAGCAGTTCAGACCGTCGATGGGCGGGTCGTGGTCCAGGTACAGCCCGGCGGCCGGGTGCGGGCCGCAGTTGTGGATCCTCCCGCCCCTCCACTGCCTGAAGATCCGGTTGTTCGCGGGCATCGAGAACTCGCGGAAATGCTCGGGCGAGAGGCCGGCGCACACGTCGTCCGATACGAACCCCTTCCGCCCTTCGGGCGCCCACAGAGAATCGAAGTCGATGCAGGTGAACCGCTCGATGCCGCCGGCCGCCCGGATCACTTCCCTATAGCACGCGATCTGTACGTCCGCGGCAAAACCGAGGAACCCCTTGAGCGCCTCGGGTTCGTCGTAGAGCGCCGTGAACAGCAGGTCGGTTTCGAAGAGGTCTTTTGCCGTATTCATCGGCCCGCCAAGGTCGGGGCCGGCGAGAGACACCTCGGGAGGCAGCTCCCGGGCGAAGCGCGCGGTCCATTCGAGGATGAACGGCATGAGCCCGCTCGTGCGGGGATCGGGGGGCGCCGCGGCCGCGAGCGCCAGGGCCTGACCGATTTCTGTGACGGGATGCCGCAGGACCCCAGGGGCCTGGTTCGGATCATCGCTCCAGTGCGCCCGAAGCCCGAACATCGTGGCAATCGTGATGTAGCCCGGCCACAGGCGCGCGGCGGGAATGTAGTCGTCGGGAAGAATGCGCAGGAGCCTGTCGATATTCGCCCGGTTCGCCTCGAGCTGCAGCTCCCCGTTCTCGCAGGCCTCGCGAAGCGTGTGCCCGTGGAAGTCCTCGAGCCCGAAGGCGATCGGCGTGTGATCGACCTTCCGACGCCGCCATGCCCTGCGGACCCGGTCCTTCCTCCTCTCGATCTCCCTCCTGTCGATCGACGCGATGTCCATGCAGCTCTCCTCCGCGCCATTATACCGGTCTGAGAGGCGAGCGGGAAAGCTTTTTTCTTGACAAATGCCGGGGTTGCCCCGATAATCGGGTGAACCTGATCCGCCTGTGGAAGCCTGGATAGACACGTCTGGAGACGCACATGACCTCGCGGGAACGGATGCTTGCGGCCATAGGCTGCGAAAAAGTCGACCACACTCCCTGTTCGTTCATGCTGTTCTACAATCTGTACGAGACCTGCCGCACGGAATCCGAATACGTCGAGAGGCAGATCGAGATGGGTCTGGACGCCTTTGTCCACGTCGGCCACCTCAACCACAGCCTCCATCTCTATGGAGGTCTTCACCCCGAGGCGACGTGGCGGGAATGGGTTGAGGAGAAGGACGGCGCGACGTTCTTCTGCCGGCGCATCGATACCCCTGCAGGGCCGCTCACGAGCCGGCTGCGGCAGCGCGAGGGCTGGCCCACGAAAGACGACTTCCCCCTGATGAAGGACTGGATCGTGCCTCGCATGGAAGAGCCCCTGGTCAAGCTCGAGCAGGATATCGAGAAGGTGAGCTTTCTCTTTGGACCGATCAAGGACGCGGACATCCGCACCCTGCGCGAGGAGGCTGCCGGAGCCGCCGTCCTGGCGAAGAGGCACGGCCTGCTGCAGGTGGGGGGATGGAAGGGGAGCGTGCGCCCCGGCCTGCAGGTCGACCCGGGCGTCATGGGCTGCGATGCGATGTCCTGGCTCTCGGGCTACGAGCAGGTCATGATCCTCGCGATCTCGCGGCCCGAGTGCATCGAAGAGTACGCGCGCATCATCCACGAATGGAACATGCGCCAGATCGAGGTCTACCTCGACGTCACGGAGGCGGAGCTTATCGTGCGCCGAGGCTGGTACGAGACCACGGAGTTCTGGACTCCGGCGGGCTTCCGACGGATCATTGCCCCGACACTGAAGCGCGAGGCGGACCTCGCGCACCAGGCCGGGAGGCGGTTCGGCTACATCATCACCAGCGCTTTCCTCCCCTTGCTGGACGACATCCTCGATGCCGGGGTCGATGTCCTAATTGGCCTTGACCCTTCCGAGGGAAAGGGGACGCACCTGACGGCCATCAAGGAGCGCTTCCGCAAGGCGAAAAGGGCTCTGTGGGGCGGGGTGAGCGGCGCGATCACCGTCGAGATGGGGACCGAGGCAGACACCGAACAGGCAGTCGACGCCGCCCTCGAGTCCCTCGGCGACGGAGGAGGGTTCATCCTCTCGCCCGTGGACAATGTGCGCGAGGACACGGAGATGGCGTGGCGAAACACCCGCCGTTTCATCGAGGCGTGGAAGAAGCGCTGGTAAGAGAGGGAAGAGAGGCAAGAGTGCGATACAGGGGCGTTGCTCCTGTGGAAAGTTCTTCGTCGAAGAGTCTTTCAAAGGGGGTTTGTATGAGAAAGGGAACAGCTCTTCTGCTCGCCGTCCTTCTTTTCCTCCCGCTCGCCGGATTCGCGGGCGGCCAGAAGGAGAAGAAGGCCGCCGAGGCCGAGACCATCACCGCCCTGTTCGGCATCGACGCCGCGGGGAAGCACATGGGCGAGAGGGCGGCGGAGTTCACTGCCAAGACGGGCATCAAGGTGAACCTGGTCGAGGTGGAATGGGACGGCATGGTGAACAAGCAGTCGGTGGCGTTGACCGCAAATGAGCCAACCTTCGACATCGTGGACTGCGGCTCCTTCATGCTCCCCGAGTACGTGCCGGGCGGCAAGTACGCCGACATCTCCGACATGTTTTCGGCGGCTGACAAGGCGAAGTTCATGGAGGGCATGATCGACGCGGTCACGATCGGCGGCAAGGTCTACGCCGCCCCCCTGATGGCCTCCTGGACCATCATGTTCTACAACACGGAGATGTTCACAAAGGCGGGGCTGGACCCGAACAAGCCACCTGTCACGTGGGACGAGCTGGTCGCCTATGGGAAGAAGCTGCAGACCAAGGATACCTACGCGTACACCGATTCCTTGGGTCCGGGCGAGTACGTGACCACCGCCTACTTCAGGTGGGCCAAGTCCGCCGGCGCCAAGATCAGCGAGTGGCGGGGCAGCAAGGTGTACTGGCTGCTGGACAGCCCCGAATGCGCGCAGGCGCTTGACTTCCTCAAGAAGATGCTGAAGGAGGGCACCATGGACCCCGGCGCACCCACGTACGTGCAGCAGCAGATCGCGGACCTTTTCGGCAAGGGCCATGCCTCCATGTTCGTGAATTGGGACATGATGCAGCTCACCTTCAAGAACCCCGAGCAGACCCCGTTCGCGGGAAAGATCTTCGCCGCCAACATGCCGGGCGCCAAGGCTGGGCTGACCGGTTCGATCGAAGGCCACGAGTACCTCGCAGTTCCCTCTCCCTCGAACCACAAGGAAGCAGCCAAGAAGTTCATCAAGTTCCTCCAGACCTCAGAGGTGCAGAAGAAGAGGGCCGTTGGAGAGGGCATGACGCCCGTCCTCAAAGACCTGTTCAAGGACGCGGACGTGAAGAAGGTGATCAACCTCGACGTGGTCTTCAAGGCCGCGGCCAACTGCTACTACAGGCCAGCGATCGCCGAGTACACGCAGTGCTCCGACATCATCTCGGCGGAGATACAGAACGCCCTTGTGAACAACAAGGACACGAAGCAGGCCCTGAAGGACGCGAACGACAAGTGCAACAAGCTGCTGGGCTGGTGAGCCCGTTTTTTGATCCCTTACGGGGCGCGCTTCGGCGCGCCCCGACTTCTTCCGTCGCGGAGCGGGCGTGATGCGGGGCCCGCGGATGAGCATCGGCTCGCGCCTGGAGCACAACGAGGGGCTTTTTGCTTTCCTCCTCGTTCTCCCCGCGCTCCTGATCGTGATTGCCTTGTACGCATATCCCCTCGTGTTCTCGCTCGTGGTGAGCTTCTTCCGCAGCGACATCCGCTACCCGGGGGTTGAGTTCCGCGGCCTGAAGAACTACATCGACATCTTCCGCGATCCCGACCTGGTCGCCTCCTTTGGGCGCACCATCTACTTCACCGTGGCGTCGCTCGCCATCGAGATGGTCGTGGGCGTCGTGGTGGCGGTCGCGTTCAACAGCAGGTTCATCGGCCGTCCGGTCGCCCGGTCGATCATCCTGATCCCGTGGGCCGTTCCCCCCGTTGTGAACGGGATCATCTGGAACTGGATCGTCCACCCCAAGATTGGGATTCTCAACTACCTCCTCACTTCTGTCGGCATCCTGAGCCGCTACAAGCCCTGGCTCGCCGATCCGAGCTGGGCGCTGAACATCATCGTCGTGGCCGACGCATGGAAGTGGACGCCCCTCGTCGTGCTGCTCGTCCTGGCGGGGTTGCAGGCAATCCCCGAGGAGCTGTACGAGGCGGCGCGGATGGATGGAGCCGGGGCCACGAAGGTCTTCTTCCGCGTCACCCTGCCCTGCGTCATGTGGCCGATTCTCGTCACGCTGATCCTCCGCACCGTCGAGGCCGTGCGCGTATTCGACATCATCTTCGTGATGACACGCGGAGGGCCGGCGAACGCTACGAAGGTGACGACCTTCTACGTCTGGGAGATTGCGTTCAAGTACCACCAGCTCGGCATGGGCTCGGCCCTGGCCTACACGGTGACGATCCTCATCATCGCACTGGCGGTCGTGTACTACCGGGTGATGAACCGGCGGGTCGAGTTCTGAGGGAGGACGGTGAGCGTATGCCCATGGTGACAAGGCGATCGAACCGGGTCTTCCTCTATCTCTTCGTGCTAGCGGTGCTCCTCGTAACTTTTTTCCCGTTTTACTGGATCATCAACATGAGCCTGCAGAGCAACATCGAGCTGTACGACATCCCCCCGCATTTATTCCCCCCTCACCCCACCATCGAGAACTTCCGCAGCGTCCTGTTCGAGGAACAGGGGCTGATGAAGTTCTACCAGGCCGTCTTCAACACCCTGATCGTCGCGGTGGTGACCATGACGGTCTGCGTCGCCCTGGGCAGCATCACCGGCTACGCCCTTGCCCGGCTCGACTGGAAGTGGGGCATGGCGTTCCTGTTCGTTCTCATCGGCACACAGATGGTGCCGCCCCTGGTGGACCTCATCCCGCTGTACATCATCTTCAGCCGGTGGCTGAAGCTCGTGGACACGAAGCTCGCCCTGGTCATCGGCTACACGGGATGGCTGCTTCCGATCTCGGTGTGGATCCTCTACGGGTATTTCCAGACCATCCCCCGCGACCTGGAGAGCGCGGCGCGCATCGACGGATGCACCCGCCTGCAGGCGCTCGGCAGGGTCGTGATGCCCCTGTCGGCGCCCGGCATCGCGGCCACCGCGATCTATGTGTTCATCTCCTCGACAAACGAATTCCTCTTCGCCATGATCTTCTCGAGCACGGCGCGCTCGAAGACGATCCCCGTTGCCCTGACCGACATGATCGGCAAGTACCAGATCCGCTACGGCGACATGACGGCGGGCGCGGTGATCGCGGCGATCCTGCCGGTCGTGCTCGCCCTCATTTTCCAGAAGTACCTCGTGCAGAGCCTGACAGCGGGAGGGATCAAGGGATGAGACATGAGGGGAGGCTCCTCGAGGGCAGGGTCGCCATGGTCACGGGGGGTTCCCGCGGCTACGGGGCGGGGATCGCCGAATCACTCGCCCGCGAGGGGGCGCTCGTGTGGATCACGGGCCGCACGGAGGCGGACCTGCGGGCCGTCGCGGAGAGGCTGGGCGCTCGTGCGGTCGCCGCCGACGTGACTGTCGGCGCAGACTGGGACAGGGTCTTCGCCTCGGTCATGGGCGCTCACGGCAGGCTGGACATCCTTGTCAACAACGCGGGGGCCGGCATCCACATCGCCCCCGTCGCCGAGCTTTCCGACGACGATGTCACGCGCTCCCTCGCGGTGAACCTCACCGGCGCGATCCTCGGCTGCCGGAGGGCCGCTGCGGTCATGCTGCGTCAGAAAGGCGGCACGATCGTCAACATCTCGTCGGTCTGCGCGATCGAGGCCTGGCCGTGCTTCGGTCCGTACTCGGCGGCGAAGGCGGGGCTGCTGCAGTTCACGAAGTGCCTGTACGCCGAGCTTCGTCCCGCGGGCGCGCGGGCGACGTGCATCATCCCCTCGTGGGGGCCCACCGACTTCGCCCGGGCAGCGGGCCAGCGCCCCTTCGATGCGGAGACGGCTGCAAAGTGCATCCAGCCGCTGGAGCTGGGCAAGGTGGTGGTGGACGTCTGCGGCCTCCCGACACACCTCGTGATCCCCGAGCTCGTGCTCCTGCCCCTCGTGCAGGAAATCGAACCGCTCTGAGGTCGCCGCCGTGAAAGCGCTGTACCGATTCTTCAGATCCGTGCGCCTCGCGGTCGTGCTCATCCTCGTGCTCACGGTGCTGTCCCTCCTCTCGACCTTCGTGCCGCAGGGACAGCCTGATCAATACTACAAGGCCCGCTATTCCGCCTTCGCTGCCGGCCTCATCGCAGCCACGGGCATGGGCAGGTTCTTCAGCTCCATCCTCTTTCTCGCCCCCGGCTTCCTGTTCACCGTCAACCTCGGCGTGTGCGCGGCGGACAGGCTCGTGAAGCGGGCCCGGACCGGGGCAAAGAGGCGCTACGGGCCCGATTTGATCCACGTCGGCCTGCTCATCCTCATCGCGGGGGGGATAGTCACCTCGCTCGCGCGGCAGGAGAAGCTGGTTTGGATGGCCGAGGGCGATGAGGCCGCGCTGAACCGCTCGTACTCGGTCAAGCTCCTCGGATTCGAGTTCCAGAAATACGTGAGCGGCGCTCCGAAGGACTGGATCTCCACGGTGAGCGTCACTCGGGACGGAAAGCCTGCCATCGCTTCCTTTCCGATCGAGGTGAACCACCCCCTGCGCCTGGCCGGCATGCGCATCTACCAGTCCTCCTGGACTATGGAGGGCGCCGCGCACCTGAGGGATGCCGCCGGCGCGCTCAGCGTCGCCGCAACAGGGCAGGGGTTCCAGGAAGGAGATTCGTTCTGGTATTTCGCCGAGGTCAGGCAGCCCGGAGAAGGAAGCGCCGATTGGCGAGCCATGTTCGAGGAGTGGAAAGGCGATTCACTCGCCTCCACCCGAACGCTCGCCGCGGGGGACGCGATCGGACCGTTCACCGTCGAGCGCGTCTCGGGCCGCCTGCTCACGGGCCTCAAGGCGGTGAGGGACCCGGGCTTCGCCCCCGTGATCGCCGCGCTCGCGATGATCGCCGCGGGCCTCGCGCTCACGTTCGCCCAGAAGAGAGGAGACGTGGCGGCATGATGGCGACGATCGCCCTTGTCCTGATCTGCCTTGCGGCCGCCCTGCAGGCCGCCTTCCTGCTGCGAAAGGGCGGGCGCCCGGACCCGGTTTCGCACTGGCTTCTCGCAGCCGGGGGCGCTCTGCTCGTCGCGACCATCATCCAGCGCAGCATCGCGATCCGTTTCGTGGCGGTGACCAACACCTACGAGTCTCTGGTGTTCTTCTCGGCTGCGATCGCGCTGCTGCTCTTCGTCCTTCGTCTCGTGCTGAACCGCGGGGCCGCGCGCTCCACGGGACTCCCTCCCTTCGTGGCCTTCGGCGCCACCCTCGTGGCCGCGGTGCTTCTCATGATCTCCTCCTCGCCCGTTGCCCCGAAGGAAATCGTGCCGCCCATCCCGGCCCTGCAGTCCCTGTGGCTGGTGCTCCACGTCACCTTCTCCTTCATCGGAGAGGCCTTCTTCGTGGTGAGCTTCGTGGCGGCGATCGCGCATCTCGCATCGAGAAGCGAGCAGAAGCGCGCGGACATGGACAGGCTGGCGGCCACGTCGATCGGCATCGGCTACCCCATCTTCACGGCCGGTGCCCTCATATTCGGGGCGATCTGGGCGGAGACCGCGTGGGGGAGCTGGTGGAGCTGGGACCCCAAGGAGACCTGGGCCCTGGTCACGTGGCTGATCTACACCGCGTACCTTCACACGCGCCTGGTGCGGAGCCTGCGGGGACGGGTCTCGGCCATTCTCGCGATCGCAGGCTTCGCCGCCACGATATTCACGTTCTTCGGAGTGAACTTCCTGCTCTCGGGGCTTCACAGTTACGGGTGAGTACGATCGAGGAGGTGGCATGAAGAGATCGAGGGTTATTGGTATCGTGGATCTCCTGGCGCTGGGGACCGTCGTCGCCGTCGTCAGCCTCACGGCCGCGAGCGCGGCGGATGCGCCGTTCCTGCCCGGGATCACCGTGGCGGACAACTTCCCGCGCGGCTGCGTGGACTGCCACAAGGTCTCAGGCTCCCAGGACCTGACGGTGAACGGGATGCTGAAAAAGGTGGGGGAGCATCCGGATGTGACGAAGGCGGTCACGACCGTGCCCACGGACTGCGCCCTCTGCCACAAGAAGGGCGGGGCGGCCCCCTCGCTCAACCTCGTGATGCACGCCTCCCACTACAGGGACCCGGCGAAGAGCTACTTCATCACCGGATACAAGGGAGCCTGCCTGAACTGCCACACTCTGAACCTCAAGACCGGCGAGGTGAAGGTGAAGAGCGGGCCGAAGAACTGGTAGGGCAGGCCTCCCCTGACGACGAGGGCCCGGTCGGTCCGACCCGGCCCGGTCAATCGGGCAATCCCGGGAACCCCTCCCGTTTCCACACCCAGCGCAGCTCGCGGCGGAGCATCTCGGGGAATCGCCCGCCCCGCTCGAACATGTCCGTGATCTCACGCCGTGTGTACACGAGCGGATCGACGGGGACGGGCAGAGATTCGGTCCGCAGGCGGGAGGCGCGGCGCTCGAAGGGCGCATCGCTCTGGTCAACGACGACGAGCAGGTCGAGATCGCTTCCCACTCCCCAGTCTCCCCTGGCGTAGGAGCCGAAGTAGCCGATCGCAAGCACATCCGGTGAGCGCGGCCCGAGCTCAAGCGTCCAGTCCTTCAGAGCCGATTCAATCCGGTTTTTTTTCGGCCATGCGAGCACGGACGAACTCAATGACCTGACTGGCATGCCGGATCGCCTCCTCACTCTGGTATGTGCCGTAGTGTCGGAAGGGCGCACCCTCGGGGTGGCCGTTCGGATATCGCGTTGGCACGTAGAAATTGTCGAGGACCTTCGATCGTTCGATGAGGTCGGCAGGCG
>Ga0315291_10005637_pt1 | contig 15667 bp, 13 predicted proteins | sample YL17G12_20_MG_FD_203070 | JGI IMG/M metagenome (GOLD analysis project Ga0315291, IMG submission 203070) | Sediment microbial communities from Yellowstone Lake, YNP, Wyoming, USA - YL17G12_20 | ecosystem: Environmental > Aquatic > Freshwater > Lake > Sediment | place: USA: Wyoming | collected...
TCACAGCCCTGCAAAATTGCTTGTGGATATTATCATCCATAAGAAGTGAGGATGATAACATTCTCATTAAGCCGAGTTATGGAGTGCATAGTCTGTGACGATACCGTTGTAGAGACGCATCGCATGCGTCTCTTTTTTTCCGTCCGGGATAAACCCGGATGCTACTCTTTTATCCGCCATCTGTCATTTTTCCTCTTGACTTAACCTTTTTCCCTTCAGATATTCTTTTCAAAAATAGGGAGTTTTGAAATGAAAATAGTTACCTATCACCAGTTAGAGCCCAAAGATGGTTTTATGTTGCTGATGGATCAGGCTTTCTGGTGGCCCCTCTCCCCTTCTCAGCTTGAGAAAATAATCAACCTGGATATCCGGTTAAAAAACAGCCCGGTGGGATTCTGTGCGGTCGCAGATGGTAAACTGGCCGGTTTTGTGGGTGTAATGGATATCCCCACCATGACAGTTTCCAGGAATGAAGAAACTATCGGAGGAATCTGGTGTGTGGCAACCAATCCCCGTTTTGCCAAAAGAGGTATCAGCAAAACCCTGATGGATAAAGCCCATCAGTATTTTCAGGAGAAAAAATATCATTTTTCCTTTCTGACCACCAGCCGGACCATAATCGCTTATGCTATCTATGTGAAGATGGGATATGTTGAAGTCGAGAAGGTGAACCTATACCCTGAGGCTTATAAGGTATTTAATGAAGTGAAACCTGAACTGAAATCTGAAACAGGGTTAGATTCAGCTAAAATTTTTAACATCTATCAGGAGTCTGTCAGGGATAAAACCGGATTTGTGGTGAGACAGAATGATTTTTTAGCTGTTTCCTCGGAAAGGAAACGTTTCGATGAAAAAAAATCGATTCAAATCGAAAACGGCTACGCCTTAGTTGGAGGTCCCAGGGAAGTTTCCAGGATTATGGAATTGGTCAGCCTGGATGAGCAAACTTATCATAAGCTGCTTGACCAGGTCGAATCTATGACCCCGAATGGGGTGATCGACCGGATGATCACGGATGAAAAGCTTTTAGATATCTATAAAAGTAGAGGATACCGGATTGAAGAAGGCGACCACGGAGTTGTGATGGTCAAAAGATTAGGCAAGTTCGACTTCGAGGAAAAATACGGAGATGCTTTTCATATAGGGATGATGGATCTGTTTTAAGATTTGCGGTGTGACATTGCGAGGAGTTCGTAGAACGACGAAGCAATCTACATAGAGTAAGCAGATTTCTTCGTCTCGCCTTTGGCGGACTCGCAATGACAATCAGTAGACCCATCTTGCCCACAAGATGGGCCGAACATACAACGTTAATCAAAGGAGGTATCTGTGCAAAATTTAAAGGTTTACAGTAGTGCGATTCTTTTTTTTATCATACTATTCTTTCTTCCTATCCTATCTTTTGCTCTACCCGGCTCACCGATCAAAGTTCATTATTTAGACAATGGGATGCAGGTTATTACCAAGGAAGAACATTCCAAGAATTTGATCGCTATCAATATCTTTGTAAAAGGTGGGAGCAGGACCGAAACTCCGGAATTGAGCGGTCTCAGCCATTACTATGAGCATTTGATCTTCCGTGGTGGAACTGATAAACAGGCTGAGCTGGAAACCAGGAAGGCTTTTCAGAGCTTAGGGGAGTTTTTTGGATTCACCAGCGAAGATGTCACCTGTTATTATATGGTTGCACCCAAGGAAAATCTGGCAGAGGCTTTATGGAGATATGTGGATGTAATCATGGATCTGAAGGTTACCCAGGAGAAAATAGAAACTGAAAGACAGGTAGTCATCGAAGAATATAATATGGATGAGGATAGACCGGATGATGCGGTCTGGCAGCTTTTAGAAAAAAATGCCTTTTTGGTTCATCCCTATGGGCAAACGATTATCGGTTCCAGAGAGGTTATTAAAACTGCCAATTTAGACCGGTTCAAAACTTTCTACCAGGAAAGATATGTGCCAAATCAGATGGTAATGGCAATCGTAGGCGATTTTAATACCGAGGAGATGATGGCAAAAATAAAATCGCTTTTCGGAAAATATCCCAAGGGGAAAGAATCTTTTGAATCAGGCAAACTAGAGCCTGAGCAGACTAAATTCAGGCAGGCATTTAAAAGAATGAAAACAGGTTCCAGTAATCTCTGTATTGGATTTCATATTCCGGAAGCGACTCATCCTGATATACCAGCTTTAGATGTACTAAAAGCGATTTTAACCCGGGGTGAAAGCTCCCGACTCTATCAGGTTCTGAAAAAGGATGATAATCTGGTGCATTTCGTAAATTCTTATGTGGACCAGAGGAGAGATCCGGGGCTTTTTGATATCTATGCTCAGTTAGATCCCGGTAATGAAAGAAAGGTCGTGGAGATTATCTTCAAAGAATTGAGCGAATTATGGCAGGAAGAAGTCTCGAAAGAAGAATTAGAAAAAGCCAGATCTCAAATCGAAAACTCCTATTATTTTGACAACCAGACCTATATCAGCCAGGCACAGCGTCTGTGCTATTATGCAGCCAATAGCGATCTGTTGTTAGAATCATCTTATTTGGACCGGATCAGAAACACTACCGCCTCTGACATAAAAAGAGTAGCAATAAAATATCTAAAACCTGTAAATGCAACTTTAGCTTTAGTAAAGCCTGAGGATTCAGCAGAACCCGATTTTTCTGATTTAGCTGATAAATACAGCTCGCTTTTACCAGCTCTGACAGAAATAAGTAAAAAAACAAAACCGGAGAAAATAGTTTTGTCCAATGGTTTGACAATACTTTTAAAAGAAGACCATTCCTCTAAGACTATCGCCTTAGAAGGTTACATCAAGGGAGGGGTCTGGTTAGAAGAAGAAAAAAATGCTGGCCTCAACAATTTTACTACCGCAATGCTCCTTAAAGGGACCAAAGATTATAGCGCAGATGAGCTTGCCCAAAAAATCGATAGCTTGGGTATCATTCTTAATACCCAGACCACATTAGATTATTCCAGGCTCTCCCTGCTGACCACCCTTGAAACTTTTAAAGATGGTTTAAACCTTTTTGCGCAAGTTTTGTTTTATCCTGTTTTCTCAGAGAAAGAGTTAGAGAAGAAGAGAACCGATATAATCGCTGAAATCCAGAGAATCAAGGATTTAAGTTACGATTTAACCAATCAGGAATTTGCCAAAGAGATTTACGATAAATCACCCTATAAAAGATCTATCCCTGGAAATGTGGAAACTGTAAGTAAATTATCCTCAGAGGACTTGAAAAAATTCCATAGCCAAACCTTTGTCCCTGCAAACGTCATCTTGTCTTTGGTGGGAGATTTCAATTCAGAGGAGATGAAAAATCTTATTAAATCCAGCTTTGAAAAAATCCCCACTGCACCTGCTCCGAAAATTTCATTGATCGATGAGCCCTCTCAGAAAAAGGAAAAATCGGAGATGATTCCGCAGGAAAAACTTCAGACCACATTCAACCTGGGAAGGATGGGGGTTTCCGTAACCAACCCTGACTTTCTACCCCTGAAGTTAGTTGAAAGGATTTTAAGCTCCCGTCTCTTTTTCAAATATGTTTACGAGGAAGGAATGGCTTACCGGATGTGGACCTACATGCAATCCCGTCTGGGTTCTGCCCCTTTCACGTTTGAGATGGGAGTATCTCCGGAGAATTTCTCAAAAGCTAAAAACGGAATTTTAAATGAGGTTAAAGCTTTATTGAAATCGTCCCTTTCGGATAAAGAAGTGGAAACTGCTAAAGCCAACCTGATTTCCGGGTTTTATCTCTCCCAGCAGACCAATACTGACCAGGCAAAAACTATAGCTTTTTACGAGTTGTCAGGTTTAGGGTATCTTTATGGAGAGCAGTATCCGGATCTGGTTAGCAAAGTCAAGGCTTTTGAGATAATGAAAATGGCTAAGAAATATTTAGACCCGGAGAAATTCACTTTAGTAGCAGTAGGAAAAGTAGAAAAGTAAACTTCAAAATTTTGGGAGGAATAATATGAAATCAAATGAAGGTGGTGCGGACAGGCTCATCCGCATAATAGCAGGTGTTGTCCTTTTCATGCTCGGCTGGGGGATTTTAAAAAATAACCTCTTAGGGATAATTCTTGACATCCTGGGAATAATTCTCTTTGTTACCGGGATAACCGGTTTCTGCGGACTATATAAGCTCTTTGGAATCAGCACCAAAAAAGAGGAAACCCCAAAAGCTTAACTGGCTAAACTGAGATTCGTCAACATCCCGCCTTGTGGGCAAGGCGGGATTACGGTATTAACCTGTAACCTAGAAGACCCATCTTGCTTAAGATAGTATAGCAAAGTTCAGTAAATCCACTTTGCCATCAAAGTGGGTTTTAGCCCTTACCTTAAGGTAAAGATGTAGCTATCACTAAACATAGCTTAGAGTCTAAAGTTAAAAACCTTTGAACTTTTGTCCGCCTTTGGCGGATTGAGCATATAAACTATTGAAGCTTTAATTCGGAAAACCCCAAATAGATATAGATACAGCACAATGAACTCTGCTTCCATAAAAAAACATGCCCTTTTCCCTTCTTTTCTGGTTGCTCTTTTATGTTTTATCTGGGGCTCTACCTGGCTGGGGATCAAGATAGGCTTAGAGGATTCACCCCCGTTTTTATCTGCAGGTTTCAGATTTCTTATAGCTACGATTTTCCTCTATATCTGGGCAAAAAGCAAGGGTATAAGATTTTCTAACTACAGGGGTCAGATACTTAAAATCCTGATTCCAGGTTTTTTCATGTATTACCTGTCATATTCTTTGGTTTACTGGGGCGAGCAATACATAAACTCAGGCTTGACCGCAGTCCTTTTTGCTACTCTTCCCTTTTTTGTGGCAATCTATGCCACCCTGCTTTTAAAAGAGGAAAAATTAAATAAATATAAATTATCAGGACTCTTAATCGGGTTCAGCGGTATCCTTTTAATCTTCTGGGATAGCCTGAGTTTTTCAGAAAAGGATATTTTCTTAGGGATGGCTGGAATTATCTTGAGTGCCGCTTGCTCAGCCTATGCCTCAGTCAGGGTAAAAAGGGATTTATATTCGGTGGAGCCAATCGTCATATCAACTTACCAGATGGGCTTGGGAACTTTACTCCTTTTGGGCTCAGGCTTTCTCTCAGAAAGACTTTATGATTTCAAGCTGACCTATAAATCTATCGGTGCATTGCTTTACCTATCTTTTATCGGTTCAGTTTTTGCTTTTATGACCTATTACTGGCTCCTGAAAAAGATAGAAGTAACCAAACTGTCTTTGATCGCTTTTATTACACCTATAGTTGCCCTGATCTTAGGCTGGTTGATTTTAAGAGAAACCATAACTGGATATTTGCTTTCCGGGACAATTTTAGTTAGTTTAGGTATCTGGTTAGTTACGCGATATAGCGTAACCAAACAGTAAAAGTGACTCCAAGTTTGATATAAGGAATCAGCAAATTCTACTTGGACGTAACCTGGGGATATTAATGAAAGTGAGGGGTTAAAATGACAACCTTAGATAGTATAATCGACCGGCAGATAAAAAGATGGGAGCTTGAGAAAAAAAGAAGAGAGGAAGAACAAAAATCTCAAGAAAAAGTGATCCTCCCCCGACCGGTAATTACCGTTTCCAGAGAAAGAGGAAGCCGAGGCTCCTACCTCGCAAAAATGTTAGCCGAGAAGCTGAACTATCAGCTTGTCCACCGGGAGATAATAGATTACATCGTCAAAGACTCCGGAGTAAGGCGCAGGCTGATAGAGTCATTAGATGAGAAGATAAGGTCGGAAATAGAACTCTGGGTTGAAGGACTTTTTAAGGGAAAGTATTTAGGGAAAAGTGATTATTCTTCTCATTTGATGAAATCGGTTTTAGCCATTGCCCAGCATGGTGAAACGGTTATAGTTGGGCGCGGGGCAAATTTTATCCTCGGGTTAAAAAAAGGTTTTCATATCCGGGTAGTGGCTCCACTGGAGAAAAGAATAGAAAACCTGATTGAATATAAACATTTTAATGCAGCCGAAGCCAAAAAGGAAATCGAGCGCGGAGACAAAGAGCGAAAAGAATTTATTCATACCTTTTTTGGGAAAAATATCGACGACCCAACTTGCTATGACCTTATACTGAACTCGGCAAATTTTCAGATAGAGGAAGCTTTAAATCTTATCCTAAAAGCTTTCGAATCTAAATTCAAGAAAATGGAAGAATCGAAAATTCTAAAACACTGAAAAGAACTCTGGATTGATGATAAGTCCCCATACTGGAAGTAAATAAAACGCTCGGAATAATCAACCGTTACATTTTCTGGTAGAGACGCATGCTATGCGTCTTTACTTATCAGACGACCCTGAAAGGGAGTGTTGATAAAGTGTTTTTGGAGTGCAAAAGCTTGCTTTTGCGATCTTTTTGAAATTTAGATTTCTTTAGATTTCAACTACTTAGATTTTTGAGAAAAATAGCACCAGCCTCAAGGTCAACTTCGACAAGCTGGTGCACTCCGATTCAGGGTTTTTCAACAGTCCCTAAAAGAGTCGCACTACGTTTATTCCCACTCGATCGTGGCTGGTGGCTTGGAGCTTATATCGTAAACTACCCGGTTTATCCCCTTGACTTCGTTTATGATTCGATTTGAGATTTTCCCGGTCAAATCGTAAGGGAGAGGTGCCCAGTCTGCAGTCATTCCGTCCAGGCTGGTAACTGCTCTTAAGGCAACCACATTTTCATAGGTCCTCTCATCACCCATCACCCCAACTGACTGTACTGGCAGAAGCACACAAAAAGCCTGCCAGACACGGTGATAATATTTTGAGCTTTTCAATTCCTGGATGAAGATCTCATCTGCCTCTCTTAAGATATCTAATCTCTCTTTGTTTATCTCACCTAAAATCCTCACTGCTAAACCAGGTCCGGGAAAAGGGTGTCTTCCCAGGATATTTTCAGGCAATTGCAGTTCCTTGCCTATTTTTCTGACCTCATCCTTGAATAGCTCCCTTAAAGGCTCAATCAATTCTAAATTCATTTCCTCAGGAAGACCGCCTACATTATGATGGGTTTTAATGGTAGCGGAAGGTCCTTTAAAAGAGGTGGACTCGATCACATCCGGGTATAAAGTTCCCTGGGCTAAAAATTCCACCTCTCCGATTTTATTAGCCTCCTCTTCAAAAACCTCAATAAAGGTTCTGCCGATAATCCTCCTTTTCTCCTCCGGCTCGATTACTCCTTTTAATCGGGAAAGAAACCGCTCAGTTGCATCCACAAAGATTATATTCATATTGAAATCTTTGAAAGCTCTTTTAACCTCTATAGGTTCATTTTTTCTCAATAAGCCATTATCAACGAAAATACAGTTGAGTTGTTTTCCAATAGCTTTATTTACCAAAACCGCGCAGACGGAGGAGTCAACCCCTCCGCTTAATCCTAAGACAATTTTCCCTTGGCCCACTTTTTCTTTTATCTCATTTACTGCAGATTTAATGAAAGATTTCGGGGTCCAATTCCCTTTGCATCCACAGATGTCATATAAGAAGTTTTGAATTATCTTTATTCCATTCTGAGTATGAGCAACTTCAGGATGGAACTGAACGCCAAATATTCTTTGTTTAGGGTTCTTAACCGCAGCCAAGGGTATGTTCTCAGATGAGGCTAATTTCTTATACCCTTTGGGCAATTTATTGACGAAATCTCCATGGCTCATCCAGACTGAAAGTCTTTTCTTTAATCCTTTGAAGAGGTCGTGATGATCCATGATATTTATTATTGCTTTGCCATACTCCCGTCTTTTGCTCTTCTCAACTTTCCCACCAAAAAGATGGGCTAAGAGCTGAAGACCATAGCAGATTCCTAAGATCGGGACATTTAACTCAAATACTCTTTTATCGCATACTGGAGCGTTTTTATCAAAGACGCTGGATGGTCCGCCGGAGAGAATAATCCCTTTTAGATTTTTATCTTTAAAGAAATCCGGATCAACTTTGAAAGGTAAAATCTCACAATAAACCTGACTTTCCCTGACCCGGCGAGCAATAAGCTGGGTATATTGGGAGCCAAAATCCAAGATAATTATGGTTTCGATTCTTTTCAGCATCAATTTAATTCCACTTTTCCTATGGAACCAACTTCGGATAATATAGTATCTTTTTTCCAGTTCTGATCATCTTTATCAGGATAATCCTGGTTGTAATGTAGTCCTCTGCTTTCTTTACGTAAAAGGGCTGAGCGGATAATAAGTTCTGCTACTATAGAGATATTTCTTAATTCTACAACTTCATAGGTAACCGGGTTTCTATGGTAGAACTGGTTGATCTCTTTTAGCAGGATATCGATGCGGTCTTTTGCCATTTGTAACCGACTGTTAGACCGTACGATTCCCACTAAATTCCACATAAAAGATTCTATCTCCTGCCGGGCATGGGAGATGATCACCCATTCCTTCTGGTCAAAAACCCCTTTGGTGCTCCATTCCGGTATCTGGGGAAACTCGAAACTTTTCTCCTCTCTGAATTTCCGTTTTGAGCTTTCAACTGCAAAATTAGCAAATGCTACTGCCTCCAATAACGAATTAGAAGCCAGTCGATTTGCTCCGTGCATCCCGGTCATAGTTACTTCACCACAGGCATAAAGATTATCTATATCGGTTTTCCCTTCTAAATCGATTATCACTCCTCCACACAAATAATGAGCAGCCGGAACCACGGGTATCCAGTCTCTGGTTATATCTATACCCAGAGATAAACAACGGCTGTAGATATTCGGGAACCTGTTCTGGACGAATGCTTCATCCAGATGCGTAATGTCTAAATAAACGCAAGGGTCACCACCTTTCTTTAACTCAGAGTCTATAGCCCGGGCAACCACATCTCGAGGAGCAAGCTCTTTTGAAGAATGATAGCTCTCCATAAAAGTTTTTCCGGATTTTAATCTCAATTTTCCACCTTCCCCTCTTACTGCTTCAGAGATTAAAAAGGAGTTACCTTTAGGATGATACAAAGAGGTAGGATGGAATTGGAAAAATTCTAAGTTAGCTACTCTGGCTCCTGCCTGATAAGCCATGGCTACACCATCTCCTGTGGCAATATCCGGGTTGGTAGTATGAAGATAGACTCTACCAGCACCTCCGGTGGCTAAAAGGGTTATCCGGGATAAGAACTTATTTACCTTGTTTTTTTTGACATCCAGAACGTATGCTCCCCAGCACTTAATCTTTTCCCCTGGTTTCCTTTGATATTCTTTGAGATGATGCTGGGTGATTAAGTCTACCGCTATGTGGTCTTCGTAGATCGTGATATTTTTTTTATTTTTGACTGCCTTGATAAGTGCATTTTCAATTTCCTTACCGGTAAGGTCAGCTGCATGTATAACCCGGTTACAAGAATGTCCTCCTTCCCTTCCCAGATCAAACCCTATTTCTTTCCTGGTGAAGTTCACTCCTATTCTAATCAATTCCTGAATTTCCCTTGGACCTGCTTCCACTACCTTTTTTACCACCTCAGGATTTGAAAGTCCTTCTCCCACTTTTAGGGTATCCTGGATATGAAGATCAAATGAGTCGGTTGGAGAAAGGACTGCCGCAATCCCCCCCTGGGCATAATTTGTATTCGATTCAGTATCTTTCTTCTTGGTGATTATGGCAACGCTTCCAAACTCTGAGACCTTCAGAGCATACGAGAGGCCAGCTATGCCTGAACCGATGATCAGGAAATCTGTTTTTGTCTCCATATCTTAAAAATTCAAAACCTCCCAGAGCTTTTCTTCTCCGGAAATGATTTTTAACTCCACATTTACCACCAAAAGAGGAATGCTTTGTTTTTCGACATCAGGAAGCCGGATTGAATCTTTCTCTGTAGTAATTAAGAAATCGGCACCGACTTTTTTCCTTTCCTCTTCGAGTGAAAGAAAGTCATTCTGAGAATAAATATAATGGTCTAAAAAGAAAAATGCATTCAAAATCTCAACTCCTGAAGATTTCAGAGTCTTCTCAAAAGAAAATGGGTTTCCGATGCCACAGAAGGCAGTCACTTTTTTATCTTTTAAGGAGTTAAGGTCAATTTTGGTTTTATCATTCCACTTCAGAACTGAGGTTACTTCGAGGACACTTTCTACAACTGGAGCTCGCGGGTTATTTTTTTTCAAGACATTTTTCAGTTTATCTCTATAAGATGACTGATCAACTCTGGTAAGTATAAAAACCTTCGCTCTGATAAGAGAGGATAAGGGTTCTCTGAGCCTGCCTTCTGGAAAGAGGTTTTCCTTTTCTAAATCGATCGAGGCATCGACCATTAAAATATCCAGATCTCTTTTCAATCTCCAGTACTGGAATCCATCATCTAAAATCAGAACTTCAGCTTTATATTTATCCTGAGCGATTTTGCCTGAGTTGTATCTATCTTTGCCTATTATTATCGGAGTTTCCGGTAGATAGTTACTTAAAAGGTAGGGCTCATCTCCTACCTCTTCCCATTTTAAGTCTGGGGAGTCAATTCGCTTTAGTTCTTTTGTTCCTTTTGATCTCCTTTTATAGCCCCTGGTCAAAACTGCGAAATTTATTCCTTTATCTTTAAGTTTTTTAGACAGATAGAGAACAAAAGGGGTTTTACCTGAGCCTCCTACGGTGATATTACCTACACTGATGACTTTGCCTCTCAACTCTTTTCTTCTGATCAGTCCTACACTATAGATTGATTTTCGAATTGCATATCCCCATAAATATATAAAGGAAAGAACTTTCAAAAACAGTGCAAAGATACCCTTTTTATCTTTTGATTCCCAGAAGGATAGAATTTTAGTTCTTTTCATCTTTTGTGTTCTCGGATAATAGCTGTAACAGGAGTTGTACTGTTTTATCTGAGATCCCAGACTGGGAAGATAAAGCCTCCTTAGCCTTTTTACCAAGTTCTTTACGGAGAGTCTCATTTTTTAAAAGGGAAAAGGCTTGTTGATAAAACTCCTCTTCATCTTTTACCATAATCCCTCCCCCGAATTTCAAAAGAAGGTCAGATGCAGATTTGAAATTTTCAATATGAGGTCCGAAAAGAACAGGTATTCCATAGCTGGCTGGCTCCAGGATATTATGCCCACCAACCGGAATAAGGCTTCCACCCACAAAAGCTAACTCTGCTATACTGTAAAGTTTTTCCAGTTCACCCATAGTATCCAGGAGGATTATTTCAGCTACCTTATCTTTCCTGATTAAGCTTTTCTTAATATAGGATAAATTGAAACCTGAGAGAATTTCCTCTATTTCACTTAAACGCGAGAGATGACGGGGGGCTAAAAGCAGAACTAATCCCTTAGTTTCTTCTTTCAATCTCATAAAAACAGAGAGGATTATCTTTTCTTCCTCTGGATGAGTACTCCCCGCTATGATAAGTCTATCCTTAGTTAAAAGCCCAAGGTTTTTTCTAAGATGACCTTTATCCAAGCCATTTATTCCTAAAATTACCCGGTCAAATTTTAAATTGCCCACTATCTCAGTCTTACTCTCCGCTCCCCCTAACTCCCAGAATCTCTTTGCATCCTCTGGAGATTGTACTAAGAACTGGTCAAAATAGGATAAGACTAACCGTGAAAAGCTTTTTATCCGGTGATATCTATTAAAAGATTTCTGGGAGAGACGTCCGTTGATCAGGCTGAGCTTACACCCATATTTCTTTGACTCCCGGATCAGATTGGGCCAGAGCTCAGTCTCTACTAAAACTAAAAAGGAAGGATTGAGCTTTTTTAACACCTTTCTCAAAATGAAGGGGAAATCCAAAGGGAAATAGAAGATTAAATCAACCTGAGGCAAACTTTCCCTTGCTTGTTTTTTGCCGGTTTTCGTCACAACCGAAACAGCTATGGAGCAATCAGGTTTAAGTCTCTTGAGCTTGGGCAAAATCGTGGCTAAAGCTTTAACCTCTCCGACTGATGCGGCATGAAACCAGATCAAAGGAGAGGATAACTTTTGCTGGAGGGAAATTCTTCCTAAACGTTCTAAAATCCCATGCCTTCCAAATAATCCTCTCAATAGAAGATAAGGGAAAATTATGATAAAGATTAAAGTGTAAAAAAGGTTATAAACAAAATACATTTTTATTTTCCTGTATAATTATTCCCGGATTTAAAGTAATTATCTGCTTTCTCGGTTAGCAGGTTAAGATTTTCCTGCAATTCTAAATTTTTCAAATCGATTTGTTCAGAGGTAAGTTCACCTGGTATATAAATGGGTTTACCTATGATTATCACCACTTTAGAAAATGGTTTAGGAATGATAAATCTATCCCAGCTTTTCAGGGTCCAAACTTTTTCGGCTGAATTGGTGATCGGGAGTATGGGGATTTCGCTTCTCTGGGCTATATAGGCTGTCCCGGGCTGGACCTGGAAAGGAGGTCCCTTAGGTCCATCCGGAGTGATGGCAAGATCATAACCATTTTTAGCTTTATTGGCCATCTGTAAAACAGCTTTAAATCCTCCATGCGAACTTGAGCCTCTAACTGTTCCGAATCCCAGCCTTTCGATTATGCGAGCGATTATCTCCCCATCCTGGTGCTGGCTTATCAGTACCTGGACTTTCTTACCTCTATGAGAATAGGAGAGGATTAACATCCTTCCATGCCAGAAAGCATAAAGTACTTTCCCTTTTTTCTCTCGTATGGGTTTAAGATTTTCTTCTCCGATCCATTTTATCTTCAAGCTTTTCCCCAAAAGCAGGATGAAAAGAGGTCCTAAAACCGAGACAATAGATAAAAAGATTTTTTCTTTTAAGCTCATACAATAATCAAGATAACATCTGATTTACAATCCGGGCACCTCTGCGGTAGGCGCCTTTTTCTCCCAATCCTGTTTTTACCTCACTCAACTCTATTTTTATCCTTTTATATTCTTCTTTATCTTTCAAAATCTTTTCCATCTCCTGAGCAATTTTTTCTGGTTTAGCCCGGGACTGAATAAACTCCGGAACTATCTTTTTACCTGCTACGATATTGACCATACCGATATGAGGAATTTTCACCAATACTTTAGCTAAATGATAGGTAAGGAAACTGGTCTTATATAATACAATCAACGGGGTGCAGGAGATAGCTGATTCTAAAGTAGCAGTACCGGAGGTGGTTAATAAAAGATCAGAATGGCTCATCAGGTCATAAGTCAAATTCTCCAAAATTGGTGCTTTAAAGTTTATCTTTTTCAAAAAGTCTTCTACTTTTTGTTTGTCGATGGTAGGAGCCAGGCCAACTGCTATCTGCAGATTCTTTCTTCTTTTTTTCAAAATAAGACAGGAGCGAACCATAACCGGAAGGATTTTTTCTACTTCCTGCCACCTTGAACCAGGGAGAAGCCCTACTAATATTTCATTTTCCTTTATTTGTAGTTTATTTCTAAAATCTTCTTTTGAAAGTGTAGATTTAACTAAATCCAAAAGCGGATGGCCAATAAAATTAACTTCCACTCCAGCTTCTTTATAGAGTTTTTCTTCGAAAGGGAAAAAAACCACCATCCGGTCAACTAATTCTTTAATAGTATTAACCCTTTTTTTGCCCCAGGCCCAGACCTGGGGGCTGATGTAATATAAAATAGGGATTTTTCTTTTTTTCACCTCTTTTGCAAACCGTAAATTAAAACCAGGATAGTCAATCAGGATAACCAGATCAGGTTTACACTGATTCAAGTGATAAATTAGTTTTTTCTTGAGCTCTTTAATTAACCCGATATTTTTTATGACCTCATAGAAACCCATAAAGGCAAGTTTTTCTATGCTGAATAGAAGATTTATTCCTTCTTCTTTCAGCTTAGCTCCGCCAACTCCGGAATATTCTATGTCTGGATTTATCTTTTTAAGTTCCCGGATAAGTCCTGCCCCGTGCAGATCACCAGAAGCTTCTCCAGCTATGATCAAGACATTTTTTTTCATCTGATTTTTTGAAGATGAAAAGCTGATTTCTTCTTTATCTCTAAGGCTAACTTTAAAGCTTGTTTAGCCTGTTCCCCGGTAACTAAAGGAGTGGTTCTTGTTGCTACAGCCTGAAGAAAAGAGGAAAGCTCAGAGGTAAGCATATCCTCACTTTTGATCTCAGGCTTTTCGTAGATGATGGTTTTGCCAGTTTTCTCTATGGGAATTTGTCCAACTATGGTTTTCCCCAGAGTGGATTCCATATTCTCAGTTTTAACTAATCTATAGACCTCAGCTTTTTTTTCTAAAAAGTCCAGAGAGATATAGGCATTCTTCTGGAAGATTCTCAATTTACGCATAGGACGAGCTGAAATACGACTGGCGGTAATATTTGCAACACATCCATTTTCAAAAGTTACCCTTGCGTTAGCAATATCCTCAGTTTCAGTTATTACTGAGACCCCTGCAGCTTCCACAGATTTTATTTTATCTTTTACCAGATAAAGGATTAAATCTAAATCATGAATCATTAAATCTAAGATAACTGCTACATCAGTTCCTCTTTCAACAAAGGAGGACAAGCGATGAGATTCTATGAATTTTGGCTCCAGTTTGATATTCTCGATAGCCCTGAAAGCCGGGTTAAACCTCTCGATATGGCCTACCTGAAGAGTTAGATTTTTCTTTCTGGCTATTTGAATTAACTTTTCTGCCTGTTCAACTGTTTCGGTGATGGGCTTTTCAATCAATATATGGATCGCCTGATTTAAAACTTTCTTAGCCACTTCATAATGGGAAGACGTAGGAACTACTAAACTCACTGCCTCTACTTTCTGGAGAAGCTGGTCAAATTCCTCAAAATGGATCGTCTTATATTTTTCTGCTTTACTTTTAGCCTTTTCCAGATCTAAATCATATATCCCGACAAGCTCAGCCTGGGGAAGCCCTGAATAGATCCTGGCATGATGCTCCCCTAAATGACCTACTCCGATTACTCCGACTTTTATTCTTGACATAATTTATTCCTTCAAAATAATCATTATCATATCTGTCATTGCGAGCTCCAATTTATCGGAGCGAAGCAATCCGTCTACTTCTCGTGTAACAGATTGCTTCGTCTCCCACCTCTGGCGGTCCGCCTATGGCGGACTCGCAATGACAGAAAAATTGTCATTCCGAGCTGGTTATTATATAATAAATCTGTGAAGATTAGTCAATCTGCTTTCAAATAATCTTTAGTTAAGCAGTTCTGCAGTTCAGCTCGGTTCACTATCCTCTTTTCGATCCTGAAGCTCAGATCTGAAGGGAGCTCGTCAAAGGGCGAACATGCTCAGCTTGCAACGTAACAACCCATCTTGAGATTTGTAGGGACAGAACATTGTTCTGTCCTTTTTTTATAATAATTATCGGGTGGAATTATTATTTAACCCAGGTTGAGGGCAGTTTAGTTTTACCATTCAGACAGGAATGTCTGACCTACTTTATAATCCCTCTTTCACTCTTCTGGATGAATTCTAAGAGGTGTTGTATTTCGGGGATAGGCTCGATTTCTGATTTTATTTTCTGGACTGCCTGGGTGGTGTTGTATTTGGATTGAAATAGTATTCTACAGGCTTTTCTTAAAGTCAAAAGAGTGTTTTCGGGGAAATTTCTTCTTTTGAGTCCAATGACATTCAAGCCCATATAACGCAAAGGATAACCTCCTGCTAGAATATAAGGGGGAACGTCTTTGGGGACTCTGAATCCTCCTCCGATGATAGAATGAGCTCCAATTCTGGTGAACTGATGGACTGGCACTACTCCACCAATGATAGCGTAATCTTCTATTACGA
>Ga0315291_10005638_pt1 | contig 15666 bp, 13 predicted proteins | sample YL17G12_20_MG_FD_203070 | JGI IMG/M metagenome (GOLD analysis project Ga0315291, IMG submission 203070) | Sediment microbial communities from Yellowstone Lake, YNP, Wyoming, USA - YL17G12_20 | ecosystem: Environmental > Aquatic > Freshwater > Lake > Sediment | place: USA: Wyoming | collected...
ACAATGGCGCGTCTGTTTCGGGTCTCCTTTCTTTATACAGCGGCCTAACCAACTTTGGCACAACAGGAATATTATCATCAGGCAGTTTAGAGGTTGACAGCACAGCATCCATATCAGGAGCAATAAGCTTTGGCAATCTTAAATCCTGCAATACCATTGATTCTGATGCTGATGGGTTATTGAGTTGCGGGACAGATGCCGGGGGATATACTTTCAATAATCCGTTATCTTTGGTAGGAACTGCGGTAAGCATAGATTATGCCTCTACCTCTGGTGGAGGATACTTAACAAATGCCAACTGGGACACTTTTAATGAAAAAATATCATCTTTAAGCATAGACACCTCTGCGGAACTTATAACTATTATAGGAGATGAAACAGGAAGCGGACACATAGTATTTGACACATCGCCCGAACTTACAACTTCATTTACAACCACAGGAGTGTTTGCCATAAATCCCGGTGGAGCATTAACCATCGGAGACAACGGAGACACTTTATATCTTAATTCTTCTGACTGGGATATTAGCACCGTAGGAGATATGACTGGAATTGGAGCAATTACCGCAGATGGCTTATTTACAGGAACACATGCCTCAATGTCTGGCGACTTAGATATAGTAGGTGATTTGAATATTGCTTCTGCGAGTATAGATACGGCATTTGCATTAGCCATAGACCAATTATGGACAACATCGGCTACGAGCAATGTATTTTCTTCGCATTCTTGGCAATTTACAACAGGGACAGTAGAGTTTGACAATGGCGCGTCTGTTTCGGGTCTCCTTTCTTTATACAGCGGCCTAACCAACTTTGGCACAACAGGAATATTATCATCAGGCAGTTTAGAGGTTGACAGCACAGCATCCATATCAGGAGCAATAAGTTTTGGTAATCTTAAATCCTGCAACACCATTGATTCAGATGCCAATGGATTATTGTCTTGCGGCGATGACGCGACTGGTGGCGGATCAGACGTTCACGGATTTCTAAACTCTGATTATTTTAATGACGTCTTGACTGCCTCTGTTTCACAAGGTTCTCTAATTGTCGGGAATGCTACGCCCAAGTGGGCAGCAGTGGCAAGGGGGGCATCTGGTTCTTTTGTCGGTTCAAATGGGGTTGATACTTTATTTGTAAACCAAACAGGAAATTTAGAAATTTACGGCACAGCGAGTATATCTGATGACTTTTATGTAGGCAATGATATGTTATTCGCTGACATTTCTGCGGATACAATATTATCATCAAGCAGTTGGTCAATATTGGGCAATTTTGATGTAGATGGAACAGCAAGTATATCTGGGGACATTAATTTCAATAATGTGGGATTGGCAACAAACATTGGTAATTCAGGAACTGACTTTACTTCTGGTGGCGGTTTAAATATCGCAGGAACATTTGCCCTTGCCACAGACCAACTCTTTACCACAAGCAATACAGGAAATATGCTTTCAAGCCATTCTTGGCAATTTACAACAGGGACAGTAGAGTTTGACAATGGCGCGTCTGTTTCGGGTCTCCTTTCTTTATACAGCGGCCTAACCAACTTTGGCACAACAGGAATATTATCATCAGGCAGTTTAGAGGTTGACAGCACAGCATCCATATCAGGAGCAATAAGCTTTGGCAATCTTAAATCCTGCAATACCATTGATTCTGATGCTGATGGGTTATTGAGTTGCGGGACAGATGCCGGGGGATATACTTTCAATAATCCGTTATCTTTGGTAGGAACTGCGGTAAGCATAGATTATGCCTCTACCTCTGGTGGAGGATACTTAACAAATGCCAACTGGGACACTTTTAATGAAAAAATATCATCTTTAAGCATAGACACCTCTGCGGAACTTATAACTATTATAGGAGATGAAACAGGAAGCGGACACATAGTATTTGACACATCGCCCGAACTTACAACTTCATTTACAACCACAGGAGTGTTTGCCATAAATCCCGGTGGAGCATTAACCATCGGAGACAACGGAGACACTTTATATCTTAATTCTTCTGACTGGGATATTAGCACCGTAGGAGATATGACTGGAATTGGAGCAATTACCGCAGATGGCTTATTTACAGGAACACATGCCTCAATGTCTGGCGACTTAGATATAGTAGGTGATTTGAATATTGCTTCTGCGAGTATAGATACGGCATTTGCATTAGCCATAGACCAATTATGGACAACATCGGCTACGAGCAATGTATTTTCTTCGCATTCTTGGCAATTTACTACAGGAACAGTAGAGTTTGATGGCACTGCGTCTACTTCTGGGAATTGGACCATAAATGCTGGAACATGGGATTTCAGTAGTGTGGGATTGGCAACAAATATCGGCAATTCAGGAACTGACTTTATTTCAGGCGGTGGCTTGAATATTGCCGGAACATTTGCATTAGCTACCGATCAATTATTCACCACAAGCAATATAGGAAACTTACTTTCAAGCCATTCGTGGCAAATACAAGGCGGTAATTTCGATGTAGACGGCAACGCCTCTATATCCGGAACCACAACCTTAAGAGGAATAACCTATACCTGGCCAGCAGCAGATGGTGGCGCAAGCACAGTATTATCAACCAGCGGTGGTGGCGTTTTAAGCTGGGCAACAGCATTAACATCATCTGTATCCGGCGACTTTCAAGTTGGCACCAATACCTTCTATGTCAATGTCGGTTCTGGTTCATATGATTTCGGAGGAATAGGCACAGCCAGTTTTGTTGGTCCAGTTAATATTTCTCAAGATTTAGATGTGAGCGAAGGAGATTTATTTGTTGATGATAGTAGTGGCAACGTCGGCATTGGAACAACGGACCCAAAAAGTAACTTACATATTTTGGGTGCTTCTGCAAAAGTTAGAGTTGACGATACTGAAGCAGGCAATCCTGGATTCGAGATTTATACTGGAACACTCAACTTATTATCAATTACTGCAGATACCTCGACAGGACTTACAACTATAGACCCATATAGTGATTTAATTATAGCTGACAACAACGTCGGCATCGGAACGACGAACCCCCTTTATACTTTATCAGTTGACGGCACTGCTTCTGTTAGCGGAGACTCATATTTTGGCGGCACATTGTATCCAACCAATATTGCTGCTTTTACTCTTACAGGAGCAATTATAGGCAATAATCAGGATATTACTGGCTTAGATGAATTATCATTTGCTCATGCTTCAATATCAGATGACCTTCAAATAACTGATGATGGTCTCTTGGTTTTTGGCACTAACCATGATTTTGACATTAAATATGATGAAACTACTGATGATAGATTAGAATTAAGTGATGGAACAAATAATTTCCTGACGATTAAAGATTTGGGCACAACCGCTTCTCTTTCTTTATCTGGCAATGCCTACGTTTCAAATCTTGTTGGCATCGGCGACACTGACCCAAATTACACCCTTTCTGTTGACGGCACTGCTTCTATTTCTGATGATTTCTATGTGGGAGGTGGCTTATTATTTGCGGATTTATCTGCTTCATCAGTTAGTTTTAATGGCTATGCCCTATTTAGACCCAATAATGATATAACAGATGCCTTTGTTATCGCCAGTTCTGGTTGGGTTTCTGGCGATGATTATGGGGCATTATTTAGAGCTGATACGCTGTATGACAGAATCGGAATTGGCACTTTTGAGATTGGACCCAGTTCTTCAACTGAATTAGAATGGTATGATTCCGAAGGTAATGGGATTGTAATTTTTGATGAAGGTTCTACCAGCGGCACTGGCACAAGCACCCCGGGCACATTTACTGTTGAAGGCGACTTAGTGGTTAGAGGTGATACAGGTTTAGGCGATCTGGCAACTAACCTTACAAATATCAGGGGTCGGGTTACGCTCCGGGATTCTTCAGCTGCCTATCCTTTAAGATTTGGGACCACTGGCGTTGTTGATGTTTATCTTTCTGCAGCTAATATCCTCTCTGTCGACGGCACTGCCTCAATCAGCGGCGGATTATATGTAGATACTTTTGCCTCAATCAGTGATGATTTTTCAATTGCTTCTTCGGGATATGTTTCAGGCGATGATTACGGGCCAACAATGTATGCCGATACGGTTAATGATTATGTGGGAATAGGAACCAAAGCTCCTAGTTCCGCATTAACCGTTACAGGAACAACTACGGTTGGGGCGGTGATTGGGACAGGGGTGATTGATTTTGGCGGAGCAAGTTCATTTGAATTGCCGAATTCCACTGCATTAACTCTTGATGCAAACGGTGAAGCATACATTGATACAACCGCAGACCAATTGCAATATTATTCAGGAGGAGAGACGCAAGTGATTATAGCTACCCGTTCATTTAGTTTTATGATTACTTCTTCTTCTTGGGATATGGCATCAACCAATCCCCAAATAAAATTTAATGAACCGTTTACAATTACAACTATTAATTGTTACGTTAATGCTGCAACAAGCAAAGTTATTGAAATGGTAGTTTGTTCGGGCACTACTTGCGGGGACGGAGGATCAGTGGATTCATCAATAACGTGCGCAACAACAGATACAGCAGATGATGGAAGCCTGGCAAGCGCGAGCGTGCCTTTGGGTGATTGGTTGCAAGCAAGTGTTTCGCAAGGCGACGTAGTCGGAACGCCGAGCGCGGTTTATATAACCGTATTTGGCAAATATACGGCCCAATAATATGAAATATCCAAAATTCATTTTAATAATTATTTTAATAATATTTATTTCAGCAAATAATTTTATTTTTATTGCTTTTGCCGAAGATGGTTCTTTGGAGAATTCAGCGAATCAGGTAATTAATTTTGAAAACGAACCACTGTCCAGTAAAATAATCGTAAGTGTCGGTGAATTATTTGAAAAATTAAAAGAGCTTGGCGTCACTATTGTCAATGGCGTAATTAAAGCAGTAAAATCAGTGGTCAGCGAATTAAAAACCAGAGTTTTTAGGATTGCTCTTAGAAAAGGCGAAGATAATGTGGTTGGTTCGGGCATAATCCCGGCTCACGCGACTGATTATAGGGTCAATAATTCTTTAATAGAGGCAAATTCCAAGATATTTGTTTCTTTTACTTCTGATATGGGAAATAAAACCTGGAATATTTCAGAGAAAGTTCCGGGCTCGGGGTTTACGATTAAATTAAGCGATGTTGCGTCAGAGCCGCTAAGCTTTGATTACTGGATAATTTTAGTAAAAGAAGAAGGAGGAGCTGACGAATATGCTCAAGTCGACCCGAATCAAGACAACAATGTGTTGCCAGCTGAAATTAAAAACAAATATCAATTATTAAATAATGGCGCCTTAAAAAGAGTTGCCAAAGACGACCCCAGAGACAGAATTGAAGTTTTTATAGGAAACAGAGCGGAAATAACCAATTTTGAACCCACATTAACCATTGCTCGCTGGGATGATGAAGTTGATTTTACCCTTAAACCAAAAGCATTTAATGATGTTCCATTAAAAGACCAGGGGTTAAGATTTGAAGGAGAGAAAATAATTTTTGAAACACCAAAGATGAATTTTGAGATGTATGAGTATACGGAAGGCGAAGGAGGATATAAATATATCTGGTATCTAAATGAAAAACCCGCAACAAATAAAGTGTTTTTCCAGATAGAAACTTCGGGCTTGGATTTCTTTTATCAGCCACCCCTTACCCAAGAATACCAAAGCGGCTATTCAGAGGAGCTTAAAAAAGAAATAGTGGTTTCCGAAACCCAAGTCAAGGATTTAGAAAGTAATGTTTTAGTGGAAAGACCCGAAAATGTAGTTGGCTCTTATGCGGTTTATCATCAGACCAAAGGCGGACTAAACGACATCAATGATAAGGAATACAGGGCAGGCAAGGCATTTCATATTTTTAGACCCCACATCATAGACGCAAAGGGAAATGAAACTTGGGGAATATTGAATATAGATGTCACAAATGGAATTTACTCGGTGGAAATCCCGCAGGAATTTTTAGACAAGGCGGTTTATCCGATTAAGAGTAATGATACTATTGGATATACGACAACTGGAGGAACAGTTGACGGCGCTATGTCGAATACTTTTTTGGCAACAACAAAAACTCAGGCAAATGCTTCTGGAGGAACATTAACTGAGATTCAAGCTGCTGTTTACGATGCAAGTGGAGATCATAATATAAAATTGGCTGTTTATAATGATTCTGCTGGTGTCGCCGGGTCATTAGTTGCCGATTCTTATCCTGGGGAGATATTAATTACAAAATATATAAAGCCAACACAGGATTCTCAATGGATGTCAAGCACAAACGTAAGTGGAACAATAGTGGCAAATAATTATTATTGGTTAGCGGCCAATCAACCGGATTCCAGTGTCTATCATTGTAAAGATACTGTTGCTACTCAGTACGCCTATCCGACTTCAGATATTTCCAACGCGAGCTGGACAATGTCAGCGGGTGCAACCTTATGGCCACTTCTGGACGAAGAGCCATATAGTGATGCAGATTATGTAATGGCACAGTGGACAAATGACGGAGACGCATTTGTAGTGAAACTCGGAAGTCTGACCGACCCCAACGTCCACACAGGACATATACTGAGAATCAGGGCGGGTGTCGAGCCGCAGGGAAGTGAACACACTCACCTAAAATATGAACTCCTCCAGGGAACGACCGTCATTGGAGATAGTGGGGTTATAGAACTTCCTTTTTGGAGTAACCCGTTTAATGCATACAGCTTTACACTATCCGAGGCCGAGGCCGCTAATATCACCGACTACACAGACCTCCGCGTCCGCGTCACGGATGTGACCGGAGCCCCGGCATCTTATACCCGTGTCAGTTGGGTTCGGTTGGAAGTCCCCCTTTCTGGAGGTTCAGGATATGTAAGTCAAACCTATGCGGATTTTCCAACTGCCTCCGCTCCTACCACTTCTGTGTGGGGCTATAAGTATTCCATCTACGCTACCTATGCGGCTTCTCCTCGTCAGTACGCCTATCCAACTTCAGATATTTCTAATAATGGATGGGGAGACGGTTGGGGTACCACCTCGATTTATAACAAGGTAGATGAAGAACCCTATAGCGATGCTGATTTTGTCTACTCTTTATATAATACTGATGGCATCGTCGGGATAGTCCAACTTGGAAGTTTGGTGGACCCGGGCGTCCACACGGAACACACACTGAGGGTCAGGATGGCTGGCCCTCACGACACCGTAATTAAATATGAGCTTCTTCAGGGAACAACGGTCATCCATAGTTCGGGGAATTTCAGTACTGACCCCGACGGATATCCCGACGCATTCGATTTTACCTTGACCGAGGGAGAAGCCGCAAATATAACCGATTATACAGACCTTCGGGTTCGGATTACTGCGGTTACTGTATCTCATGCTTCTGGCTATCATGCGGCGGCCTGTTATTGGATTCGGCTTGAAACCCCCCTTGCCGCTGCCGCCGCAGAAGAACTTATTCAACCAATAATTATACAAGGGGACTAACCCTTAACAATTAACAATCAATAATATGAAAAAGATAATTTACGCAATATTTATAATCATCTTATTCAGCGCTGTATGCTCTCCTGTTTACGCTGAATATATTGATACTGAAGAAGGCAGGGTTTATTATGGCAATATTAATGGTTTGAATTTGGATGAAAACGGTGCAATTATTGGTACTGAAGGCGAGATTTCAGCGCCAGAGCCACAGGCACAAACTACAGAATCCGAGGAAACGAACCAAAGCGATTCAGATAATAATATTTTTGAGGCAATTGGCAATGGGATTAGCGACATAGCTAATGTTTTGAAGGATTTGGGTATAACCATTGTTGACGGCGTGGTTAATGCGTTTAAGTTGGTGGTTGATGAAGTGGTAACCAGCGTTTTAAGAATTGTGGTTGGAAAAGATAAAGACAATGTTATTGGTTCAGCCACGATTCCAGCCAATACAATTGAGTATAAAGTCAGCAATAAGCTGGTTGAATCTAATTCCAAAGTTTTAGTGAGCTTTACTTCCAGTACAGGGGGTCGGACCTGGTATATTTCTGAAAAGATTTCAGGTGAAGGATTTATTATTAAGATGAGTGATGTAATGTCCGAACCAATGAGTTTTGATTATTGGATTGTTCTTGTCGAGGGTTCAACTTCTAACCTCGAACCTCCAACCCCGAACCTCGAACCTCCCGCATCTCCAGCAGAACCTTACTGCGGTGATGGAATTGTTAATGCAGCAGAAACTTGCGATGATGGAAATTTAATCGGTGGCGATGGCTGTTCAGCCACTTGCGAAACAGAGTCAACGTCTTTGCCCGAATCTGAACCAACCCCAGCATCCGAACCCGAGCCACAAATCGAACCAGAACCAGAACCAATTATTGAACAGCCCGCAATTGAACAGTCCGCAGAAGAACCTCCAATAGCTCCGGCTACGGAGGCCGAGTAATGCTACGAATAACTAAAACATTTTATTATGTCAGTATTAAATGAACTCCAACAATTTGGAAAAAAAATATTATCCTGGCTATGGCTGTTTATGGCGGCTTTTGGGTTTTTCTTTGCTTTCGGAATAAAGAAAGTTGAAATTTTTAATAAAATCATTCCCGTCCCCTTGCCTAATATTGAATCCATTTCAACTCTGTTCTTCAAAAAAATTCAGCAGGACTTACTGATAAAGGAAATGTCATTGATAGTAACCAATCCCATAGATGCTGTCTGGGCGCAAATAGGAATTTCCCTGTTTTTGGCTCTTGTCTTAACCCTGCCCTTTCTTCTGTATAAAATCGCCGGTTATTTTTCTTCCGCTCTTTTTAAAAAAGAAAAAAGAGCCATCTTGAAAGCCCTTATTCCCTGCACGATTCTGTTTATCGGCGGCTGTATTTTCGCCTACTTTTTCATCATCCCAATAACCTTTAAAATTCTCTACTCCTATGTTCTGGCAATGGGAGCAAAGCCGTTTTTTGCAATTAATCAGTTTGTTTCTTTGGTCTTAATTTTAATTCTGGGGACCGGCCTGCTTTTTTTGCTTCCGATTTTTATGATTTTGCTAAGCCGCTTTAAAATAGTTTCTCCCGATACCTGGAAAAAGAACTGGCGATATGCGATTCTGGCTTCTTTGATACTAACGGCAATCATCACTCCCGACGGCACGGGAATTACCATGATGCTTTTGACCCTGCCAATGCTGTTGCTTTATTTTCTGGGATGGGTAGGGAGTAGGAAAATGGCTAATAAACATTAATCATATGAATAATATTATTGATTTAAGAAATCTAAAAAATCCGCCAGCTGGCGGAGAAGAAAAGATAGAAGAAAAAAACGTGAAAGAAGAAGAAACTTATTTAACAGAAGAAGATATTCTGGAGGGTATTAATTCTCAAAATATTACCCATATTAATCCTCAGAAAAGACAATTGCTGAAGTTTCTATTGGTCGGAAGCGGCGCTTTTGCATTGGGGTTACTGGCCAAATCTCTTGGTTTTTCGGGCTTATTTTCCAAATCAGAAATCAAATCGGGACTTGAATCGGTGCCTCAAAAAGAAGCAGATTTTAAAAATTGGAGGGTTATTGAGCAAAAAGAACAACTGGTTTTTATTGACAAAAAAACAAATGAGGATATACTGATTTTGGATTTGTGACCAGAGGTTGCTAAAATTTTAATTTTAAAGTAAGATTAATTTAAGTAATTATTAATTTAGGGTATAGCATTTAGGGTTTAGCATTTAGGGTTTAGGCTCTAATCGCTAATCGCTAAACGCTAATCGCTAATAATCATGTTGGGTACAACCGAAATAATTATAATCGTGCTGGTTGTAATAATTCTTCTTTTTGGAGGAAAGAAAATTCTGGAATTTGCCAGAAATTTAGGAAAAGCAAAAAGCGAATTTGAGAAAGGAAGGAAGGAAGGGAAAGAAGAGTTGAAAGAAAAAAAGAATAAGTAGAAAAAACCATTAAACGCCCTTATAACGCCATCAGACGTCAATTTTCAGACGTTTAGAGGCGTAGTAATGGCGACTTAAAGACGACTATATGTTAGGTGCAACCGAAATAATTATTATTTTAATTGTTGCTGGATTAATTTTGTTTGGCAAAGGCGAGAAAATCAAAGAACTAGCCCGCACATTGGGTAAATTTAGCGCTGAATTTAAAAAGGGGAAAAAAGAAACAGAGAAGAGAATAGAAGAAATTAAAAAAGAAATCAAAATATGAGCGAAGATTTTATTACAAATTTTGTTAGAACAATACCAAAACAGGGACAAGAAAAATGGATGGCTAAATTAAACAAGATGAAAATGCTATTTTATGAAGCTGAATATCAAACGGTTAAGCGGGGATTCCGACCAGCGGGAATAGTTCACCTTGGCAATGACAATTATAAAGAACTTTTAAAACTAACCAATAAAGACAATTTAGTTATTACACCATTTCTTAAGGGTGGATATTTTTGTCAGCCTCAATATCTTCCTCGCGAATATGCATCTTATAAATCTATCCGACCCGGAGAACCATTCTTTTGGTATGGCAGCTTAACTCGAACTTATGAAGATGGACAGAAATTTAAAAAAGCCGAGAATGAAGGCGATCACAAAACAATGGGTTCGTTATTAGGATATCCTGAATGCTGCATAAAACATTTTATTGAAATCCTCCCTATTAATTATGACCTTAAAACCTTTCCTATTAATGATGACCCGATCTGGCTTGGTAAAGAAGGAAAAGTCACTGGTTATCCGGAATGCAATCAGATGCTCCTTTGTTTTGGAGCAAGAATAACTGCTCACTTCAGCTGCTCCCCCACCTGTGAAGCTACCAAAAAAATAGGGCAATCGTGGTTCAAGGTGATGAAAGAAATTGACAAAAATTTAGCCAAAGAACTTTATGATTTATTGGTTGCTAAACTTATTTGGAATAACCATCGCGGGATAATCCGGATAGAAACCCCTTATTTTATTGGTTTAACCAATGCTTTCTCGTTTATGAAAAAACCGAGGGTGATTGAATGGAGGGGGATAAAAAAATAAATTTTGAATTATTAAAAAATATGGAAGATTTTATCTCGTCTTTTGTTAGAACAATGCCAAAACAAGGCCATGAACAATGGATGGCTAAATTAGGCAGAATGGGAATGATGTTTCAAGAAGCTGAACATCAAATGGTCAAGCAGGGGTTTCGAAAAGCAGCAATAATTCATGTTGACCAAAATAATCTTGAAGAAATGTGGGAAAAAATTAACAAAGACAAATTAGTCTTTACGCCCATACTCAAAAGCGGCTACTATGAGGGCTTTGCCCATAAACACAAAGCCGTTGTTCCCGGAGAACCATTCTTTTGGTATGGCAGTTTAACTCGAACTTATGAGGATGGGCAGAAATTTAAAAAAGCTGAAAAAGAACAACACCATAACACAATTGGTCTATTGTTAGGATACCCTGAATGCTGCTCTAAATATTTTACTAAAAATTTTCCCATCAATTATGACCCGATCTGGCTTGGTAAAGAAGGAAAAGTCACTGGTTATCCGGAGTGCAATCAAATGTTGCGTTATTTTGGAGCAAGAATAACCAGTCATTTCAGTTGCTCCCCCACCTGTGAAGCTACCAGAAAAATAGGACAATTATGGTTTAAAGTGATGAAGGGGATTGATAAGGATTCAGCCAAAGAACTTTATGATTTATTGGCTGGACCAATTACCTGGGACAGCTACCATGGGGTGGTTCAGGTGGAAACGCCTTATTTTGTGGGATTAACCCATACTTTCCCGTTAATTGAAAAACCAAGAATAATAGAATGGAAAGGTAAATAAAATAATTAATATATTCTTATGCTTTTAATAAAACCATACTTAGGATGCAATCTTCGTTGCAAATATTGTTACGAGGGTATCTATAGAAAAAAACACAGGCCCCAAAAAGAATATAACTTACAAGCCATTTTCAAAAGAATGGAGGAGTTTAAAAATTTGGAAATGTCATTACATGGAGGAGAAATATTAACCCTGCCCAAAAAAGACGTTGAAGCGCTTTTGGCTAAAATGCATGAATTAACCGGAAGAAGCAGCATACAAACTAACGCAACTCTTATTGACGAAGACTATATTAAAATGTTTAAAAAATATAAAACATCAATCGGTATTTCCTGGGATGGGCCAGGCGAATTATCCAAATACCGGCCGGGAAGCGCTAAGGTTGGTTCAACAATTGAACGATTGATTAATAAGGAGGGGCTTTCTGCTTCTATTATTATTGTGGTCAGTAAGGCCAACGCAGGCACTAACCAACGATTAAATAAGTTAAAGAAATATCTATTAGAATTAGAACAAATGAAAATAAGCGGAAGAATAAACCCTTGTTATGGCGCTGCCGGCTATGAATTGAATATGAAAAAATTAGAAAAAGTTTATCTGGATTTAGCTGATTTCTGCCTGAAAAATAATCTAAAATGGAGCCCCTTTGAGGATATTATTAACGGCTTGCAAGGCAAAGACAGAGTGTGTACTTTCATGGGCTGCGATCCCTTTTCTACCCAATCAGCAACAGTTGTTTTAGGAGACGGCAGCATAACCAACTGCATGAGGACTAACCAAAAAGGCATCTTGTTTAAATATCCTGCCGAATATAAAACCAGAAACGAAATTCTTGAAAATATCCCTCAAGAATACGGGGGATGTAAAGGATGCAAATACTGGACTGCTTGCCATGGCGGCTGTCCATCGGGGGCAATTGATAATGACTGGCGGAATAGAACTTACGTTTGCCCTCTTTGGAAGGCTTTGTTTGAATTTTATGAAAAGGCTTTGAATCACCTTGAAGTTCCTCTTGCTATTTTTTCTAAATCAAAAATAACAACAGAATCCTGCGAGGATCATGAAGATTCAAATCATGGGGATTTACCCCATGGAGATTCTCACGGAGACCATGCAGACCATACAGATTTAGAACACAAAGATGCCGAACACGGAGATGCTCCCCACGGAGACGGTCATGGAGATTCAGGGCACGGAGATTCTCACGGAGACTCGGGTCATGGAGACCATGCGGATTTAGAACACAAAGATGCCGAACACGGAGATGCTCCCCACGGAGACGGTCATGGAGACTCGGGTCATGGAGATAGATAACTATGAAAAATCATTCGGAACTAGAAAAAATACATAAAAGCGCCCTGAGAATTGTTCGAGACCAAATCAAAAAACATTCTCTGGGAAAATTAGGATTTTTGTCTTTTATTGGAACAAGGCCCTGGGGCATTGCTCAATCTAATGTTGATTATGATTATCGGGGCATCTACATAAACAAAGAGGACAATACCTATCATGCTTTTATTGCCGGCCTTTATATCAATAATTATGCCAAAGATATTACCATGATTAGTTTTGAAAGATTTATTGAAGAGATCCTGCAATTAAACATTCATTCTCTTGTTTTAATAAATAGTCCGATAATTTACGCTGACAAGAATTTTTTAGAGCTTAGGAAATGGATAAATTCTAATTTTTCCAAACAAATTTATTGGAGCTGCCAAACCAAAACACATCACGCAAATAGAAAAGATTATATTTATGATTTCTTTTTTTTGGGAAACGGCATCTCAGTCTTAGAACAAAGAAAAATTATTGCTAACCTGCCTAAACTTAGTGAGAAGTGCCTTAAAATTCCAGCCATAAATAAAATTATCAAAGAGGAAAGAGCGGGATTGCCATTCGAGGCTAAAAGTAAAAAAATATGTAAAAAAATTTTACAAAAGCTAAAAACGCGCTTGGAAAAAGCCAATAAAAAATCCCGTCTCCCTGAAAAGATGAATATGAAAAAATTTTCTAAATTAAAAATTATGCGGCAAGTAAACTATGACTTCTGGAATGAAAAGGGGATCATATTGAGACACCAGAAAGAACGAAAAAAAGATGGACTCACATAGATTTGAAATAAAAAATGCCATTGAGCTTGAACTTACTACCCGATGCAATCTTAAATGTTTTAATTGCGACAGGTCTTGCAGGCAAGCGCCGTCTGATGAACGAATGTCGCTCGGTCAAATTAAACTTTTTCTTGATGAAACAATAACGAATCAACGGCAATGGGAATATATTGCAATTCTTGGCGGCGAGCCAACCTTGCATCCCCAATTCTGGAAAATATTAGATGAATTTAAAAAACACAATATAAGAGCCGAGATAATAACTAATGGACATGGCGAAATTGTTAATCGCGCATTAAATCAATTGCCGGATGACTGGTTCTCAGTATGCAATACAAAGAAACAGTCGCCTTATCAAAACTTTATCTATTACAATCTTGCACCAATTGATTTTGGAATTAAAAAAATTCAGCTCTGCTGGATTTTAAAAAGCTGCGGTTATGGTCTTACAAGATACGGATATTATCCTTGCGGCGCTGGTGCAAGCATTGATAGGGTTTTTGGTTTTGATATAGGTTTAAAGAGTTTAAAGGACCTTAATTCTACTAATGCAGCTAAGCAACTTAAAATTTTATGCAAATATTGCGGGCATTCTCCGTCTATAGAAGACCCGTTATCAAGAGGAAAAATAAATCCCCGCGAATATGAAACAGAAAAAGATTTAGCTGAAAGTTCTAATAGATGTATAGCGCCAATGTCTAAATCTTGGATAGACGCCTATAAGAAATACGAAAAAAATAAACCAAAATTAAGTCTTTATGGAACTTAATAATTTCAAATTAAAAAGTATGCCAAAACCAAAAAAACAAAAAAGAATAAAACCAAGACAACAACAGAAAGAAAAACCCTGCAAACATCAATGGGCAGCTTTAATGGTTCAGAAAGGGAAGAAAGTTATCGCTGTGCCCTCGGCAAAAATCTGCCTGAAATGCGGGCTTTTAAAGATTGGCGTTCAAACAATCAAGATTTCCCGTTTCAGGCTTGATATGGGGGATCTGCCGATTAATAATGCCAAAGCAGTTATTATCAATAGTGATATCGATAGTCGGCTTAAGGTTCCGGTAGGGACAGATATGTACGACTAATTTACCCTGTTAAATAATTTTAAATTTAATAGGGTGAACCCTATTAAATAATTTTAAATTAGTGATTATGTTTTATTATATTTATGTATTGCAATCTAAAAAAGATAAAAAATTTTATACTGGATATACTAATAATTTAAAATTAAGATTTGAGCTATTGTGTTTAACTCAAATCTTATTTAAACCCGTTAAATAGTTTCACGAAGTGAAAATTTAACAGGGTTTAACAGGGTAAATGAGAGGTTATTTTTGGGTAGAGGGAACTAAACTTTGTTATATTGACGGCAGTGGAAATAAAAGAGGGCAAGAAGGAACTCAACCAGGCGGCAATCCTCTAGGTTCAGCCGGTTATGTTTGGATTCAAGGAAATAATATCTATTATACTGATTCTTCGGGTTATGTAAGATGGTTGCCTCATTACGCCTTAACTGATGCAAAAACTGCTGGCTATCTTTGGGTAGAAGGAGATTGGGTTCAGTATATCCGTGAAACAGGAGTAGAAGCACGTTGGCATGAAGATGGTGCGGCTCACAGTAACGATCATAGCAATGTGAGCCACAGCGATACCCATAGCAACACTGTTTATAGCGATGACCATAGTAATAGTGACCACAGCGATACCCACAGCAACACTGTTCATAGCGATACCCACAGCAACACTGCTCACAGCGATACCCACAGCAACACTGTTCATAGCGATACCCACAGCAAT
>Ga0315291_10005639_pt1 | contig 15665 bp, 12 predicted proteins | sample YL17G12_20_MG_FD_203070 | JGI IMG/M metagenome (GOLD analysis project Ga0315291, IMG submission 203070) | Sediment microbial communities from Yellowstone Lake, YNP, Wyoming, USA - YL17G12_20 | ecosystem: Environmental > Aquatic > Freshwater > Lake > Sediment | place: USA: Wyoming | collected...
GCCCTCTCGCCGCTCAGCGCCACCAGCGTCGGATTGGCCAGGATTCGCATGTACTGGTTCTCGGCCAGGGCCTGGAAGAAGATTTCCAGATTCGCATTCGGGAAGCCGGCGAAGAGACTAATGGCGGGACTGGAGCCGATGCCCTGATCCGGCGTGGTGAACACGAGGTCGCCCGTGACGTCCTGCCCGCCCGCCGCTCCGATATCGAGCCCCGGCACGAGCGGACCGCCCGTCGAGGTACCGACGCGCTGGCCGAAGAAGAAATTGCTGCTCGTTTGGAAGGCGTTGATGCCCAGGGCCCTGGTGGCCGCTTTGCTGACCTCGGCCAGGCGGACCTGCAACTGCACCTGCTGCACGCCGGACAGGCTCGTCATATCCACATAGGGGATCTTCGTCTTCACGAGATACTCGCGCAGCGCCACCACCTCGTCGGCACTGCGCAGCAGACCCTTCACGAGCAGCACTTCGCCCGACTCGCTCACCTCGAGCTCGGCGGTGGGGAAGAGCTGCTGCAGGGTATTCTGAATGCTCTTGATATCGAGCTTGACGATGACCGGCCGCTGCATCGTCTCCTTCTCCCCTTCGCTCCAGAGGATCAGGTCGGTGGTGCCGACTTTGAGTCCCTGGACGAGGACTTGCTGCGGCGTAAGGACCTGGACGTCCGCCACCTTCGGATCGGTGACGGCCACCCGGACCGTCGGCCAGGGCGCCTGAACGATCGTGGACCGGCCGACGACCAGCACGATCGGCTCGGCCGCCGAATTGCCTTGCGCGATAACAGGATAACACAGTCCCATAACAAAAATGATGGCCGTGAGCCATCGGAAGAAATGACCCCGCATCGTAATATTCCTCCCAGAACCAGGCATCTATTGCCCCTCCTTAACGGAGTACCAACCAACCGGGCCGGCCCACACCGGCACCCTCTTTCTTGTGTATCGGTTAGCCACCTCCCTCCTGTGTCTCTCCCTGTATGGCTTGCTCGGTTTCCTCGTTCACTTCCAGCTCCACTTCTTGGGGCTTCTGCCCGCCGCGAATGATGGTGGTCTGCCAAGTGGATTTTTGCTTTTGGAAACCGCCAATGGATTCGGGCGTCGGCGGTGCCGCGGCGCTGGGAGCGGGCTTGCTGTTCGGATCGGCTGCCGGCTTCGGCTCGCCCGAGGCGGGCTTGTTCGCATCGGCCGTCGGCGGAAGACCGTTCAGCAGTCGCTGGAGTTCGCCCACCAGGGCCAGCGTGGACGGATCGAGCGCCTCGCTGCCCGCGATCAGTCGGCCCTCTTTCACGATCATCGGCTCCATCGGGTTCAGGCCCTTGTAGGTTGGGTTCCGCATCGCCAATCCGAGCCTGCCCTGCTGGAGGACCAGTTGCAGGGCCGCCGCCTGGCGGGCCGTGACCTCGAGCGTGACGGTCACGCTTCCGGTGGACGGAGGTCGTGAGGCCGTTCCCAAAGCGAGTTTCTTATCTCCCTCCTGCGAGGCAGGCACAACCGTCTCCATCCCTATCGCCAGGACCTGGATATTCTGCAGCAGGGGGGTTACGACCGCATCGCCCTTCGCTCGCTCGCGCAAGGGAAAGGTCGCAAAGACGTCCACGATACAGCCCGGATACAGCAGGTCAACGGGTGTAGACTGGCGCGACAGAGGGGCCGCGAATGCCAGCATGCCCGGCCGCAGCAGGTCATCGACACTGCCCTTGACAATGCAGACTCCTTGGAACAAGACCTCACCTTTTGCGACCTCCACTTTGAGGACCTTGCCAATGGCCTGGGCCGGATTGCTGAAGTAGCCTACAGGCAAGCCGACCGGTGGGGCCTTCTGGACCTTGACGTTCTCTTCGGTCAAGCGCGTCCGGGCCGGCAGCCCGGTTTGCGCGACGAGGACATCCACCGTGAGGACTTCGCGACCCTTGAACATCGGCAACGTTCGAACGAAGACGGCGGCGGCCCCGGCCGCCAGAATACCAAGCAGGACCAAAAAGACAGCGGCCACTTTCATTTACTTGTCCATCCTTTCTTCGACGAGTCTGCATCGGCGGAGACACCGACCACGATGCCGCCCAATCCCACCAATCCACCCGTGTCCGTCTTATCGTTGGGCTGCCCCGCGGACTTTAGCGGGCCAACGTGAACGACCCACAGGGTCAAGGATTGTTGCCTTCCTTTGCCATCTTCACCGTCGCCTGCAGCATTGGCGGCGCGGGCAGCATGTCCCAATGGATCAGGCGGACGTCATCAGTGGGCACGGAGGCCGTTGCCGTGACCACGCCGCTCGCGGTGCTTACACTGCAAGTGACTGTGGTTGGGAGGTCAGACAACAAAAGCTTCATAGCAGTCTCTGCTGCACCGGGAAGCGCATCGAGTCTCGACTCGATGCGTGCGCCGTGCCTGGCCGCGTTCGTGATCCTCTGAATGTTGACAAACAGCCATCCGTACTCGATGGCGCCGAGCGTTACCATCATGAGCAACGACATGACAATCGCGGCCTCTGCGAGCGCAGCCCCGCGACACCTCCTCATCCCTTTTCTTGTCATTCGATCCATGAGTGTACCACCCAAGCGCCTATACAGGCGCCAATAAAAATAGCGGGGCCGTACGGTATTGTCAACCGCAGGCCCTCGTTTCTTTCCTCTTTTTCTTCCGCGGCCTCATTTTTCAGCAAAGCCCACCCCCTTCGCCCGCCGGAGGCAGCAATGGCAGCGACATACAGCCATGCATACAGCCTGGACAGCGCTGTGCCCCGCTCCCGGGCCGCCAGAATCCGCAGCAGCCCGAAGAGCGCGCCGGTCGCCGCCACGGCGCCGAGCACGACAATCCCGGCCTTCAGGCCCAGCCAGACCCCAAGAGCGCCCATCATCTTGGCGTCACCGGCGCCGCCGCCGGCCACGGCAAAAAGAATGATGTAAGGCAGCGCCAGCAGAAGGCACGCCGCCATCGACTCGCCCAGTCCCATAATACCGCTGGTCCAAGCCGCATAGGCCAGCCCGCCGAAGGCCACAGACACGGTCAGAGCATTCGGAATGCGTCGGGTACGCAAATCCGAAATGCAGGCGAGCAGTGAGGCGCCGAGCACGACGCCCCACTGCATGCCAGTCGTTTCTACCAAGAAGCACCTCGCAAAGGGCCTGTCCTACAGCCGTGAAGCTAATGCGGGGTCGCCTGACGGTTAGGCTTCTTCACGCGCGAACGGTCGAAACACATCCTTACGGCGCAGTTCCCGCTGGCAGGGCGCCATCCAAGGTTCTGAAAATGCCAGCAATGTGTTCGCCGAGCGTGGTGACTATGACAATGACAGCAATCACAATCAACCCCACCATCACCGCGTACTCGGACAGCTCCAAACCACTTTCGTCCCTGATGAATCTTTTCAGCATGTTCATCTTTTCTCCTTTCGTTTCTTTTCTCCGTTCCCTCCGTGAGAAGAGAACCTCACCCAACTGTTAAAGCCTTTCGGGGCCACACGGCCCTGCGCCTATTCCATCAATCTTCGACGACGCGCAATTCGCGCCGCTTGCGGGCATGGGCAACGAGGCAACATCCAGACCAAAGCTGCTTGCATCAAGAGAGAGAGTCTTCTTCCCCTGACCCTGCCGGCTACAGACCAATTGTCGTCAACAGCGTCGTCACCCCACCTCCCTGGTGTTTCCTTTTTCCGTTCTGGGGTCGAGACAACATCGACCGTTCGCGTAGTATCATATTGCCAATTCCGCCGCGATTTGTCAAGAGGATTCTTCGATTTTAAGCCCTTTCCTTATCCAGCCCGCCGGACGGGCCGGCATCGGTCGCGACACTCGCGTGACCACTATGACGCGGCCAAGCCCCGCCTTGGTGCTGTTTCTACCACAGGCGCGTCACTTGTTATGGGAATTGCGGCACCTGTGACGCGTGACACCCTAATGCCGTCAGGTCCCATAAGAAGTTGCACCGCAATCCTTTCCGTCGTGCCGGAAATCTCTCACGATTAAGGAAAAAGTCTAATTGACGGTTGCCGGAAAAGTCCAGAAAAGTCTTGACGACCAGTGCTGACACCGGTATATTAGTTGGAGCGAACGGGTGTCATCGGGTGTCCGACTCTGTCACGGCGTGCAGCAGCGGGCCCGTGACCGAACGGATCGGGTGTGTTGTCACGGAGGTGAGGAATGGTGTACGGACAGTGGTATCAGGGGGGTAGTCGGGAGAAAACTGGCCGCCGACACAGAACTCCAAGAGGTAAACGGATGTCCCAAAAAAGAAATCAACGCGGGATTGCACTGATCTGGGCGGCCGTGATGCTCTTCGTCATGGTGGGGATCGTCGGGCTGAGCGTGGACTGGGGCAAGCTGGCCCTCAACGTCGGGCAGATGCAGAATGGAGGGGATGCCGCGGCTCTGGCGGGAGCACAGATTGTCAAGTTCGATCACGAGGGTGCCATTTCGCGTGCGCGCGAGTACGGATTACTGAATTATGCGGAGAAGCAGGCGGTATCGTTGAGCACCGAGGACGGCGTGGACATCGTCCTGGGACGCTGGGTGCGCCAAAACCACGAATTTTTCCCGACCCTCGATTCGCCCGATGCGGTTCAGGTGAGAGTGAGACGTGAGGACGGTCTGGGCTCCGACAGGCCGCCGCTGGGCCTCGTGTTCGGGCCTATGTTCAATGTACCGACGGTCAATACGTGGCGAGAGACGATAGCATGGTGCCTGGATTCCAGCGGCGCCGCTCTGATCTGTCTCGACGCGGCGGCTGACCCTGCCCTGAAGGTTTGGGGCGATGGCAATGTCGATGTGAACGATGGCATCATTCATTCGAACGGCCCGACTGAGATCGGAGGCAGTGGCTCGATGGACACCGGCCAGTTGAATTCCGTGGGCGGCACGGACCCGCTGCCGGAGGATTGGGGCAAATACATGGAGCAGCCCTTCTCGATCAATACCAGGGATACCAATCCCCCCGTCGATGTGATCGGCGACCCCGTAGCGGCGAACATGGGCGGCATCAATGAGTTGACTGTGCCCACGACCCAATACGGGACGGTGAAGACGGCGACGACACAAACGACGGCCGACAAGATTGCGATTGCCGGATCGGGAACATACGAGTTGGGTCCAGGATATTATCCGAGCGGCATCAGCATGCAGGGGAACCCGACGATCACCCTGAATCCCACGCTGGGATGGGATTCGTCAATGGGGCAGGCGATCTATTATCTCGGGGGCGTCGGCCTGTATTTGAACAATGGGTCGCTGACAGGCCACGGCGTCACCATCTACATCACGGAAGACGCAAACCCGGGGCTGGACTTCCAGGGCAACGTTACGCTGGACATCACGTCGCCCGGCGACGAGGCCGGGACTTCCGTGGACGGCATGGCTGGCATTGGCATCTGGGTGGACCCGGACAATCCCAACCCGCTGACTCTGAATGGCTGTTCGGGTGAGGGAATCCAGGGGACAATGTACTTCCCGGGTTCGCACGTGGATTGCGAAGGTACGCCGGGCCAGGGATCGCCGCAGATCATTTGCGCCAGCATGGATGTCACGGGCAACCTGAACGTGGGCGTGAACTACGACCAGCGGAACAGCGGTATCAGGTCTTACCGATCGTTTATTGTCAAGTAGGTTGGAGGACGCCAGACGCAGGGAGTGGGTGACGAAAGGAGGTGTCAGAGGAGATCGAGGTAGGTGGTTCGGAATGAGGCGGGCGTGTTTTCCGCGGGCCTGTAGGGCGTACAGGCCGGGATCAGGGACGGTTTGTGGTGGAGCAATCTGCGGCGGAACAGATACGGGGAATGGAGTCTGAAATCGGTCGGGGATGGGAAAAATGCTTAAGAACTACACGCTGCTCAGATCGCAAAAGAACCGAGTCTACGAATTACTGCGACAGGAGGGGCTGGAGCCGGCCGATTTTTCCTGGGCCAAGGAGGAAATCGCCGGCAGCCTTGTGGTTTCCCACCTGAGCTATCGGGACGGGACGTATTACTTTCAATTCACCTCGCACGAGGTGAACGCCTGGTGCACGGCGTGTCCGGGGCAATTCCGCAGCCTCGACTACGAGCACCCGAAGAGCTGGGAGGAACAGGAGGGGGTCTTCAAGAAGTGGGTCCAGTGTCTCAAGCGGGAGATCGCTGCGCCCGACCCGTGGGGGGAATTGGCCCGCTACAAGGTCGCGTTCAGGACCGAGCCGAACGGCGACGTGGCGAACGAGACGATTTCGGGAGCGGAGGCGGAGCAGATCATCCAGGGCCTGGCCCGGCTGACGGACGCCATCGAGCGGGAGCTCAAATTGACCGAGGATGAGGTGGCGATGGTTGGCGCCAAGCTGGATTACCTGGCCGAGGCGGCGAAACGGCAAAAGAGCCGCGATTGGGTCTACACGGCGCTGGGCATGTTTGCGACGATCGCGGCGACCCTGGCGCTGCCCGAGGCGACGGCGGCCACACTGTGGCGCCTGTTCCAGACCGAGATGGGGCCCTTCGTCCACCTGGTGACCGCGCCAAACCCGACGACGGCGCCCAAGGCGCGGATCATGCCGGTGGACCCGCCGGCCGGTCAGCCGGCACGGCAGGAGCAGAAACGCCGGCTGTTCTTCTTCTGAGCCGGCACACGTCGCCGGAGTACGACGCCCTCTCCGATACGCTATAGCACGCCGTTTGCCAGTCGAAGGCCCTGGTGCGCGGGAATCCGCTCGATGAGCTGAAAGTCGGTCCGCACGGCGGCTATGCTCTCCCCGCGCTGCACGATTTTCTCTACGGCGATCGTTCCCAGCCGGCCGCGCGCGGCCTCCAGATAGGGCACCCGCAGCGGGTCCACGCCCATGATTCGTGCCGCCGTGGCATCGACCGCGGCCAGGTCCCGGCCCATCACGATCGCCCCGGCGAGTTTCGGCGTGCCCATAATCGGGCCGTCGCCCTCCATCCCGACGATGCCATCCACGATGGCGAAATGCGGGCGGACCGTCGCGTTGATATCGAGAATGGCCTGGTGGATTCCGGCCCAGTGAATGACGTTCTTGGGCCAGCCGTAGACGATGCCGGGCATCAGGCCGAAGAGGTTCTTCATGGAGAGCGTGACCCCGGCCCAATGGTGCGTTTTCATCTTCGGCAGGGACACGATCCAATCGACCTGTTCCAGCGTCGCCGGCAGGGTCAGCGTCTTCAGACGGCTCATCCCGCCCGCGTTGGACCGGACGACCAGGTCGTCGTTGTTGAAATCGACAAACGGTATTTTGTGCTCGGCCAGCGGCTGCGCCACCCCCGTCTCTTCGAGGACCCGTGCGGTGTCCCGGCAGTGTCCGGACCCCTCCCCGACCACGACACCGGCGGCCCCGAGCTTACGGAAGACCTCGGCGGCGGCGACGATAACGGCCGGCTGCGTGCAAATGTGCGTCGTGCCGGCCAGCGTCTCCACGAAGTTCGGCTTGAGCAGAATCCTCTTGCCCCGGATTTCGCCGGGGCCCACTCCCAGATCGCGGAGGCCCGCCTCAATGACGGAGACCAAGTCCGCGTTATAGGAGGGGACCTTGGCAATGAATGTCTCGGTCCGTCGCTCCCGGCGGTGCAGATGCTCGCGCAGCAACGAGCCCGCTGTACCGAGCGTGCCGCCGGCCAGCACGCCGGCCAGCAATTGTCGCCTCGATATCTTCCCCGATGATCGTTCGGATGGACAACAATGCGTCATTTGTCTTCCTGTGAACCGGTGTGTTCGAGAGAACGGACCAGACCCGTCTGGCACTGCCACGCCAGCAGCAGCAGACTCAACGAAATCGTGTCGCACGGGCCGTACTGGTCCTGCGCGGCAAGAACGCGGAGGATCTGCTCTTGTGCCTGCTCCGGCTTTTCCTGCCACGCGTGCAGGCCCAGAATCGCCCAAGCGAGCGACATCGGCGTGTCCAAGTGCTCCCGTCGCGACCGCAGGTAGACGATGCTCTTTTCCACGACGTCCCTGGGCGTCATTCCCGCCAAGGCCTCCAGGGCCGGACCGGTGGTCTCCGGCATCGGACGCAGCTCCTGCCCGAAGACGGTAGTGTTGCCGTAGTTCCAGCCGCCGCCGGGCAGTTGACGGTCGAGCAACAGCCGAACGGCATCCCGCGTGCGGCTGTGATTGGTGTACCGGCAGACCCGCAACGCCATCAGGGCATAGGCCGTCGGCTCCACCCAGGCATGCGTCTCGGCAATCCACGGCCAGCCTCGAATCGTGCCGTTGTGGCCGAGCGGCGTCTGGCCGGAATTCACGGTTCGGACCTGCTCGAACTGAAGCAGGAATTGAATGGCTTTGTTCCGAGGCCCCTCGTATTCCGGCGCTCCATGCCATGCGAGGATTGCCAGAGGCGTGGGCCAGCAAGCCTCTACATGCTGGGGGGAAATGCAGATCCGGCCGTCGCTGCACTGGGCCTTCGCCAGAGCCTGCCTGGCCCTGCCGACCACATCACTTCGGGTACCCGCTGCTTCGAGTGCCAGAACGGCCCAGCAAGAGGCGTCGGGCCGGCCCTTCCCTCCCGGCCGATTGGCAAAGCCGACGCCGTCCACATATCGGCCTTCCACGGTCTCAAGGTATTTGCGTATGGAGTGGTCCAACATAGCAACAATCAACTGAAAGCTCAGTACGGCAACATTCCTGTGCGGCCGGCTGTCATTCTATCCGAGAAGCCATTTTGCCGCAAAGTCAATCCGGCACCATCTGGAAAAGCAGAAAGGAGGAAAGCTCAGCAGGCAAATCCACGCGGCGGCACCACTTCGGGATTTCTCCGTTGCAGAGCCGCCGGCCGAACGTGGTACTCTTCTCGCCATAGTAGTACCGACCCTCGCTCGACTGAGGACACAGCAGAATCAAATCGACCTTTCGCTGCCGCAGGATCTCCAGGGCCTTCTCATCCGTATCCGCCGTCAGGACAGTATAGGCATCCAGTATTCCCTGAGCATTCCGATGGTAGGGGGTGGCGATGACCTCATGGTGGGTCCGATACAGAATCTCGCCACCCCAGAAGAGGTGGGTGAGCACCCGAAAGCTCCGACTCCGCCATTCCTGCACCTGGCTCAGATATTCACAAATCGGTCGGATGGGGACATCGTCGCGATCCTTTGCAGGGCTGTTTTTGTTGAGAGCGAGGTCCGCCAGAGCGCCCGAGAAAGAGAGGAAATAGGCGAACGCGACGAAAACGGCCACTTTCTTCAGCGACCTTTTCATGCTCAATGGCTGTCTGTCCATCCTCGCCCAGACCGTGGTGATGATCTCGACACACGGCAACACCAGCAGGACCGCCACGTACCCCATCCACCGCCTCTGGGGAAATGTAACGAGCAGAAAAGCGATCAGGGACATTGACACGTACATCCAGCCGGCACGGTTTGGCCCGTATAGGCTCCGCCACAGCAGCAGGGGGATGCAGAGAATGACGCCGCCGATGAGAGGTACGGCCAGAATCAGGCGATAATCCTCGGATAAGAGCGGCTGCATCTCGGCCACGTTCCGCACATAGACGCGGGAGACCTCGGCATTCACGTCCGCCAGGGGACCTCGGTACGATCCCGGGAAAACAGACACCATCAGGAGGATGAGCAACGCCGAACCCAGGCATAAGCCGAACAAGCGGCCTGTGCTCCGCGTGAAGAGCCGGGTGCGACCCGCGAGCAGGAAGGCAACTACCCACAAGAAAGCTAGGCAGCCAAGCGCCGTGCAGTGGATGACGGACAGCCGATCAAATTCCCGGGCCGCAAGATTGTGCAGCGGTCGCTCGATGACCAGGGCAACACAGGTAAACAGGAACAGGCCGAGACTGTAGTGAAACGCCTTCTTCAGGAAATCACCACCGCGCACGACCCACAGCAGTCCGAGAGCCGCAAAGATGGTGCTCGTCATCAACAGCGATTCAATACTTGTCCAGATTGACAGTGCGCTGACGGCGGCCGCACCATAACAAGCCGTCGCCCTGTACGGATCCTGGATCAGCCGCAGAACGCATCCGAGAGAGAGAACAAACAGAAGGGCTAGCAGGCTGTGGTGATCCGGCCGACCGGGTTGAAACGCCATGAAAACGGGCAGTTGAGCCACCAGAAAAAGGCTGGTCATCAACGCGCCATCGTGACGCAGGAGGGGCCGTGTGGCCCAGGGCAAAAGCAGCAGCGTTGCCACGAAGAGTACCGGACTGATGATAACCCCCCATGCGAACAGTGCGGAGTGAAAGTCCCGCACGAGAGTGGCCGGCATAGCCCCGGCCAGCAGGAGCACTTCAAAGGGCCGGGTCCAGTGTAATTCCTCGCCGTAGGGCGCATTGCTTCTCTCGCTGATGGGGTCGTACCACCGGCCCGTCTCCCACAGTTTCTGCACGCGGACCAGGTGCATGTAACAGTCGGAATCAGCGAATTCCCCGCACTTCGCCGGCATCTTTCCGGCCGCGTACGCCACAACCAACGCCAGGGGAACGATCAAGTTGAACGCGACGGAGAGGTACCGCTCTTTATGTTTCTCTCTGTGGACTGCCTTGTCGAACGGTACATCCATGAGAACATTGCCCAACACTGTTTCTCGTTCCTGCTAATTGCATCAACTGTGGGGCGCCCGCAGTTGCCGCGATCATCTCAAATACAAGCACAATGGCCCAAGCGCAAGTCATTTGCCTTCGTGATAGGCCTCTTCCGTATTCACTGCCCAGATATTCTGTTTGTCGCGACGACCGTCGACGACGGTTTCGACCGCCGTCACCGCCGTCAGCATCGAATGGTCCTGATTGTTATACCGGTGCATTCCGTTCCTGCCAATCAGAAATAGGTTCTCGAAGCCGTCTGTGTAGTTCCGGATCACGTCGAATCGGTGGTAGGTGCCGAAGTACGCGGGGTACGTCTTGGGAGTCTTGATGACGGTACTGTCCAGCACGTCCTCCCGCTCGATGAAGCCCAGCCTGCACATCTCGTCAACGGCCAATCTCACCAATTCACCGTTCGCCATGCGCCACAATGCGTCTCCTTCGGAGCAGAAGTACTCCAGTCCAGTCCAAACCGTGTCCCGGTCCGCCACCAGATAGGGGCTCCAGTTGTTAAAGATCTGGATTCGCCCAACCTTCACATATGGCTCCTGGATATAAAGCCAGCAATCCGGGATCAGCCCGTTGACCGTCGAGACTCTCTTGCCGCCGTCTATCCTCAGCCTCTTCAGGAGCAGGCCCACCGTGATGAAGTCCCGGTATACGAGCCCGTCGGCAACCTGGCGCACGTCCTCGGGTGCGCTCGGCGTCAGGGCGGCGACGAGGTCTTTGACAGGCATCGTGGAGAAAAAGTAATCTCCGCTTCTTTCGCTCGTCCGGCCGCTCGTTCCCTCTTGCACGACAACGGCAGTCAGCTTGCGGCCGTGGGACTTCAGCCCCGTGACTCTGTGCCCAAGGTGGATTTCGCCACCTCTTTCTTCGATGATGCGTGCCACTTCTTCCCACATCTGTCCCGGCCCGAGTTTCGGATACAGGAACCGGCGGATCAGACTCGTCTCTACCTGCTTTTGAGAAACAGAACCGTCACGCGCCAGCACCGCCCGCGCTGCATCGATTAGGGCTCTTCTTATCGACAGGCCCTTTACCCGCTGCTCGCCCCATTCCGGTGGGATCCGAGCGCAGGGGACGCCCCAGACTTTCTCCGTGTAATCCCGAAAGAAAGTCGCATAAAGTTCCCTGCCGAACCGGTTGACGAAAAAGTCTTCGAGCGACCGCTCAGGTTTGATCGGCCGCGCCCAACTCTTTATGTAGCTCAAGGTTATCCTGCTGGTGCGAAGCAAGCCCAGGCCCGAAAGGGTGTCAAACCCCAGCGAAAGGGGATAGTCGAAGAGCTTTCCCAGGAAGAGTATCCTGGAGACGCGATCTCGAACCAGCAAGACCTTGTCAGTCTTCTCCGGATCGGTTGCGGCCGGGTCACAGGGGGCAGAGGCACCCCACCCCGGTGCCGTGTCATCTCCGGGCGGACTGCCCTGTAAAGGCATGATGTTGTACCACCATTGCAGGACCCGATCCGATTTTGAGAAGAAGCGATGGCCGCCGATGTCGATTCGATTGCCCTTGTAGTTGACGGTCTTGGAGATGCCGCCGATGTCGCCGGTAGCTTCCAGGACGATCGGCTTTATATTGGTTCTTTCGAGCAGTTCATAGGCGGCTGTCAATCCGGCCGGCCCGGCTCCAACTATGATGGCCGTTTCCTCGCTCAATCCAACTCCTTTGTGAGGATGCCCCCCAGGGCGTAAGAGTCTGTAACAGACCCCGAAACAGTCAACGTGTTCAGCGAGCGCACACGGAATAATAGCGTCAAACGATTCCGCCTTCAAGCCAAGTTCCGGCCCGCACGCAAGGTTCCCGGCGGCACCCGGCCGGGGCAATAGAGAAAAACGAGACCCACGGACATTTTCCAGGGCCGAATAGAGAATTCGGGAAAAATACGTATTTCCCCGTATTGAAACTAACAGAAGAGTCGTAAATTCTATAGGGCGATGTCTGTGGCGCAGGCCGATTGACGCGGATGGTTCGACATCCGGGCCGTGGTGCGACGCTTGTAAGTCATTGCGGCCAAGACGCTTAGAAAAGGGAAGCCCCCGGACTGAGGAATGGAAGAGTAAGCGAACGGTCGCCCAGGGGCTTGTGACGTATAGATTATACCGTTATCGTGGTTTTGCGGCAAGCTCTTGTTAGTGCCGCCGGTGGTTGGGTGCTGGTCTTACGGAACCGTCACCCGTGACGTTCTTCACAAGCCAAGGTGTAATTTATTTGCCCTCGGCCGTGGCAACACCACGGGAATATGTCCCTGCGGGGGACATTTTCCGGTCCCGCGGGACCGGCTCGCCGGAAGAAAGTGGCAGACCCACAGCCGGAGAGCTTGACAGCGTGACTCTCGCAAGGTAGTATTCCCCGCAGGTCACGCGGACATGGATTGATACCAGAATGGGTACCAGGGAAGGTCACATGCCGGGAATGACCGCTCTTACGATTTTTCTTGCGGTTCGTTCACCGTTCCGCTTGTTGCTGGCCTTTCCCATACCGTTGCAATAACCAAGGCATTCTTGGATCAGGGAGGATTTATGCGGGTGACGGACGCGGCACACGTCGGTACTCACGGGCGGATGCGACAGCACATTGTGTCTATCGGAAGGGTCCGGCCGAATTCGGAAAGCCTGGTCCCGGCCATGAAGGACAGGTTTCTCTGCTCCCTCGTGCATGATGGCATCCTTACCACCCAGCAGTTGCAGGACGCCGTCAAGGGATACAGCAGGACGCCGTCGAACTATCTGTGGCTGACCGGGGTGGATCAGGCCGTGCTGGACCTCGCAGACCGTGTATTTCTCGCCGAATACGGTAGGTTCCCAACGGATGACGCCGATTTCCTGCTTAACGGGGGTTATCACAGGATATGCCGCGGATTGGAGTACGATCGGCACTACTACGACAAGCAACTGCGGAGACTGCACTGGGATGAGAACGGTAACCCGTACGTGCGTTCGGACGGGAGCATTCAGCCCGTAGAGGAGGTCCGCGATTCCGAAATAAAGAGGGGAAGCGGGTTGCTGTTTGGCCTTGCTCTTGTCGCAGGTGCCGTCGGGGGTCCGATTATAGCAGCCATGATCGCCCGGAACGTCTCTCACGACCTTGTTCCGTCGGTTTCCGTATTCGCCATCGTCTGGATCCTGTCCCTTACGGGCCTGCTGGCGAAAACGCTGCCGCGGCGGATCGTGCACAAGAATACGGTTTTCAAATGCGGCAGGTGCGGCAGGGAGCTGAGTCCGACACCACAGATGGTTGGGTGCCTCGCCTGCGGCCTCTTGTTTGAAGATCGAAAAGTCAGCGGCTGACCTGCCTCTGCGACCCTTTCATGCTCACACCGCCGAGCCAAGTCGGGGCACCACCCGCACGCATTGGACGGGAAATACGTATACTTGGCAAGGCCGCGGTTGCCCTGATGGTTTGGCGGCAGGCCCTTGATGAATAGAACAGTCTGGCGTACAATTGCCTATACATCGTTGTCGGCCCGAGGGGCGGGTATTCGGTCGTCTGCCGCCTGTGCATCACGCCGCAGGTCTCTTGTGATAGGGCCGGAGGGCGGGTTTTGAACGCAATAGGCAAGGGGAGCTTGGAATAATTGCTGGATGGAACAGAAACCGGTCATTCTCGTCGTAGATGATGAGCGAAACCATGCCGACGGCATCGTGGAGGCGCTGGGGAGATTGCCTGTCGAAGCCCTGGCTGTCTACACGGGCGAGCACGCCGTCGAGATGCTGCGGAATCAACGGGTCGATGTCGTGGTGACCGACCTGAAACTGGAGGGACAGGTGGACGGTCTGGACGTACTGCGCGAGGCCAGACACAACGGCAATTTCACGGAGGTGATTCTCATCACCGCGTACGGGACGATTGACAACTGCAAGGAGGCCATCCGGCAGGGGGCTTTCGACTATCTCGTCAAGCCGCTGGACGTTGACCAGCTCAGGACTCTCGTGGAGCAGGCCGCCCGCAAAGCCACCGCCGCCTACGCCCGTCATGCCGGGGCCGACCCGGAGCAAGACTCGTTTGTGTTTGATGGCATCAGGGGCGCCAGCCCCATCATGCAAGGCATCTTCGAGGTCGTCCGTCGGGTGGCTCCCACCAACATTTCGGTTCTCATCGAAGGTCCCTCCGGCACGGGCAAAGAGCTGCTGGCCCGCGCGATCCACAACAACTCCCGGCGCAGCGACAAGCCGTTCAAGCCGGTCAATTGCGCCGGGCTGAGTGAGACCCTGCTGGAGAGCGAGCTGTTTGGACACGTCAAGGGCGCTTTCACCGGCGCCAACACTGACCGCAAGGGGCTCTTTGAGGTCGCCGACAAAGGGACCCTTTTCCTCGATGAAATCGGGGATATGCCGATGAACATGCAGGCGAAGCTGCTCCGTGTGATTGAGGACGGCATCGTCGTGCCCGTCGGCTCGAACAAGCCCATCGTGGTGGATGTGCGCATTATCAGCGCCACGAATCAGAACCTGACGAAACTCATCGAGCACAACGAATTCCGGGAGGATCTTTATTTCCGCATCCGAGGCGTGAACGTCGTTCTGCCGCCGTTGCGGGAGAGGCCGGAAGATATCCCGATCCTCACCGAGCACTTTCTGCGAGAGGCGGTCGAAGAGACTGGTTTGAAAATCGCCGGTTTTACCGGTGCCGCGATGAGCATCCTCACCAGCTACGAGTGGCCGGGCAATATCCGCCAATTGAAGAATGCCGTCCGGACGATGGTCGTCATGTGCGATGGCGAAAAAATTGACGTTGAGGATATCCCCCCGGAGATCGCGCGGCGCCGGCAACTGATGGGCGCCAGCGCAGCGCCGGCCAGCCTCGCCGGCGTCTCACTCAATGATCTCGAGAAGAAGGCTATCCTCGACACCCTGGCGAGGACGGAAGGCAACCGGGAAAAAGCCGCCAAAATCCTCGGTATCGGCGAGCGCACGCTCTATCGCAAGATCAAAGAATACAACCTGTAGCAATTCATCATTATACAGGTTTCCTGATCTCCGCTTCGACGCTTCACTCTTGTGACACTGCGCTACCAGGAGTTGGGTGGCAGCGGCAAGCGCCACAGGCTGTGTCACAATTCCGGTAGGGAGGTTCTTTTCTTTTTGTCCCTGGAGTCTATGATGGACTGTCGGTTTTGGAAAGGAGTCTGGCCATGGCGTTTCGCCCCTCCGAGCGGTATCAGCAGGT
>Ga0315291_10005640_pt1 | contig 15665 bp, 13 predicted proteins | sample YL17G12_20_MG_FD_203070 | JGI IMG/M metagenome (GOLD analysis project Ga0315291, IMG submission 203070) | Sediment microbial communities from Yellowstone Lake, YNP, Wyoming, USA - YL17G12_20 | ecosystem: Environmental > Aquatic > Freshwater > Lake > Sediment | place: USA: Wyoming | collected...
CAGATAGACTTCTTTCCGTTGAAAATATTAAAATAACACCTCATTTGACAAAAGAATGTAAACTAGTAATTGCTCAAAGCGCAATTGAATCTTTTAATATGTTTTTTGACAAAGTGAAGGAAAAGGAAAAGGTAATATCATTTGTAAAAAAGTTTAGTAACAGTACAAGAAAATCACTAAAAGTAGTGGCTCAAAAATTTTTAGAGAAATGGATCTAGAAAAATACAAAAAATAATATTACATAATTTATGAAAGAATATCTTTAAGACAAATATCCATTATCTCATCAATACTTTTTGAAGCATCTATCTTCTTGAATCTTCTTTCAACAGCTAATTTCAGATAATTCTTATGTACCTTTTCAAGAAATACCAACTTCTCAAAAGGAATCAGATTTTCTCTGTTTTTAATTCTAGCAAGTGCTTTCTTTGGATTAATAATAAAAACAAATGTCCTATCTGGAATAATATAATGATTTTTCGATAGTTCCTTTAACCATTTTATTGGACTTCTAATAACATTTTGTAACTGTGCACCTTGATATGCATAGGTCGAATTAATATATCGATCACATAAAACAATTTTTCCCTCATCAAGCCATTTGCGAATCTGTTTCCCATGTTCAATTCTATCTGCAATAAAAACAAGAGTTGTTACAAATGGATCAGCATTTCTACTGATACAATTTTTAACCTGTTTACCAATCCAAGAATCAGTTGGTTCATAGGTTAAAACAACATCAAGACCTCTTGATTTCAACTCTTTATATACAACTTTTGAAATTGTGGATTTACCTGATCCGTCTATTCCCTCAAATGTTATAAAGTGCTTCATTTGCTTGATTTCTCCTGACTCCATTTTGCAATATAGTAACTTAAAGGATGTTTTTTCTTTTTACAAAGATCATCTATTTCTTCAACAGGACAAATACCATAGGTGCGCATCTTATCACAACCCGGTGGTTTATAAGACGTTGAAGAAATACTACCAGTTATATGGTCTACTTGGTATCTAGTTTTTTCTTCCTCAAAATCTGGTGCTGTACTAAATATTTCAAGTATTTCTTTATTATTAAGTTTCAATGAATGAAGAAATGAAACAAGTGCAAACCGACCCATATGCGGAACATTTTCACCAGCCTGTACCGCGGATAAAATATTTCTTATACAAGGAGGTAACTTTTTGTTATCAAGCTTTCCCATAGGTGCGGTTTCAATATTTTTTCTATGTATGGCAACCAAGTTTTGAATTCTCATTATATCAGATGAAAAAACCTTGTAAATGGATTTATCACAGTTTTTACCATCTAGTTCCTCATTAATTCTATTTCTTAGAGTTTCTTGGATTATTCTTGCAAGATCTTTATGAGAGATTCTAATATATCCTTTTTCCATTTCCCGGTTTATCATCTTCCATTCCTTGTATCTAGTAGGTGCACTGCGAAGATAATCAACAAAATATATACTAAGTCTGTCTGAATCTTGAAGATATTCTACATTAAGGTTGAATTCTTTTACAATATCAACTAAAAAAGATGTTGGCTCAGTTAACAAGTTTTTATAAGCATGAACAGCTTCCCCTAGTGCATAACGTCTTTTAAAATAAATATCCTCTATACATACAGCAATCATCCTAGCAATTGGATAAGAAATAAGTTCCATTATTAAGTCAGTATCAGTTACTAAACTGCGAGCTCCAACATCCCTGTTTTTAAAAGCATTATCTAGTCTTTCCACACCCCTAGTTCTTGCACGTTCATACAAAGGATCATTTAAAAGTTCTTCCACTGACAAATTATTTTCTGTAACATATTTTTTTGAAGCACTTAAGAAAGGATATTTTGATAACATCAACAGATTATTCATTTTAAGCCTTTGTAGATGGATAATTAATTCTATATTAATATTTATAGACATCAAAAGAACAAATTCAAAAAACAATCGTATCTTTTGAAATATACTAAATTTAAATCTTAAAATTTTAAGTAGTAGGAGTTATATTATGCCGTTAGATTTTAAGGGCTCGTAGCTTAGACCGGTGGAGCGACTGGCTCATAACCAGTTGGTCGCAGGTTCAAATCCTGCCGGGCCCATCACCATCTTAAAATAAGAAAATCAGGATTTTTTTATGAAATCGATCAAACGCAGCACTAATAAATCTTTACAAGAGCTGATCAATATAACGATTTGTGATTTTTCTGATTGCTCTTTGTGCAATCTGTGCTGTATTGATGGTGTCTTATACCTAGATGAATCAGACATAAAAAAAATCTCGAAGTATCTAAAAATTAGACCAAAATCTTTGGTTGAGCATTATACAAATTACAACTTGAAAACTGGACAGATAAAAATCAATATGCCTTGTTCCTTTCTTAAAAAAAATAAATGCATAATTTACCCGGTTCGGCCCGAGGTTTGTCGTAATTATCCTGTATTTGTGCAAAACAGCGATATCATATATGTCTATGGTATCGAAACCTGTGCGAACGCTACAATTTTTCTTGGTGCTTACACCAATTTTCTTGCCACTTACTATCTTAATTGTTACAAGCAACTGCAAAAAAATCTTGATAAAGATTTATCTTTGAAAGAAAACGATATGATAAATATGCAATTTTCAAAAGACCATATAGAACTTTTTATAAAATGGATGAACAAAAAAGATAAAAAAGAAATAATAAACGTTTTAAAAAAACAAAATCACTAAAGATGAGTATTATATTACCAAAAAATTAATCCTGTTTATATGTTTTCTTCCAACTAAATATAATACTAACAACAGATATAGTTTTTTATTTTAATAAATACTTTTTATAAAAGTTTAAATATTACTGGTTAATTCCCAAGGAGAGGTTTTAATCTATGATGACAAATAAGATGACAAATAAAAAAGCAGACCTTGCTGGACCAGGTATAGGAAATTATAACGAATTAGAAAATAAACTACCAAAGAACTACAAATCATTATTGAGTCCTAAAGATACTCAAAAAGCAATTTTCTCTGCAAAACGATATATTGAAGATAACTTAGCAAAAGAACTTAATTTGATGATGGTAACAGTTCCTCTTATTGTTAATAAAGAAAGTGGTGTAAATGATTACCTCGATCGTGATGGTTCACGAACACCTGTGGAGTTTCCATGTGGATTGGGAATTAATCCACGTATTCAAGCACAAGTAGTTCAGGCAGCTACAAAATGGAAGCGAATGGCATTAAAAGCCTTTGACTGTAAAATCGGCGAAGGTATTAACACCGATATGCGTGCGGTACGTAAAGATTACTTCCTTGATCATGATCATAGCTCCTACGTGGATCAATGGGATTGGGAAAGGGTCATCACAAAAGACCAGCGAAACATAAATTACTTAAAAGATACGGTTAATAGAATTTGGAAAGTAATCAAAGAAGCAGAAGACCTTGTTCTCAAGGAATTTCCCGCTCTTGATACAGATGAGTATCCCAACCTACCAAAGAAGTTAGAGTTCTTCCACGCTGAAGAGATTTTAGATATGTATCCTGATTTACCACGTAAACAGAGAGAAACAGAAATATTACAGGATCATCCTGCTATATTTATTATAGGAATTGGTTGGGTCTTAAAAGATGGTTTTCCCCATGAAATGCGGGCAGCCGATTATGATGATTGGATAACAGATACATCAAAAGAAACCGGAAAAGAAACACATGGATTAAACGGAGATATTTTAGTTTGGAACCCAATTACTCAACGACGTCATGAACTATCTTCTATGGGCATTCGAGTCACACCTGAGACACTTAAAAAACAACTAGAATTATCAGGTCAAAATGATTTTCTTAAACTACCTTATCATCAAGCTATACTAAACAATAAGATTCCACTGAGTATCGGTGGAGGAATAGGACAATCCCGAACCTACATGTATCTGCTTAAAAAGGCGCATCTTGGGGAAGTAAGTGTTACAGTCTGGCCAAAGATTCTCAAAGATATATGCTCTAAAAAGAATATTCATGTTCTAGAGTAAAATATTTTCTCTATTTTTATTCTTTAGATTTACAAAAAAACCTGTACAAGAATTTTTCATAATAAGTTAGATTATGATTAAGACCTATTGGATTTGTTATTTATTAATATTAAAAAAAAAAGGATATTATTTTTTATATCTGGATTTTTAACTATATGTTATCGGAAATTCGCCTGGGAATTGGTCAGCAATCGTTGGATGCTGTTCCCATAATGTTGCAAGTAGTACCCAGGGATATGCATAATTAAAGGCTTCTTCTGCAGAATTTATACCATCTAAATTACCTGTAAGATCAGCCCAACCATTAAATCCATCGGTTAAATAATTTGAAAAATACGAGCTATAAGATAACTCTTCTTCTCCACAAGACATCAAAACTATTCTGCCTTGAGCTGCAAGCTCCTCAACCATTCCTTGTGTATATTTTACAGCTTCGAAATTTTTTGCAATTGAATATTTATTAACTTCTTTAAGTCCATTGGATTTTATAAGATTATTATTTTTTATAGAATCATCAAATCCACCACTGTAACAGCTGTCAATTATTACACATAAGCCTTTTGACTTAAGGAATCTAAAAAAGAAATTTAACATATCATCTGTAACATGATCATATCTTTCAAAACCATAATACATAGCTAATACCTCATCATCGCCGTCGCTTTCATCCTTAGGTGGTATATCCCAAGGCGCACCATTTCTTGTTAATGGACCCCCATGTGTAGTTATATAGACAAGAGAATAATCATCCTTATCCACATTTAAAATCAACCAAATAAGTTCTTTAATTAAATTAAGAGTGGTTGCTTGACTAGCTTTTAAAACACGTATATGATCTGCTTGCCAATTCGGTGAATCCAGTAGTGAACTATAAAGATCATCAACAGCTTCAAGCATAGATTCTCTATTTTGATCAGGATGTTTATAATAAACACCAACAGCTACAAGCAAAGCCCAGTATTCAGTTGCTTGATTAGTTTCATGATTTTTTAAATTTGTAATCTTCTCAGAAACCTGATTTTTATTTGCATTAATTATGTTACCATTACAGATTGAAGAAAACATTACTCCAACCATAATGAAGTAAACTAATAGTGTAAGTATTCCTTTTTTAGTCTTCATTTAATAACTTCGCCCCCATTATATATTAAATATGTAATACTATCATGTTTATATATTATTTCATTAAATAGATTATTATTTTAGATAAATATTAAAATTAAAAAAATTGGTAGTTGGACAATGATTAGGTTATTCTTTTATAGGGATTCAAAATTATGGTCTGAGAAATAATTAAGGATTTGATAGAAAAATGGATTTAACTTCGTTATATAGTTCAGATATTTTTAAATGGATTATTCTTCCAATCTTGATTTTTGTGTTACGTTTAACCGATGTAAGCCTGGGTACCTTAAGAATAATGTTTATTTCCAGGGGTTTAAAATATTTAGCCCCAATAATTGCTTTCGTTGAAATCAATATCTGGTTGCTAGCTATTGGACAGATTATAATGAATCTTGGTAATATCGTCTGTTCTATAGCATATGCTGCAGGTTTTGCTTTGGGTAATCTTCTTGGTATTACAATCGAAGAAAAGTTATCAATAGGTTTGGTTTTAGTAAGAATAATTACAAAACATGATGCTGAAAAACTGGTTGATTGTTTAAAAGAAGAAAAATATGGTGTAACAATACACGATGCAGAGGGATTAAATGGAAAAGTAAAGATTATTTTTGCTGTCATTCGACGAAAAGATTTAAGTGAGACTTTAAATCGTGTTGAAAAGGTTCACCCACATGCATTTTACACAGTTGAGGATGTGCGATCTGTTGGAGAAGCCATTTTCCCAGTAGCTAAAAACAGAGGATTTGGGTTTCTGAGAAAAGGTAAATAGAAAATATAAATTTAAGTTGAATTAATATTATTTAACATAATTAATGCATGAATTTTATTTTTGCCAAAATTTTTATCTGTTCAGATATACTCAACTGGTTACCTTCATTTTTCTTTTGATAATCCGAGGGTAGCCAACTCCGGCTTTTTCGTATACATCAGTAATCGAAATAAAATAAGTTTTTAAGTTCAAATGAAGCGTTCTATCAATTTCTTCGTAACTAGGAAAGTGATGATTTTTATTAGAGAATCTCACATACTCTAATATTTTCTCTTGCATTACTTCTTTTCTAGTTTTTACATTAGCATATTGATAGATTTCCTTCATACCGCCCTTAAAATAATTCTCAGGATTCCTTTTAAATTGAGAGCACAGATTCATATATGTTGGAAAGTTTCCGTTCTTGACTTCTTTTTTGACAAAATTTAGAATCTCTTTTTTAATAGATTCTTTTTCCAATTTCTTTTTTTCTATTGGTAATAATACTCCAAGTTTCCACCATTTTTTCCTTTTTTCAGAATTAATAATCATTTCTCTTATAACAAAATTTTTCTTTCTAGTACGCATATCTGAAGGAAACTGAAAAGAATGTTTATTCAAAGTAAAAAGCAGATTCAATAAATTATTTTTTGTAATTCCCGCATAGTACCTACTTTTTCCTGTTATTTTAACACCTTCAATAAAACCACCTATTTCTATAAAACGTCTGATACTTTTCAATTCCTTAATACCAAGACCTTTAATTTTGGACCATGTAATCTTTGATTTGAGAAGAAAGGTTTTAATTTCAACTTTATTGAATATATCTTGCCACTCTTTAATTAAAACAGGATGAGCGCACGCAAATTCAAGTCTAGGGGAGATAATATTGCGAGAAAATTCAACATTTACTGTCCCATCTGTAGACATTGCAATTCGTATAACTTCTTTTAATGCATCCTTATCTTCTGCTTTTAAAAAAGAAAGTGAAGGTTGTGGTTCTTGAAAATATTTATTTGGATTGATATTCCATGGACACGTTTTATAAGAGGGAGACAATTCTAATAATTTTAAAGAAACTGCTTTGCTATTTACAATAGTTTCTTTTCCTTTTTTCATATAAGCATTTATTGTAGGGGCTAAATTATATGACTCTTTTATTAATGTTAAAAAGTAATTTTGTAATATTTTGTCTGTACTAATAAGCATGATCCCACCTCCCTTTTTCATATATCCATCTGTAAGCAAAAAGACTGCAAGAAGTTTGGAGAATTTTTCATGCAAATGCCAAGGAAAACCCTGAGGTGGTTCAATTTCCAAATGATCATGACGTAATCTAGTTCCTTCTCCATGATAACGTCGTTTAATTCCATTTGCTTTGAGTATTTTACCGACAGTTGTTGGTCTGATATTAAAATTATTTCCAACTTGACTTAAACATAATCCTTTGTTATAAAGATTTATCATCTTTTGTTCGTCTTCAATTGTAAATTTACAATGAGGATTTCTTTTCATTGAAATCACGATAATCTAATATAATATAGAATAATCATAAAAACAGTTGGATAATATAAAGATTTATAAGAGATCATTAAAAGTATTCATTATTTTATATAATTGAAGAAATATTTTATTATTCCTATATAACAATTTAAAATGGATTTATAGGTATTGGTGGATTCAAATTGGATAATCTTTTAAGCGCTTTTAGTTTCTCATTATCATTTAATCTTGCTTGTTTAATTGCATCTTCTAAAATTTCGATAGAAGAAGAATATGTTGGCAAATCTATGGCGTGAGGTAAATTATCTTTGCCTCCATGAGCAAATGTGTATCGGATTGGGTCTTTCCAAGAAGGTTTCTTCCCATAAATAAGATCAGAAATGAGTGCTAGTGCCCGTACAGAATTTGATCCAACTCCTCTAATTGAAAGGAGTTCTTCGTAATTTTTTGGTTGAATATCATAAATTTCTTTCATTTTATTCCAATTGATTGTTCTTGGCATATTTAGGTAAGGCAATTGTATTATGTTAGGTTCAGGATTCACCCAAGAATCTAGTGTTTGTTGATTTTCTTGTCTGACTAGTTCTGCCCAATCATGTTTCAAATGTAATGGACTATCATTAACAAGATCAACCGATATTTTTTGAGTAGAGATACTTTGCTTTGCTGTCATATCCAATACTTTTTCTTGGCGATCATCTCCAACTATTGCATTGTGTGGCTCTAAAACGATATTTTCAACATGATCTGAAAGCCAATGATAACGACGAGCATAATTATTTTCGGAATTTAAGCCTTGTTGGATAACTGCCCATTTCCCATTTTCAGAAAAGATAAGAACATGATGATAAAGATTGTAACCATCTTGTATTGCTGAATTATCAACTTTTGCAGCCATACGACTTGAATATTGCAATTCCTTGATTGTAGTAGTTGAAAAGTTGTATATATCTCCTATTTGTTGTATTTCTTCTGGTGTCTTTCTTGATGTTTTACCTTTACCACCTGCAATAGCGAAACCAAATTCTTGGGGATCAATTGCCTCCTTTAATGCGGCGCATGTTACGGTGGTAGTTCCACTTGAATGATAGTCATATCCAAGTACACATGATAAAGCTTGAAACCAAAATGGATCAGAAATTCTACGTAAAAACTCGTCTTTTCCATACTCGTAAATGATGATTTCAGTAATTTCCCTAGACAACGCAACCATTTTTTTAAATAACCATCGTGGTGCTTTACCATTATGTAATGGAAGGTTTGCAATACCTGTTTTTGGCATAATTTAACAGATTTTGATGGAGCTAAGGTATTATAATACTTTTTTACAGGTTAGTAAAAGTATTTGAATTTTGAGACAAAGTTTTTGAATAGTTTCAATGAACCCTGTTTTACATATATAAACTAAAAAACACAATACAGTACTAGATTGACGCAAGATACGGGGGACATGCCAGCCTCCAAATTGCTGGCATTTCTGCCAATTATTAGGATTAAGCATCCCATCCCTTCCATCCCATCCTCTCTTTTTTCTTTAGAAAATTTATAACAGTCTTTTTAACGAATTGTGATATATCTTGTGTGAAATGCAAAGACAACTTACATCATTTGACATATATGTCATAGTTTCAGAACTACAGGAACTAGTTGGAAGTATCATAGATAAGATATATCAAATAACTCAAAACGAGTTACTAATTAAATTAAGAAATATTACTACAAAACAAAAGGAAAATATTTTTATTAGAAATGGTGAACTAATCAGCCTCACAAAAAAAGATTTTAAAATACCTCTAAAACCAAGTGTATTTGCAATGACATTACGTAAATATCTACAAAATGGGAGAATAATAGAAATAACACAACTTGAATTTGATAGAATAATTAAATTCAAAATAAGTAGAAAAGAAGGAGACTATAGTCTTTATGTTGAATTATTTTCAACCGGAAATATCGTACTCGTAGATCCAAATGGTAAAATAATTCTACCTTTTATAAGGCAAACATGGGAACATAGATCAATTCAGGGTAGAGAAGCATATATTCCTCCACCACCACAAATAAATCCTTTTAATTTAACAAAAGAAAGATTTATGGAATTAGTAAAAACAAGCGATACAGATATTGTTAGGACACTTGCAGTAACTGTCAATCTAAGTGGACGAATAGCTGAAGAAATATGTGCTAGAGCAAATATTGATAAAAACATAAAAATCATAGATTTAAGTGATGAAGTTATTACAAAACTTTATGATACTTTAACAGAGTTTCTAGAACGTTTCAAAGAAAAAAAGTTTGAACCGGTCATTGTAAGAAAGGAAACAGAATTAATTGATATTTTACCTATTAAATTTATAAGTTACAATAATGTGGATTTTGAACTTACTGGAAGTCTTATTAGAAGTTTAGAAAATTTTATTGAAATAAAAAAATTTGGAAAAAAAACAGATAATGAAACAGAAAAATTAATAGGAAAATTAGATAGACAGCTTTTACAACAAGAGGAAGCTGTTAAAAAATTGAAATCAGAAATTAATTCTAAAAAATTTGATGGGGATCTAATTTATCTTAATTATCAAGTTCTTGAAAATCTAATAAAAGAGATTGTTGAAAATAAAATTTTAGATTTAACTAAAAATGGAATTGTGAAACAGTATGATCCAACAAAAAATCTTCTTATTGTAAACTTAAAAGATGTAAATGGTAAAACTTTTGAAACTAAGATTAATTATAGAAAATCTGTTTCAGAAAATGCAGAAAAATCTTATGTTGAAGTTAAAAAATTAAGAAGTAAACTTGATGGTACAGAAAAATCTATTAATAAAACATTGCAACAAATAGAACAACTGAATATTAGAAAACAGAAAGAAGAAAAACATGATGAAATATTTATAAAGAAGAAAGAGAAACTTTTTTGGTTTGAAAAATTTAGATGGTTTATTTCAAGTGCTGGAAATATTGTAATAGGTGGAAAGGATGCAAAATCAAATGAATTTTTAGTAAAAAAATACCTGAAAGAAGGTGACAGATATGCTCATGCAGACATTCATGGAGCACCTAGCGTTGTTATCAAAAGCAAAGGAATTGATGATGAAAAAGTAGAAATTACTGATCAGACTCTTGAGGAAGCATGTATTTTTGCAGCATCTTTTTCAAAGGCCTGGAAACAGTTTGTTGAGGCTCAGGTTTATTGGGTATTACCTGAGCAGGTTAGCAAAACATCTGAAAGCGGTGAGTCTATTCCAAAAGGTGCTTTTATTATACGCGGAAAACGAAACTACTATAGATGTAAATTGGAACTTGCTGTAGGTAAGATTGAGTTACAAGGATATGTAAAAATTATGGCAGGTCCGATTGACACAGTTAAAAAATTGTCTGAAAAATATGCTATTATTATTCCAGGTAAAAATGAAAAAATAGATATTGCACGCGCTCTTTCAAAAGCTTTTAAGGTTAATGTTGATGAGGTTGACAGAGTTCTTCCACCTGGTGGGATAAATATTGTAAAAACATTTGGTTTTGAGTTGTGATTAGTTATGCAGGTTGTGTTTAAGGATTTGAAACATGGGGAAATTGTAGTTATTCCTGAGAACCTTGATGATATCTGGCATCTTTATAATATCATTGAAAAAGGTGACTTGGTTAGAGCTGCAACTTTTAGAACAGATGAACAAAAAAGTGATAAAATAAGGGCAAAGAAACCTGAAAAAAAACGAATGATCCTTGGAATTAGGGTTTCAGAAGTTAAATTCCATGAGTTTTCTGATAGACTTAGAATTCATGGAAAAATAGAGGAAGGACCACAGAATCTTGGTTCATTTCATACATTAAATATTGATACAGATGAAATGGAGAAGCTATCAATTGTAAAAGAACAATGGCAGGATCATCAGTTGCTAAGATTAGGCGAATCAGTGAAGTTACGATTTGAACCTATACTTACTTTTGTTTCCCTTGATGAAGATGATGCAACCATTGCTGTTTTAAGGCAAAGTGGTGTTCAGTGTGCAGCAGAGATTTATTCCAATCGCTCTGGTAAAATGTATGAAAGTAAGGATACGGAAAATGAATATTTTGATGAAATCATTTCTGTTGTAAAAACAAATAAGACAAAGGAGTCTGCTTTGATAATTTTAGGTCCGGGTTTTGCAAAGGATCATCTTTTAAAATACGGTAGAGAAAAAGCACCTCAGCTTTTTGAAAAATGCATAGTTTACGGAACAAGTTACTCTGGTATGAACGGTATTCAAGAAGCAATAAAGGTGGGGATTATTAATCAAATAACAAAGGAAAATAGAGTTGTGTTTGAAACAGGTCTTGTTGAAAAACTCTTTGAAGAAATCAAAAAGGATGGATTAGTAACATATGGTAAAAATGAGGTAAAAAATGCTTTAGTCAGTGGTGCAGTGGATAGATTACTTATTACAGATACTTTAATCAGGCAGAAAAAAGGGGAAGAACTTCTAAAACTAGCTAAAGAAAACAACAGTAGTTTTACTATAATTAACACTATGCATGAGGCTGGTAAAAAAATAGAAGGAATAGGTGGTATTGCCGCTCTTCTTAGATATAAAATTTAAAAAAGATTTATTTAAATCCTGTGTTAGTTAGATGTGAGTAGAGGTCTCCATTATCTTGGATGCCCGAAATTGTCATATTAACTTCTTGTTCATCAATGTTAAAATCATAGTATTGATAAGAAATAATTAAATTAAATTTATTTCCTTTATCTCTGAAATAATTCAATAGTTTAAGTGGTCTTAAGCTTAGTAATTTTTCACCTGTAACTACTTTTACTCTTAAATTGAAAGTCGCTGTATTCTGGCCAGAATATTTTTCAAATATGTATTCATTTGGATCAAAATTTTCTTCTTCGGTTGTATAAACCTCTTCCTGTGGAACATCATTAATGATAAAATCTGCAAAAGACCTATCTGCTTGCTTCGTACTTTTATCAGTTGCTTCTTCACCTTCATAGCTTACTGTAACAGTTAGTTTATCTTCACCTTTTCTAATAAGCAGACCTCTTGTATAATCGTCTTTCCAGTTAATCCAAAAATTGATATTGGTTAAAACTTTTCCTTCCCCCAAATCAACAATAATATCAGCTACATACTTCTGTTTTTTTACTGCCCTGTCACTAAACGTCATGTTTTCTTCAATTAATGACCATGTATATGTATATGTTTTTTCTTTTACAATCACTGGAACTTCTTCTTCGGGAGAACTGTAGAGAAAAATAGCAATTCCTGCAATTATTAATATAATTACTCCAACTATTGCTATTAATTTGTCACTACTTTTTAAAGCCATAATTTACCCTCATTTATTATCTGTCTACTTATATTTTTGTATAATTATAAGTATATTCTCCCCTTTATTAAGTTTTTCCTATTTTTTTAATATTATTATATAGTTTTCAATATATAGATTATATTTTTTATTTTTATTAATTACAATTGTTGGACATAACCACATTTTTTATATTTCTAATTTGCAAAATCACTTAAATTTAATGAACAAAAATGAGATATATATTAATTGCCAAGAACAAGACCCTTGATACTGCGAATAAACCCTCTACTTGGATATTGATCGTTTATCTGCGGCTCCATTTTCCTATAATCTTTAAGAGTCTTATCTGCCCTCAATATGTAACTTGCGTAAAAAAAAGCTTCTTCCACAGATATTTTTCCATCTTTGAAAATTTTAAGTATAGTTGGTCTGCCCCTATGTAAAATGCCTCGCTTAAAGCCGTCAGCATCACCAGATCTAATTCCTTCAAACCATATCTGAGAAAACAAAGGACCCTTTGTCGTGCTAGCATAACCTGGTCTGAATTTACTTGTTGCAGTTATAATAACTCTACCTGGGCGAGGTAGTTTAGATCTAAGTAGGAAAAATTCTCGGAAACTAAAAATTGTTTTATCGGCAAAACCACCACTAAAACAAGCATCAATAACGACACAGACTTTATCTGATCTTAAACCAGATAAAAGATTTCCTAATTCTTTATCTGAAATAGTGTCATCCCAAAAGAAAACCTCACTTTTTTCAAGGATTTTACCACCTGTTAAGGTTTTATTTATATCACCATAACCATGGCCAGCAATCCAAATAAAAACCTCGCTATCACGAAAATCACTTGCTTCGTCTATAATGTAAGTTATAGTTGATTCAATAATTTCCTTTATTGCACCAGCATAAGTTATATCATACTCATGTTTTCTTTCCTGTAAAGTCATTATTGGTTCGCCAAAACCATTATCTTTTCTGAACCATCCATCATCAAAAAGAATGAATATATTTTTAGTTGAATAATCTAAGTTATTTATAAAAAATGAGGCCATTTCTTCAGCCAGATTTAGAGCCCCGTTACCCAGTTTGCTTTCATTATCTTCTGGGAAGTTAGATGCTGAAATAAAAATTGCCCATTTATGAGATTCAGATTCTATAGTTTCTGGATTATCAACTCTCAGTTGTATTTCATCGTAATCTGAATAATCTATACCATCCCAAGATCTTACATTTATTGTATAATTCCCATCATTGATCTTATAAATCTCCCAAGTGTAAATCCATTTTGTTGTACCATTAACATCCATCCATTCATCATTAATTAATATCTCAACTTTTTCTAAGGTTTCATTACCATCTATATCAGAAGCTATACCACTTATTGTTACAATTTTTGAAACTATTGACCCATCATAAGGGTAAGTTATACTTATTGTTGGTTTATGATTTGTTGTACCACTTTCTATCTTAATATATCCAAAGAATAACAATAGTGTTAATGATGCAATGATTATGAAAGTTATCACGATTCCAATTTTCTTGTACATAAGATACAATATAATATTTATCGTATATTATTTAAATGTTTTATTTAACAACCATTATCATAAATATGTTATAGACAAATAAAAAATGATTATTTGTTATTTTCAGAATTTATTCAAAAAGTTTATCACAATAGTTTTGTTTTCGCTAGTTGAAAATTGGGTGGTATCTTGAAAAAAATGACTTACGCTGAAAGTGGAGTTGACATTTTTAAAGCTGAAAAAGCAATAGAAGGACTTCTTTCAAGTATTAAATATAAAAGAAAAGGAATAGGCAAACCATTAGGTGGACACTATGCAGGTATGATAGAATTTGGTGAATATGCTCTTGTTCTTTGTACAGATGGTGTTGGAACTAAAGTAAAAATAGCATCTGAACTTAAAAAATATGATACAGTTGGAATTGACTGCATTGCGATGAATGTAAATGATGCAATATGCGTTGGCGCAGAACCACTTGCCTTTGTTGATTATTTAGCAATAGAAGATCCAAAACCTGAAATAACAAAAGAAATAGGTAAAGGACTTGAAAAAGGTGCAGAGTTATCAAATATTTCTATAATAAGCGGGGAAACTGCATCATTACCTGAATTAATTAATGGTTTTGATTTAGCAGGAACTTGTTTGGCGTATGTTAAAAAAGACAAGATAGTTATTGGGAACAAGATAAAACCTAATGACATTATTATTGGATTAAGTAGTAGCGGTATACATTCAAATGGTTATACACTTGTAAGAAAAATTATAAAATCATCAGGATTTTCTTATACCGATAAATTTCCAGATGGGCTGTATCCGGGAAAAACAATTGGTGAAATACTTCTTACACCAACAACAATTTATGTAAAAGAAATTGTAGAGTTACTCAAAAAAGTTGATGTACATGGTATTGCACATATTACTGGAGCAGGTCTTTGGAATCTGCCGAGATTAAATGAAAAAGTAAAATATGAAATTAATGATCCTTTTGAGCCTCAGCCGATCTACAAATTTTTACAGAAATATGGAAATATAGATAACAAAGAAATGTATCAGACATTTAATATGGGTATGGGCCTTGCTATTGTTTTATCTAAAAGAGATGTAGAAAAATCAATAAAAATTCTTAAAAAATTTTCAAAATCTGATGTAAAAATTGTGGGAAAAATAGAAAAAGGTGCCGGTGTCGAATTTAAAAAACTTGGATTGAAATACTCAGATTAAAATAATTGATATAATAATTCATCCAGAATTATCGATACTGATAAAAAATATTATTAAAAAAAAGAAATTAAGGTAAATATTCCAAATAATATTACTTGATGCAAAAGATAAATAATAAGTGAATGCCGCCCTAAAAATGTAATAATTTTAACAATTATATTATTGGTTTTGTCTCTTAATTCAAATTTTCGCACACCATCTGCATAGAATAAGCTACCTAATGAAATACCAATAAGAATT
>Ga0315291_10005644_pt1 | contig 15662 bp, 17 predicted proteins | sample YL17G12_20_MG_FD_203070 | JGI IMG/M metagenome (GOLD analysis project Ga0315291, IMG submission 203070) | Sediment microbial communities from Yellowstone Lake, YNP, Wyoming, USA - YL17G12_20 | ecosystem: Environmental > Aquatic > Freshwater > Lake > Sediment | place: USA: Wyoming | collected...
ATCCTTAAAAATAATGATATTATTTCAAGTTCATGATATCTCTTCATGTTGAGACATTCAAGGATGAGATTACAAGTATCGGCGCAATACATCTTTTTCAGCCGCCAGAGCATCGCCATTTCATTGCGCAAAAAGAATTCTATGAGGAATTAAGAGTCTTGGGAAAGGGCGAGCACGAAGCAAGAAGCCCTGACAGAAAACATCCAGAGAAAGCAATCAAGAAATTTGCAGCCTGGCTGCAGGATATTTCTGACCCTACCTCTGTAGGATTTGATGTCAACCAGCATCTTAATTCATTGAAAATACTCTCCAGCAGGTATAATGCTCAGGTTTTCAATCCCAGAATAATAATAGAACTTCAGGAAGTATGTTATGTAGTAATGTCAATTAATGCTTCTGAAATTCCAAAAATAATTACTCTTGACAATATTATCGAATATGCCGGGCTTGCGAGCGCGCCAAGCCCTTGCAATTCTCTTGAACAGGCACGCCTTGAATCAGAAGTCTTGTCAAGATTAATGCACGGAAAATCTTTATACAAAACATACTGCAAGGAGCAATTTCCTGTTCCAGAATATATTTTATAAAATGCCAGACACACTAGAAAACAAATCTGAAAAAGAAGAAGCAAAAACAAAAAAGTATGAGCCGGTTAGAGTGGCTGATGATGTGCCGCGAATTGACCCTGATGTTTCTCCATATGAAGAGCATAATAGAGAAGCAGCAAGAAGATTAGGTCTCAGATACAGCAGAAAAAGAGGGTGTTATGTAGATGAAGACGGCTGCCCGACACGCGACAGATTCGGCCAACCGTTAGGCTGACGGAGCCGGTCTTGGAAAATCAAAAACTTCTATTTTCCTAATAAAAACAGTGCTTAAGTCCTTGCCCTTGCTTAATATCTCTTGAAAGTCAATATTCTCATAGATAATATCCCATACAGCGCCGTCAAGAGTCCTGTATGACACGCCGTGTTCCTTCACTTCTTTTTTGTCTATAACCCCAACTTCTCGGTACCACCCGCCTCTTTCTAAACTTGGAACAAACAACTTATCCTTTCTTTCCAGGAATGCCTGGAACAGCTTGACAAATCTTTTTGTGGAAGCATCAAGCTCTCTGTAACTCTCGCTGTCAATTCTTTCAACTTCTTTTCCATCTTTATAATAAACTATTGCCTGCGCCTGCTCGTGTTCTTCTGGCATGCTAAAATCAGCTGATGCGGGTTTTTAAAACTTCAGAATTCTACATATGGAATTCTGACAGTGCTCAAGAACCGAAGTAATTCTCATGGTTCTTGACATTAGTTTCATAGAAGTATATAATAGAATTAACATTAAACTTGAGACGCTAATAAAATTGTGCTTGCAATGGAAACACTGAATCCTTTGTTTGAAATTCGTTTGTGATATTAATACTGAAAGAAATCTTATGAGGAATCTAATCCTTCATCTCAATCTTGATGTTGATGTTCCTTGGAATAGGAGTTCTCATGATGGCATGCAAAACTCTGTCGTTTGCAGGCAAGTCAATAACTCTTTTATGGACGCGCATTTCAAACCTGTCCCATGTTGCTGTTCCGCTTCCGCACGGACTTTTCTTAGTAGAAATTTTCATTTTTTTTGTAGGCAATGGAATCGGTCCTCTGATGACAACGCCTGCCTGGCTAGCAATATCTTTTATATTAGTGCAGATACCATTTAGCGAGTCGATATCAGCACTGCTCAGCTTTATCCTGACTTTCGCCATGTTGAAATGATATAAACTGCATTTTTAAAGCTTTTTAAAAGTTATCTCTTCTTGTTTCTAATGCAAAGCGCATAGACAAAGATAATTGCTGCAACAACTGCGACAACCAGCCACGTAATAAGGTTCAGATTCTGTTCAATCAATGCCTGGTTGTTTCCAAATGTATATCCGAGCCACAGCAAGACAGCCGACCATATTCCAGCTCCTGCTGCAGTATAAATGCAGAACTTTGCAAGATTCATCTTTGCAAATCCTGCTGGCAAGGAAATCAACTGCCTTACTATAGGAATCAGCCTTCCGATGAAAGTAGTGATAGGCCCGTGCTTCTTGAAGAATCTTTCTGACTTTTCTATGCTATTTTCATCAATAAAGAATAATTTTCCGTATTGCGATACAAGTTTGCTGACAGCTTTCCTCCCAAGATAGAACGCAAGATAATAGTTGAACAGCGCCCCTACAAGACTTCCCAAAACTCCTACACTCAGTGCGAGAATAAAAGACATCTGCCCGGTTGCAACAAGCCATCCTGCTGGAATCATCACAATCTCGCTTGGAAATGGTATAAAAGAGCTTTCAATCGCCATTAAAATAAATATTCCTCCATAACCAGAATATCCAATAAGCGAAACTAGCCACGAAGCAAAATCCTTCAGCACCTCTGATAGCATTTTCATAAAAGGATTTTGAGGTTTATAAGTTTAATATCACAAAACCTTGAGTGTTTGTTTTGGTTTTGAGATTCCCAAAAAATCCACATAAAAAGACGATTTTTTAAGGATTCGAAAACCCGTTCTGCTCATAAATGAGGTCGGAGCAGAACGCCGCGTGTCCTGCTCCGTGTCACCTCAGCAAAGAGATGACTATGATTTGTATGTAAAAGTCAAAAAACCAGCATATAAAAGTTTATTGTTTCCTATTGTTTCCTTATCTGTCTCATGATACCCATGATTCTCTCTACATTCTCTTTTGCAATATTTCTTCTGACATCTCCTGCCCTGAAGTAAGTTCCTATAATCGCTCCGTCACTAAGTCCAAGCTGTTCTCTTGCATTATCAGCAGTCACTCCTGCACCAACCACAAGAGGATAACCTTCTGCATATTCATTAAGTATTTTCCTGAATGCCTTGATTTTCCTGGCAGGAGTCTCTTGTCCTGTTCCAGTGCCTGTCACAACAACAGCATCAACCCTTGCTGCTCCATCAAGCAAGTCCTTTCTCAAGTCTGAGCCAATCGGTGTATAATGCTTTGGCCATACTCCTCCCAGAACAGTTATATCAGGATACTGTTCGCACACGTCAAGATATGACTCAATATCAAGCTCTTTGTTTCCAAGGTATCTTCCTGCAACATAATCCAACTGCACGAATCTTGCACCATACTCGCTTGCCCATGGAATAGACAAATTAAACTCATTCGGCAGCACATTAACTCCCAGGACTATTTTGCGCTGGTATTTCGCGCAATCCTGAAGCACACTGCGCACATCCTCTTCTAATCCGAAAAAATTCTCAATAATAGCAGCATCAACCCCGCATTCTTCATAAACATCAAGTTCTGCCTGCGCTTGCTCAGTAGCTGGAATTTCGCCAGACGATGCAAGATGTATCATTCCTATGACAGGCTTCTTTACTGGAAAAAGCTCCAGGAACTTGTTTTTCATCCATGAAAATCATCAGCCTGCTTTATAAAAATTATTATGCTGGGTAATTACTCAGCTTTCTGAAGTAATTTCTATTAAGAATTAATACAATAAATGAGAGACGCTTGAACAACCATTCATCTGCGATTTCAATATTCCCACTACCACGATAAGACATTTTACTACTAATAAACAATTTATTTCTCTTCAGAAAGCTAATCCATATTTATTATGGATTATTTCACATAATCCATTACTAAGAACATAACTCCGCATGCTGCAGTTATTATAATCCAGTCCATTATGCCTATTGAAACTATTCCGAATACTGCGCTCAAAGGAGTATACATAACTATCAGATGCAATGCCAGCGAGAATAAAACAGCATAAACTATGTATTTGTTGATGGGCGCCTTGAACACACTGCCTTTTGTCCTGCAGTTGAATACAAGAAACATCTCATATAAAACTGCCGTAGTAACTGCCATTGTTCTTGCCTTGTCAATATTTGCCATGAAAAGATAAAACATAAGGAATGATATGATGAATCCCATTAATCCTGCTGTTGCAACAAACTTCAGGTTTCCTTCCAAAACTCCTTCTTTTGTCGGCTTTCTTTTCATTATATCAGGCTCAGCAGGTTCTATTGACAAAGCCATTGCAGGAAAAGAATCTGTAACAAAATTAATCCAGAGTATCTGCAATGGCAGGAGAGGCAATGGCAGACTCAGGAATATTGCCACTGTAATGACTAGCAATTCGTCAAAATTCGCAGCCAGCATGTATTTCACGAATTTCTTGATATTATCATAAACTCTTCTGCCTTCTTTGACAGCCTTCACAATAGAAGCAAAATTGTTGTCAAGCAGTATCATGTCGCTTGCATCTTTTGCAACATCTGTTCCCCTGTTTACAGCAATTCCAATGTCCGCGCGTTTCAGGGCAGGAGCATCATTGACACCGTCTCCAGTAACAGCAACAATCTCATTATTTTCTTTTAAAATCCTTACAATCCTTAACTTATCTTCAGGGCTTACTCTTGCAAAAATAGCTGTTTCGTAAATTTCTTTTTTCAGCTCATCATCACTCATGTTTTTCAGCTGCGAGGAAGTTACAAGCTTACCTTCCAATCCTATTTCCTCGCCAACAGCTTTCGCAGTCAATGCAGAATCTCCAGTTATGATGAGAACTTTGATTCCAGCATCCTCGCATTCTTTGACAGCCTGCTTGACTTCTGGTCGTGGAGGGTCAATCATCCCCTGGAAGCCGACAAATATCAAATTGTTCTCAGCTCTTTCCACAGAAATATTTCCGACAACAGTCTTGTATGCAAATCCCAAAACCCTCAGCCCTTTTGAAGCCATTTTCTCGTAATCTCTGACTAATTCCTGTTTTCTTTTTGAATCTATTTTGTAAACCTGCCCGTTCAGCAGCTCGCCATTGCACTTCTCAATTATTATCTCTGGCGCGCCCTTGGCATAACTTATGTAATTCCCGTTGCTCTCTCTGACTATTGACATCATTTTCCTTTCAGAAGAAAAAGGAAATTCTTTTATCCTGGCGTGATGTTCTGTTTCATGTTTCTTGTCAAGCCCGTAATTCTGCCCGGCAATGACAAGCGCTTTTTCTGTAGGATCGCCAATAATATACTCCTCAATCCCGTCTCCTTTCTCGAATCTTGCATTATTGCATAAAATCCCAATCCTGAACAAGAGCTCTGTCTCTTTACTTTTCTCAAACTTGCCTGTCACTTGCCTGTTGGAATATATGCTTTTAACCTGCATCTTTTCCTCGGTTATAGTTCCGGTTTTGTCAACAAGAATGAAGGTCGTCCTTCCAAGAGTTTCTGCAGCAGGCAGTTTTCTTATAATGCTGTTGACTTTCAGCATCCTTTGTGTTGCAAGAGCCAGAGTTACAGTTATGACAGCAGGCAGTCCTTCAGGCACAGAAGAAACAGCCAGGCTGACAGCAGTAAGGAACATCTGAAGCCTGTCAAATCCCAGGTAAAGCCCAATAATGCTTATTATTGTCACAAGCACAAGGATAATCACTCCTATTTTTCTTGCAAAGCTGTCAAGATTCTTTTTCAAAGGATTTTTTTCAGGCTCTACCTTCTGCACAAGCTGCGCAATCTTTCCAAATTCAGTCGACATGCCTGTCTCTGTAACAACAGCCTTGCAATTTCCCCTTACAACCTCTGTTCCCTGGTAAATCATATTTGTCCTTTCAACCAGGGAGATCTCAAGTCTCACTGTCCTGGCGGATTTCTCAACAGGCATGCTTTCTCCGGTAAGTGCAGCCTCGTTAACCTGCAGGTTTTCAGAAATAATTATCCTGGCATCGCCCATTATTTTATCGCCTTCTGCCAGCACAAGAATATCCCCAGGTACAATCACCCTTGCATCTATTTCCTCGACTTTGTTGCCCCTCATCACCTTAACCTTCGGCACCATCATTTCCTTCAGGTTTTCAATTGTCTTTTCTGCCTTGTACTCCTGGTAGAATCCGAATAGAGCATTCAGAATTACAATAGTCATGATTACTCCAGCGTCAATCCAGTGTCCCAGCAATCCGGAAATCGCAACAGCAACCAGCAGGATAAGCACTAAAAATGATGCAAACTGCCTTGCCAAAACCCTCAGGGCTTCAAGCTTTTTTATTCTTATAATCTCGTTCTTTCCGAATTTTGCAAGCCTTTGCAATGCTTCTTGCTCGCTCAGTCCTTCAATTCTCGTGCCAAGCTCTTTCAGAACCTGCTCCTCTTTTTTAGAATGCCAATCCATTGGGAAATAAAGCAAATTTGTGTATAAAAATCATTTGGTTATTAATGTTTTGTTTCTTCTTTATCAAAGTCGCTGTCCTTGTATCCTCTCCATATGCTATATGCTGCATGGCATAAATAATATCCAATGCCATAACTTATAGCTGCCCCGGTTCCTGATATTGCAGCAGCCAGCATATTATTTTCATCAGCGCTTGCCTCAGATAAAACAGCTAAAAGTGTTCCAACACAAAGAGCAAGCCCGCCTGTAAGAACTCCGGTTCTAATTCTTCCTCGATTAATCTCATCTTCAAGCCTCTCATTCTTCGGTTTATCCATGCAAAACAATATGCACTCTGGTTTAAATTATTTATCACTGTGCAAAATCCATTTTGAACAGTAAGCACTACAAGAATTCCCAATTTTTCCTTCTATTCACTCACAATTCATAATCATCGTGCCCATGCCTGTAGTTAAACACCTCTAAAAACTTTGCCACTTCTTTGTCTGGGAAGTTAAGTTCTTTCAAAACCCTGGCGACTGTCAAAAAGAAACAATACGAACAAGTCGACAAAGTTTCTTTTCCGCAGATTACGCAGGAGTCGTCATTGAAAGTTTCTGGAGTAAGTTCTTTCTTTATTTTCTCCAGAACAAGCTTTCTTGGAATCGCGCCGATTTCGAAATCTCTCAGCCATTGCTTTACTTCTGTGATGTGGCATCTTTCACAAACCGGATTTGATATGATTTGCGAGCACTTCGCGCAGAGATTCTGCATTCCACCTTGCCTGTATGCCATGATGTACAGAAGCACTTCAAATATAAATATAAATGGAGTAGCAAATCATACGAACACAAATAATTTGGAGTTACAGCATGTCACTCTTTTCTGATTATACCATTGCGTGAGTCCAGAGAAGTTCAAAATAATTGGTGTAAGCATCAGCTATGTCCTTGTTCTTTATCTCTATGACAGAAACAGGCTCGTTGAATACAAACATCACTATCCTGTCTCCACAGACATTTGTAGAGACGATAGAATCATATTTCTTTGCCAGATGCTTTGCCTGGGTGAACTCCATCCCGTTCAGCTCCTTGATTCTTTGTGCTGCATTCTGGTTGTAAATATGCCTCATCTGGATTTTCTTCTTTATTCTCTGCTTGTGGAACTCTGTCAGGAATCCGCCCCCCAATCTTTCAATAGCACCTGTAGGAATTCCAAAGACATTAATCGGCTGGTTTAGTTCAAGCAGTCCAAGCAGCGCTTCCCTGAATGCAAACACTCCTCTTGTTACAGAAATATCCTCCTTTTTCGCCTCATTATTAGAAATCTCTTTTATCCTCGGTATTATGGAATCTATTTCCTGCTCCTTCTGCTTGACATAATCCTTTATTCTCTCTGGCCCGATTGCATGGAACACTTTTTTATTGTCTTGTATGGCTTCCTTGACAAATCCTTTCTCGACAAGCCTTCTTAATGTATCATAAGTGTTTGCCCTGTAAATCTTTGTCCTGTTGGATATCTCAAGTGCAGATGAAGTGTTGTTTATGACCAAGTCCAGGTAAATCTTGATTTCTGTCCTGTTCAATCCTATCGAGCTTAAAACTTCTGTGATTTTTTCTTCCATTTTCAAGTAAAGATTTTGCGCTTTATTTACCTTTCTCCTTTTCTCTTCCGAGAACATGCTCCGATTCCTTTTCTCTTCCGAGAATATAATCAGGCACATCTTGTTCCTGAACTTTTAATTCTTCTGTATTTTGTTCAGCTATTTTGGAATATTCATCCATGGTAAAATCAGCTTCAAACTTTTTTGGCTTTACTCTTATTACTTCGGGTTCTGAATAATCCAATTCCGCTGGTCCATTGAGCTGGATGCTTCCTGTTATGTTTCTTCTTGTGTATAATGATTCTAAAGGCTGTTTTCTTCTGCAGAAATTGCCAATTAATCTTACAAAAGCTTCTGGAACACCTCTGTACAAAGTTTCGCATCTGTCTGCATAAGTAAGATTTCTGACACTCTCCATTACTTTTCCACCCTCCTCTCTTAATTCTCTTACGAATCTCTTTGTATCTATTTTTAGTCCTATTGCTTCAGGAGTTTTTCCCTTTATCCTGATGCTTTGGCAAAGAGGGACTTCTAGTCCGTGCTGTCCTATTATTCTTATCTCAACATCCTCGTCACTGAGCTGTTCATTAAATTGCTCGGAATATTGCTGTTTCAGCAATCTCCTTGCCCTTACAGTATCAATAACAGACAGTCCAGTTATCCTTTCTGTAGGAATTCCTAATTTTTCAGCCAGGGAAATATTTGCTCCAATCGGATTCGTGGCAATTATGTAAAGCGCATAAGTATCTGTATGCAATTTGACTAGACTGGACTCTGTCTGCACTATTTTTTTCCAGATTTCATACTGGAGTGCCTTTTCATTATTCCACAGCCAGTTTCTGCCATCTTCGACCCTGGATTCAGCGCCTCTCGAGCTTGAGACAAGAACAACATCATAATTTTCGCTTGTTAATTCCTCAAGATTATTGTAGACTTTGAATTTCTTCTCATCTTCTATTCCCAGTGTCCTCCTTATATCTTCTTCTTTATGCAAGCCTGTTAAACTCACTCCCCCAATCATTTGCACATATTCTGGATGCTCTTTAAACAAGATTTCAATTGATTTCTGCGCCAGTCTTCCGAGGCTTACAAAGCCTATTTTCAATGGAACAGTCACATAACCCGAAACACGGCACAAGTCCTCTAAACCTACAGGTTTTCCTATAACCTCTTTTAACAGCCCTGAACGCAATGCCTCTTTTGCAATTTCTGCCTGCTGTTCTTTAGAAGCTCCAGTAATGATAACTTTCGGCGTATATCTTGTTCTCGGGTCTTCCTGGAATCTTTTTGCAATGTCTACTCCCAAAATTCCGGGTTTTCCCTCGACTCTTATCAATTGGTCAAGAAGCATAAGGTCAGGAGGATTCTCTTTTATTCGTTCTATATCTTCTGTATCAACATACCTGTAAGGAATTGGAACGTGACCTAATCTCTCCAGCATCGAAGTAAGAGTTTGTAGGAGACTTTCATCATCGTCTATTACAAGTGTTCTTGGCTTTCTCATTTTTATGTATTATAAGTAAAGTTTTACTCCTAAAGAATTAGGACAATTTTAGGTATTTAAGCTTTATGTTGCTACTACTACTCCCAATTTGTATTGTTAAGAACCACAAGTCATTAAAAAAATAAATTTATAGGCATAAGAAATCTCTCTATTTTTTCTCTCTCAGGAACATCTCGTACAGCATCTTGTCAGCAGCAGCAATCTCAGGAACAATGACAAAATCAGCTCCTGCTTTCTTCAGCTTGCTCACGCAGCGGGGCTTGTCTGCCCTGGCATAAATGTAAATGTCAGGATGGAGTTCTTTTGCAGTTAATGCAACCATTATGTTTTTCTCTGTTTCAGGCAATGTCAGAACAAGGGCTTTTGCCTTTGTTATATTATGCTCTTTCAATACTTCTTCGTCAGAAACATCCCCTCTTACAGCAAGAAAACCTTGTTTCCTTAATTTAGAAACAACTTCAGCGTCTTTTTCTATTATAATATAATCTTTCTTCTCAGCCTTGAGTTTTTGCGCAATCTCCTCGCCAACTCTCCCGCCTCCGGCAATAACATAATGGTTCTTCATCTTCTTCAATATAGACAAGTGGCTTCTTATTTTTAAATATTTACCTAAGTTGCCTTCAAGCAGCAGGTCAAAAACACCCCACAAAGTCCACCATATCAATATCACTCCAAACAATGAAAGGAAAATTGCCAGCACTTTCAGTATTCCTCCTGCATCTGGATGGAATACAAAGATGAATGATTCAAATGTCAGGACTAGTGCCTTGTTAAAATCAACATGCATCAGTATCATGTATCCCACAGTTCCTAGTGTTATCAGGAACAGCAATAATAAGAAAAATATAACCATCCTTTTCGGCAGCTCTTTTGCATTAACAAGTCCAGCCATCTTTGTCTATTTTAACTCTTTAACCTCTTTTATGCATCAATAAGCCCGAAGATGTTTATAAATTATTCGAAGAACTTACTTTAGCGCGTGCCTTTACCCCACGAACCACATCTATGTCGCAGAGTGCAAAGCCGCCTGCAAGTTCAGATCCGTGGTTGCCACGAACAAATCCAAGATACACCTGTCTTGCAAATGGCTTGTCTAGAAGATTTACCCAATAAACCTGCATGCTATTAATTCCATTCTCTTTAAGGAATTCACCATATTCTTTTGCATTCTTGCCAAAAGCATAAATTGTTTCTTTTCGGTTACCAAAATCTGATGCTGGAATATAAGAGTCTTTTACCTTTACATTTAATCTTACAGAATCTGCAAGTGCTTTTTCAACCTGTTCATCATTCAAATAGAACTCTCCGCTTTTTCCGTATGATGCTACTCTATGGCAGTCTGTTGCTTCTCTTGCATTTTCCATTATTGGAGAATTTTTTGTTAAGAAAGTTCCTTTATCTGGAACATAAATAACTCCTTCTCTTGTCCAGTTTCCTTTTGTAGAAACACTTGAACCTGTACCTTCTTGAACTCTTAATCCAGCCTGCTCTTCAAGCGAGATTATTCTATATCCTTTTCTTTGTAAAGAAGCTTTTGCTTTATCAAAAGCGCCGACAGCATAAGCTGAATGAAGTTTTCCTCTCTTGACATCTTGTGTTATTTCCATCTTATTCTCTTAGAATTCTAAGGCGATTCTTTGCCATCACCTCACTGAATTAGTGGTTGTTTGGTGTTTATAAACTATTCGAAATAACCACATAAAGATTTATATTATTGGTACAAGACATATTTTAATGCCCATCTACATCATAGAGCACCTCGAGCCAAAGCTGTGGCCCTGGTGCATCATGGAGTACAAGCATATCAGCAAGCTTGTAGGTAAGAAAAATCTGTGGATTACTAACATAAACAAAGCAAGCGAAGCCAAGAAGCTGGGCAAATACGGCAAAGTAATTCCAACCAGAGTTTCAAAGCTAAATCTCAAGTCAGCATGCATCCTGGATCCTGAAGCCACCAGGCTGCTCACCCCAAAAATAGCAAGAAAATACAGATATTTCATATTTGGCGGGATTTTAGGAGATTATCCTCCAAGGAAGCGCACAAAAAAGGAACTTACAAGCAAGTTCACCAAAGCAACCTGCTTCAATATAGGCAAGGAGCAAATGTCAACAGATAATGCAGTTTATGCAGTAAAACAGATTATAGAAGGCAAATCCCTGAACAAGCTTAAATTCCAGGATGAAGCTGAAATACGAATAAACAAGACAGAGTCAATTATCCTGCCTTACCGCTATAACCTCATCAAAAGCAAGCCATTCATAAGCCCAGAAGTGATTAGTTACCTTAAAAGAAAGAAAGGATTTTAGTAACTTGCCTTTATTCTCCTATAAATCCAGTAACAAAATGTTTATAAAATGCAAAAACAGCCCTATCTTAGATAACTTAAATAAGCGGAGGTTAAAATGACAGAACATAAGGCAAGGTGCATGAAGTGTAAGCTTGAAGTCACGCCAAAAGACCAGATGACAGTTGAAGTCAAGGGTAAAGGCGGCTCAACACGAAAAGCAATGAAAGGAAAATGCCCAACTTGCGGAACAGTATGTTTTAGGTTTTTGCCTAAATAATTCTTTTAGTTTATTGTTTTTATTTGTTATTTGTTTTAATAGCCTAGTTTTAACTCAAGTTCAGGCAGCTCACGCATGCCCCAATCTTCAGGCCTAACCTGCATTTTTTGCAAGTCTTCTACCACTTTCCTCAAGTCCTCGTATTTCTGCCTTAATTCAGCATTACCCTCAATTTCCTTTTTCAGGCTCTCAAGCCCAGTCGCAATTCCAGCAATTTGCTTGTCAAATTCCTCCTTTGTCAGCGCGCCTTTAGCATACTCCTCATGCTTGGCTACCAGTTCGCCAATTCTCTTGTTAAGCCCCTGCATATTAGTCTCCAATGCCTGCGAATAATTCCTGCCAGCTTCAGCCTCTGTCTTTAATGAAGAGTATGCCTGCTTTAGTGTATCTAACTCGCCTTTATTCTGCGTAGTCTCTGTTTTCAAGCCAGCAATCTGCGCCTCCAGCCCTTTTGCCCTTGTGTCAGTTTCAGTTTTTGTTCTTTGCTCGAGCTTTGTCATTTCAGATTTTTCATCACTCAGCTGTTTTGCATAATCCCCAAGCTGGCTATTTGTGCTTTTTTTATAATCCTCAAATTGTTTGCTTATGCCCTTGACAGCTATAATTGCAGTGCCTGCATCAGTAATGGCATCTTCTGCTCTTTTTGTCATGCTTTTGTAAACGCCTGTTCCAATATATCCTAGAACCCCAATTGCCGCTGCTGTCAAACCCCATATTTTTATTCTCCTCCAGCGCATGGCTTTTTCTCTTTCGCCTTTTTTCTTTTCTACCAGCTGTTCTATATTCGCGCCCTTTACTCCTTCTAATTTGTTGATTATGCTGACAAGATTTTTTTCCAGGTCTTTTTCAAGTTGCGGCCTCTTTTCCTGCAATAAATCTTCAAATGCTTTTTTCACTGCAGCTGGCGCGCTCTTTTCCACTTCAAGAGGCACGAGCTTGGATAATATGCTTTCAACTACCTCTTTAACATACGGCTGCAGTTCTGGAATTCTTGCTTCTTTCACTGCTTTAAACTCTTCCCTTAAATCCCTGGCTTCTTTTCTCAAAGAATTGCGATCATTTTTGTTTTGTTCATCCAGTTGAATATCATGCGCAGCAACTACCCCGCAAATATATTCTTGCGATCTTGAAATTTGTTTGGTAACTTCTTGCTGCAAGATTTTAATGCGCTCTTTTGACAGGTCAGAAACCCCCAAGTCACCTTTTTTTATGCTTTCAGTTACATTTGTCAGGAAATCAGAAAATGCCTTTTCCAGTTCATCATGAGTAACGCCCCTTTTTCGAGGGTCTCTTCTAAAAAAGTTGACAAATCCAGACCAAATATGCGACAAGTACACAAGATAATCAGCCATCTCCTTTCAATTCCAAAATCATATTTAAGCATTGTTGTAAAGCATTAGATACTTCACTGCAGCGTGATTTTTACTTATTATTGAGTGTAGACAAATGTAGACCCAGTATAAACAAACATTTAAATATGTAGACACCTATAATATTATATGTACCTCGAGCAAAGAAAGAACACGCACGGCATGAAATACTATCTCGCTCACTCGTTTAGGGAGGGCGGCAAGGTTCATAAAATCCGCGTTTATCTCGGCACCAACATTACAAAACATGTTCTTTATCAAAGGACAGAGAGAGCAAAGGAGCTGTTGTCCCAGCAGCTGAACAGCTTCAAAATCATAAGAAGCCCGATTGATTACAAATTCTCAAAAAGGGAGATTGAGCTTATCAAGTCATTAAAAGCCAAGGCGAGATTCAAGATATTCCACTTGTCTGAAGAAGACTGGAGGCAGTTCACAGCCCTGTTTACATACGATACAAACGCTATGGAGGGTTCAACAATAACCCGAAACGAGGTTTACAGCATCCTTGAAAGCAATAAATGGCCGTTTGGAAAGCCAAAAGAAGAGATTTCAGAAGCTTACGGAGTTGCAAAAGCAATCCAGCACATCAGGAAGACAAGAATAAATGTCTCCTTGAAGCTCATACAGGACCTTCATAGGACAATATTTGAGAATTCCAAAAGTTTTGCCGGCAGGTTCAGAGAAAGAGGAGTTGAAGTAGGAATACGCGACGGGCTTGGAAATATTATTCATCTCGGCGCTCCTGCCTCGCGCGTTGTTACGCTGCTTACAGAACTTGTCAAATGGTACAACAAGAACAAGAAAAAACTTCCTGCGATTGTGCTTGCAACAGTCATCCACAATCAGTTTGAATACATCCATCCATTTGAAGATGGCAACGGCAGAGTTGGAAGATTATTGTTAAACAACATTCTCCTCAAGCACAAGCTTCCTCCGGTTAACATAACCTTGAAGAGCAGGAAAAAATACTATGCTGCTTTGAAAGAATTTCAAAAGAGTGGGAATATCAAGCCTTCTATCGAGCTTGTTCTGAAAGAGTACAAAGCCCTCAGAAAGGAATTAAAGAAGTAGGTGTCTACAAAACGCGTTTTTTGAAAAATGTAGACACCTGGAAAAAGCATCGCAGATGAATCAATAAAACCTTTGTCTAAAAGTCACGAGTCTATTAATGGTAAAACTTGTAATTGTAGAAAACTAATATCTTCTTGGTCTTCCAAAACGGCTCCTGCTGTCCTGCCTTGGCCTGCCAAATCTTCTTTCGCTGCTGAATCTTCGCTCGCCCCTGAAGTCTCTGTGTTCCCCGGGTCCTTGTTCACCACTGAATTCTTTTTTCTCTCTATATCCTCCTTCTCTTGGTTCTCTGTGTTCAGAACGTTCTCGATATCCTCCTTCACGTCTGTATCCACCGCCACGCCCGCCTTCGCGTCTTCCTCTGAAGCCGCTTCCAAAATAACCAGCATGTCTTCTTCCTCCTCCAAATCCTTCTCTTTCGTGTGCCAAGTCAAGTTCAACTTTTTCAACAAGAGGCATTTTTTCAAGTTCAATTTTCAATTCCCTGTCTTGAATGACGCGTGAAAAATTCTCATAATCTCGGCTGGCGACAAGACTTACTGCCTTGCCTTCATTCCCAGCCCTTGCAGTCCTTCCAATCCTGTGGATATATTCCTTGCTTGTTGGCGGGCTATCATAATTGTAAATATGTGTTACATTCTTGATGTCAAGCCCTCTTGCAGCAACATCAGTGCATACCAGTATGCAGACTTTCTGGCAATGAAAACTCTCAAGAGCATAGCTTCTTTTTGCTTGCGAGAATCCTCCGTGTATAGCCATTGATTCTACTCCGGATTTCTTCAAATGCCTTGCAACAAAATCAGTATTTCTCTGGGTATTGCAGAAAACCATTGCCATTCCGGATTTTTCGTTCTTCAAAAGATGCACAAGCAGGGAGAATTTCATGTTATCCGGAACATCATAATAAATTTGCTTCAGTTTTTTAGGATCAACATAGCTTTCAGCAGAAACCTCTACAGGACTTTTCAGGTGTTTCTTGGCTATGTGCATGATATCTCCCGAGATTGTTGCTGAGAAAAGCAAAGTCTGCCTGTTCTTTGGCAACTGGCTGATTATTGTTTCAACATCATCAATAAAACCCATGTCAAGCATCCTGTCTGCTTCATCCAAAACAAGGATTTTCACGTTCTTCAGGTTTATTGTGCCTCTGTGCATGTGGTCCAGGATTCTTCCAGGAGTTCCAATCACAACATCTACTGTCCTCAAGGCAGAAATCTGCGGATTTATTCCGACGCCGCCGTAAACAGATGTTATTCCCAGAGGCTTGTATTTTGAGAATTTCTTTATAGAGAGAGAGTCTTGTTCAGCAAGCTCCCTTGTCGGAGTCAGGACAAGCGCCTGTATTCCTTTTCCTTTCTCGCAGTCCTTGATTATTCCAGCAGCAAAAGCCAGTGTCTTGCCAGA
>Ga0315291_10005648_pt1 | contig 15655 bp, 15 predicted proteins | sample YL17G12_20_MG_FD_203070 | JGI IMG/M metagenome (GOLD analysis project Ga0315291, IMG submission 203070) | Sediment microbial communities from Yellowstone Lake, YNP, Wyoming, USA - YL17G12_20 | ecosystem: Environmental > Aquatic > Freshwater > Lake > Sediment | place: USA: Wyoming | collected...
GGAGACGAATGCATTTTGATTGAGGTTGATGGAAGCGAGAAGGGTGGAAGCGGCACGATTCTTCGGATTTCAGTGGCACTCTCTGCGATTATGCAAGAGCCAGTGCACATCTTCAACATCCGAGAAAACCGACCTCAGCCGGGCCTGAAGCCTCAGCATCTTGAAGCTGTGTTGACAGCAGCAAAGCTCTGCAACGCGGACGTCAAAGGAGCAAGAATTGACTCTCGCGAGATCTGGTTCAAGCCCAGCAGCATAGTAGGCGGCAGATTTGAGGCTGAAATCGGCACGGCAGGAAGCATACCCATGCTTTTGATGACGATTTTGCCGATCTGTACTCAAGCCCGAGAAAAGGTAGAACTGCATATTTCCAAAGGCGGCACAGACGTTTCGCACTCACCCACGATAAATTACATACACTTCGTGCTTCTGCCAACGCTTCAGCGCATTGGACTCAGAGCGACAATAGAAGTCAAGAAGTATGGTTACTATCCCAGGGGCATGGGAGAGGTAACGGTTGCCGTGGAACCCTGCAAAACTCTGAGGCCATTGAATCTTGAGCGATTCGGCAACCTTCAGAAGGTTAGCGGAGTCTCTGTTTGCACGTTTCTCGCGGACAGAAAAGTAGCGGCCCGACAATCTGACGCAGCCAGAGAATGCCTCAAAGAAAAGGGGTTTGCGGCAGACATCCAAGTGGCCAACGACATGTCAAATCCATTGCAGAAGGGCAGCTCACTCACATTGTGGGCTAAAACAGACACAAGCGTAATTCTCGGCAGTGACGCGATTGGCGAGCTGAAAAAAACGAGTGAAAACGTTGGCAAAGAGGCTGCTGAAAAGCTCCTAGCAGAAATCTCTGCACGACCAACCGTGGACATTCATCTCGCAGACCTTCTCATTCCGTATATGGCTCTGACTCAAGGCAACTCCAGCTTCCTGACACGGATGCTCACCGAACATCTGCAAACAAACATTTGGGCCTCAGAGAAAATACTAGACGTACATTTCAGTGTCGCCAACGCGAACGGACTGTACAGAATCGAAAAACACAGCTAGTCTACCAAGCAGAAAAGAAAAAATCGGGACATTCCTAGCTCCCAACTCTTTTCCACAAGACCTATTCCGACAGCAATGAGACCGATGATTATCTTGAACACAGCGTGCCACATCGGGTCCACGACACCGTACATCACCGTAGTTGCGCCCAATATGCCCATCACAAGAGTCATCAGACCGATGACGACCAACGCTATTCTAGCAAGTTTCACTTCTTTTGCCTCCCTATGACCCTTTCAGATGCTATTGAAAGTAAGAGCCCAGATGCTTCTCCAAAGAAAACCTCTCAAAGACCCGAACTGCCAGACCAAACCTCGGCGACCAAGCATCCACAATTCGGACTATTTGCAGACTGAAGAGAATACGTTAAAACAAGGCTCGAGTGTATGATAGAGCTGAAGCAAAATGCACAGCGTTGCCCGAAAAAGACTCATCCGAGGATACTATTCAAAAAGAGCCAAGGACTACGACAGGCAAAAGAGCCGAACGTGGAGCAACAGTCAAGGTTTTGCAGTTGAAATAACAAACGAGTTGACTGGCGCGCTGGCCGGACTCAAGAATCGACTGGTTCTGGAAGTTGGTGTTGGAAGCGGCAGGAACGCCCTGCCCCTATTAGCGAACATTGAACCTCAGCTTGTCGGACTCGACCTTTCACGGGAGATGCTGCAGCAAACAAAGACAAAGACCAAACCATTCAAGAAAAACCTCGCGCTGATCCAAGCTGATGCTGAACACCTGCCCTTCAAGCGAAACATTTTCGACGCGATAGTCTGCATGAGCACAATGCACTACTTTTCATCCACCGAAAGAATCCTGCGCATTTTTGGAGCCGCAATGAAGAGTAATGGCTTACTCGTGTACGGGGACTTGACGCTTCACGAGCTGGACCACAAAGGATTCCTGGAGAGGCTTGAGAAGATAGTTTCCAAAGCGCATTCAAGATACTTCAAACCGTCTGAGATCAAGAACCTCACAGGGACCAGCGGATTTCACGTTGCCAGAATGAAAACGATCTCCTACAGGAAATCTTACCGTTCATTGATGGAAGACAAGGGAGAATACTTCAACGTTTCGCCCGAACAGCTCACAGCGTGCATACAAACGGTAGATAATGAGGAAGAGAACCAATACGGCCTCACCGACACCGAATTAACCCTGTACTACACGATGATCATCGCAGCCAAGACCTAGTACACGGCGGTCCTATGCCGAAGTCCAAATGTCTCAAGATTCCGAAAAAACAAGGCCAAAAAGCCATAGCCTTAGCCAGGAAACTAGGACTCGTAAACAAGAGACTAGAAATTCAAAGAGACAAAACACACCTATACATTCCGCTCCTCGACAAACCGCCAAGAGACATACTAGAAAGCTTCCAGGAGCAGATACCTAGCTCTGAAGTTCTAACCCATCAGTTCCCAGAAAGAAAGCGACAGCAGCCTTCACTCGCAGAACTGCTCAAAGACAAACTGCCTGAAAATTTGCTGCCAAGACTGCCACACGCAGCGGACCTTGTAGGAGACATAGGCATAGTGGAAATCCCTTCAGAGCTTGAACCTTACAAGGGTATCATCGGCGAAGCAATACAAGAAGCAAACAAGAACCTTCAAACCGTCCTAGCCAAAGCAGGCGCAGTCGGCGGTTCCTACAGGCTCAGAGAATTCACGGTGATAGCTGGCGTTCCAAAGACCGAAACAGCCCACAGCGAGTACGGGTGCCGCTTCTACGTGGACGTTGCCAAGGCGTATTTTTCTCCGAGGCTTTCGTACGAGCACAACAGAATCGCATCCCTCGTCCAAGAAGGCGAAACCGTCGCGGACCTGTTTGCCGGAGTCGGACCTTTTGCCATTATGACAGCCAAAAGACGCAAAAACGTGAGAGTCTATGCAGTCGACATCAATCCTGACGCGGTCGCGTTTTTGAAGAAGAACATCAGGCTGAACAGAGTTGACGGGAAAGTGTACCCGATGCTTGGGGACGCAATGCAAGTCGTCAGCAAGAGACTCGCCGGAGTAGCTGACCGTGTCATCATGAACCTACCCGAAACGGCGATCGAGTTTGTTGATTCGGCATGTCGTGCGGTCAAACCCCAAGGCGGCATCGTACATTATTACAGTTTCACCACTGCCTCTGTCTCGTTAGAGGACACTCAGAAAATGTTTGCGGAGGCGGTGGAGAAGAACGGAAGGAAGGTTGCTGAGTTTCTCTTCTGCAGGCATGTCCGTGAAACGGCTCCTCATGAACATCAAGTAGTTCTCGACGCTAGAATCCGTTAGACTGCCACAATGAGTGTGAAGCGGATTTTTTGCTGTGGGTCCTTCAGCTTCTTCACAAGCGTTCTGGACAGGTCGGCCGCGGCTTTGTCTGCATGGATCGCTAAGGTTCTACTACAGATATAGTTGCCTTTTCTGATGACGAAGTCAGTCGGATGCGACAGGATCAAGCGTGAACTGCCTCGAGCGTGCACAGTCTCAACCGTTCCTCCGGCCTCGATTAGAATGGAGATTCTGCTGCCCTCCTGCTTAAGACTCTCTTTCCATACTGGGTCGAGGTCGCTCATTGTTTTGTCAGCTGAGACGGCGATGATGCAGTCACCCTTCTTTGATAAGTAGGCATCTTTGGTAAACTCCAATGTTGTAGGATGTGTCGCCAACACGTTCGCGTGCCCATGGGCAATGAGGGCAACTTTACGTTCGGCAGGTGGCAAGTTACTCAAGAACCTCTATCGAATCGACTTTTCCATCACCGTCTAGGTCGAAGCCTTGAATGACTTTTGCGAAAGGCTCTTGACCATTGTAGTTCTTGAGGGTTTTCTCCCAGAAACTCGTCAAAGCCAGAACACAGGCTTTGGTGCCCACGGCCTTGTTCCCCGCCACAGCGATGATTCGCTTGCTGCTGTCCCACGGGTTCGTTATCTTGGCTACTACGCCGACGTTGTCTGCCGTGTAGACGCGACCCGTTATCTTCGACACCAGCCCGCCGAACAAGTAACCTTCCTGAGAAGCTTGCATGTTGAACTTGATTGGCAAATGCTCATTGACCTCTTGTGCAAGCAGGTTTGTTCCCGGTCCGCCTACGAGGATGAGATTGTTCCTTTCTTCTTTCTCAGCTTTCACGTCCACATCGAGTTTTATAGCGAAGTCCTCGGGCATCTTCACGAACTGGCCTAGAAAGAAAGTCAAGTGCGCCGCGTAGTGGCCATCTCTTGCACTCGTTTTGAACGGCCCGTGCGGAGTTGGAGAGCCGACGATTATCTTTCCCTCGAACGTCCCGTCTTTTCGCGCGAATTCTCTGAAGAACTTCTGAACCTTCTCCTCCATGCTCAGCAACGAAACTATCTTCACAGTTCGGTATTCTCTGGAAAGCTCGATGCCGAACGCGGGTGAAGCTGCCCGATAGTATTTTGCGGTTGCTCCCTTCTTCTCTTCTTCTTTCGTGACTGTTATGGCTCCGGCTTTGAGGAGTTTTCTTATGTGGTAGTAGACTATCTGTTCGTGAATGCCCAGTTCGCGGGCGATTTCCAACGGGTACATTTCTCTTTCAGAAAGCAGAGTGAGGATTTTCCAGCTGAGAGTGTTCAATATGAGCTTAAGTTTCTCAGGGTCGTCTGCTAATGCTATTTCTTTGACTTTCTGCGTTCTGTTTTCTTCGCGGAGCAGGAGATGCTTTTCCATAGTTCTTCCAGTTCATAGAGACGCAGCTATTATTAAAAATTTTGTTATGGTCAACCCTGAAACAACCATTAAAAAACTTTTTTTAACACTCGACTCGAAGCGGCGACAGTTCCAAGCCGCAACCGCTTAGAAGCATGGAAACCGGTTGAAATCCGTTGATAGGACTAATAGTTTTCTCCTAAAAATGCTTATTAGCTAACCCAGCTTTCAATTGCGCTTACAAGCAATTATTGACGAGGCTTAGAGATGTGCGGAATATTCGGTTGCATTCTCAAAGAGGGAAACGCAGCGCCACTGATACACGCGGCCTTGAAGAGGCTTGAGTACAGAGGCTACGACTCGGTTGGCGAAGTCACGTTGTACGAGGGCAAGCTGTACATGAAGAAGGACCAGGGAAAAATCGACGATGTGCACAAAGTGCTGAACCTGGACAGCCTGCCCGGAAGCCTGGGCATAGGCCACACGAGATGGGCGACGCATGGCGCACCGTTGCAGGTGAACGCTCACCCACACACCGATTGCAGCGGGCAAATCGCCGTCGTGCACAATGGCATCATCGAAAACTTCGCAGAGCTGAAGCAGGAGCTTGAGAACAAAGGACACGCTTTCAAATCTAGAACCGACACCGAGGTCATCCCACACCTTATTGAGGAGACTTTGAAGAATAACCCCTCTCTAGGCCTCGCGAACGCCGTGCTCGATGCCACGAAAAAGCTTGACGGGTCGTACGCGATCGCGGTCGTTTCAGCCAAGGAACCCGACAGGATAGTGTGCGCGAGGAAAGAAAGCCCGCTAGTCATCGGCGTCAACGACGGCGCTCTCTACTTTGCTTCAGATATTCCGGCGTTCTTGCCGTTGACAAACAAGGCGATAGTCGTAGATGACGGCGAGCTGATCGTGCTCTCGTCTCAAGGCGTGGAGATCAAAAGGATTGCCGACGGCAAACCCGTAACCCGGGAGCCCCAAGTGATTTCGTGGACGCCTGAGATGGCTGTGAAGCAGGGGTACCCGCACTTCATGATCAAGGAGATCCATGAACAGGCGGAATGCCTCAGGAACACGCTCAGAGTGCAAGAACACTACGCTGACTTGATGGCAACGTTCCTCGACCGAGCACGAGAAGTGTACCTCGTCGCCTGTGGAACTTCCTACCACGCGTGCTGGGCAGCCTCGTACATGTTCTCCAAGCTCGCCTTTCTGCCTACATACCCTGTGATTGCTTCGGAGTTCATTGAACAGCACGGAAAATCAGTCAACATCGAAAGCACAATATTAGCCGTAAGCCAGTCGGGCGAGACAGCTGACACGCTGGCAGCCGTGAACGCCTCAAGGCAAAGGGCAGCCACTATCCTCGGTCTGACCAACACCATCGGCTCTACTCTCACAAGGGTCGCACGAGTCTACATCGGCCAGCAGTCCGGACCAGAAATCGGCGTAGCAGCAACGAAAACGTTCACATCCCAACTCTCAGTCATGGCACAACTAGCCCTTCGCCTAGCGAAGAAAAGAGGCAAGGTATCACAGGACGAGATGGACTATCTAGCAGAACGACTATGCAAACTGCCCGAAACTGTTCAGACCATTATTGACACGCAGGAAGAGAAGACGAAACAGATTGCAGAGAAGTACAAGGACAAGAAAACGTTCTTCTTCCTCGGCCGCGGCATCAGCACAGCAACCGCGTTTGAAGGTAGGCTGAAACTTATGGAAATAGCCTATGCACCTGCCATAGCCTTTCCTGCGGGAGAAAGCAAGCACGGCCCCATAAGCCTCGTGGAACCCGGCTTCCCGGTCGTGTTCGTCTGTCCGAAGGATGAGACGCACAAGACGCTGATAGGCAACATCATGGAGATGAAGGCCAGAGGAGCCGCGATAATCGCCGTCGTAGAGGAAGGCGATGAGGAAATCAAGAGTCTGGCGGATGATTATGTTGAAGTGCCCAAAGGCATACCCGAAGTGCTGTCGCCAATAGCCTTCATCGTACCACTGCAGCTGTTCGCTTATTACATGGCCGTGGACAGAGGACACAACCCCGACATGCCCAGAAACCTAGCAAAATCCGTGACCGTGAAATAGAACAGGCCAGACAATACTGCAAACTGCTGAGAACAGCCCTTCCTTCGGTGAAAGGCTTGGAGAAATGGCAGAGCCTTCTTAGATACGACCCGTTGCCCCAGCTTCTTTCATCGAAAAACCAAGCGATCATACTCTTCACGAAACGTGACCTACGAAGCGAGAGAAGTGTGCAGGTGGAGACTCTATGGAAGCTACCGATTGCCGTTAAGACAGTTGAGAGACAGCAGTCAGACGGTTCATGGAAGTATCATGGTGGAAAACCTGATATTCGTTCCCAGCAGAATTACAACCAACTTGAAACATACCGAATCCTGGGCGAACTCGTAGAGAAGTACGGCTTCAACAACAAACACGCCGTCATACGAAAAGCTGCCGACTTCCTGCTCAAGTTCCAAACCAGCAAAGGAGACTTCAGAGGAATATATGGAAACCAGTACTCCCCGAACTATACTGCTGCAATAACGGAGCTTCTCATAAAAGCCGGGTACGAGAACGACCCGCATACAGAGAAGGGTTTCCGCTGGCTACTTTCTGGTAGGCAGAATGACGGCGGATGGGCGATCGCGAGCCGAACCAAGAACATCAAGATCGCCGTTGCGCCGCTAGACGCTGAAGCTGTGCAGCCCGACCGGACCAGATCGTTCTCTCACCGGGTGACCGGCGTTGTGCTGCGCGCCTTTGCAGCCCACAGCAAATACCGCAGCTCTAGCGAAGCGAAGGCGGCAGGAGAGCTGTTGACATCGCGGTTCTTCAAACGAGATGTATATCCTGATCGAGCGGCGGTTGGTTTCTGGACGAAAATTTCTTACCCCTTCTGGTTCACGGACCTGCTTTCCTCACTCGATTCGCTGTCCCTGTTAGGGTTCAAAATGGAGGACCAACAAGTCAAGAATGCAATTGAGTGGTTTGTTGACAAGCATGACAAAAGCGGTCTTTGGAAGGGATCCATACTGAGGGGAAAAGACAAAGATCTGAACCTATGGATATGCTTGGCAATCTGCCGCGTACTTAGAAGATTCTGCACAAACACGAATTCCGAAAGATACGCCTAGCTCTGTCGCTGTCTGAAGCTGCCGGTTACTCCTTGTTTCAGCATGCCCGTGATGTTGTTCTTGAGGCCTTCAAAGCAGGCGCTGAGTCGTTTTGCATCGGCCTTGGACATGCCCTCCATGATGAGCTGATTTTCAAAGGCTTTTCTTGTCTTTCGCACGCGACTGCCCAGAGTGATGTACATCCAGAAAAGGTCCAATGACATACGAGCCAAGTACGGAGAAGACTTGAGAACCGTTGACATGACTGAACCCGCGCTCATACAGGTCACCCTACAACAAAGTTTAGTAGAGGAGGCTTATTCCTCTTCCTCCTCATCTTCATCCTCTTCCTCATCGTGCATCTTCCCCTGGACTGTCAAGCGGATCTTCTTTTCGAGGTCTTTGCCCATCTCGCCGCCCGCTCCATGTTTGCCGACGCCTTTGAGCATGTCGCCTATACTTGTGAAAGTCTTCATGTAGTCTTCAGTCATCTTTACAGCCACTTGCTCGGGCAATCCGCCGTTCTTGAGCTCCTTGTAGTACGCAGCGGCAGCCTTTCCCATGTTCCTTCCCGCTTCCTCGGAGAACACCGAGGCCAGTATGCTCTTGATCATGCCAGGAACTTCAGCTGAGACGACGCTCAGTACCTCTTTCAGTTCTTCTGGTCCATTCTTTTCTTTCTTCTTCTCTTCGTCAACCATGTTTTTCACCTCCTCTGTCTAGCTTAGGTTCAGGTGTAACCGTGCTGAAACGGCTGTGGCCTTGACTTCCTGCCTGCGGCTTTCAGCCACCGGCTCTGAGCGAACCGGGCGATATGTTTCTACCGCGGCTAAGGTTGTGCTGTATACGTTGGAAAGCAGATTATGCTTTCGGTTTGTATGACGTAAGTGTCCAAGTTGCATCTTCTTCAACCTCCAAGCACTTAATGGACTGGTCACTGTAGTTAGGTGTTCTGTGCAAAAGTGACCAGTCTGGTGGTCAGCCTTTTTCCGCCAAGTCGTACGTAGGAACCCTGCCATTTGTTTTCAGCAGAACACCCTGCTGCATGAGCATTTTTACTCTGTCACGGACGATGCGTCTGCTCGATTTCCCCCTCATCGCGGCAACTTGTCTCGTGATGGCTGAAACGTTCAACGACCCCTTGACGGCCAGGGCTTGGACTATGCATCTTGAAATGTCATCCTGGGCGATAGGCTTCTGACGCAGGTACTTCTCAGCGTTTTTCAGGCGTGCAGCGATCTTCAAAGGTTCACCGTACATGCCTATGCCCATTCGTGTAAGCCGAAGAGACGCTGCCAGACCCTCGTATTCGGGCTTGTCAAGGATCAGCTGTTCCAGAAGGTCGAGCCGGCCGAGTATCTGGTCAAGCTTCTTGCTCAGGTCTTCTGTCTTGGAACCGCCGCTCTCTTCGCTCGTCAAAACGTCACCCACTCGGACTATGGTTGAGTAGGATTATTCTGTCCACGGTTTAAATGGTTGACTCTGCAGGATCCCGCGCCGGAGGAAAGTGGTAGCGGTGGTTCAACGTAGTTGGGTTTCTTATTCTGCATATTACTTTCAAATGCAAATGTGTTAATAGCAGATTTCGTCATTGTTTTGGTTGGTGCTGTTAGTGGAAGATAACGGTTGGGAAAAGCTGATTCAAGGCCTCGTCAGAGAAGGCGTGCTCCGGTCTCCCAAGGTTATTGAGACGATGCATAAGGTGTCCAGGGAGAAGTTCCTGCCTGAGAACATGCGAGCACACAGTGCAGTAGATTCGCCTCTTCCGATCGGCTTCGGGCAGACGGCTTCGGCGCCACATAGCGGGCACGTTGTTGCCGGCTAGGCGAAACATGGTTTCGATAATGAATGAAGCCCTGCAGTTGGAAGTCGGTCTCAAAGTCCTGGAGATCGGAGCGGGTTCAGGCTGGCACGCCGCCACCATAGCCGAGCTTATCGCACCGAACACTGCGCCGCGCAGCGAGTGGGGACACGTGTACACGTTGGAGATCGTTCAGAGCCTAGCCGATTCTGCCCGAAAAAACATCATGAACAACGGTTACGGCGACCGCATAACGATCATCAGCGCAGACGGCTCAACGGGCTATCCTGACAAAGCGCCCTTTGACAGGATACTGGTGACGGCTGCTGCACCCAGTGTGCCGCCGCCACTGGTTGAACAGTTGAAACAGGGCGGGATAATGCTGATCCCAGTTGGAAACATTTCGCTGTTCCAGAGCCTGCTAAAAATCAGTAAAGGCACGAATGGAAAAACAAGGCAGGAAAATCTGGGGGGAGTAGCCTTCGTCCCTTTGACTGGACGCTACGGCCACCCACTCTAGCATCAAGCTATTGAGAGCTTTTCCTTGTAGGCCTCCAGGTCCAGGAAACCATGCCCACTTATGTTCATGCATATGACCTTTTCCTGGCCGGACTTTTCAGCTTTCAACGCTTCGTCTATTCCTGCGCGAACAGCGTAGCTTGATTCTGGCGCGATTAGCCACCCTTCAGCTTGCAGGAAAGTCCTCGCCGCTTCGAAGACTGCCTTTTCATCCGCAGGATAGGACACAGCTCTGAGAAGCTTGTGATGCTTGAGGGCACTCATCAGGGGTGCAGCTGCGTGGTAACGCAAGCCGTCTGCCCTTATAGGCTTCATTTCGGCCTTGTGTCCGAGCGTGTACATTTTCAGCAGAGGCGTGTGCTCCGCAACATCGCCAAAGTCATAACGGTATTCTCCGCTGACCAAGTTTGGTGCGGCTTCGGACTGGGAAGCAAGAAACTCGCACTCGCGTTTTTTTTGCAGAACCTCGCCAGCAAAGGGCAAGGCTATGCCCCCGAAGTTAGAGCCTCCCCCCAGACAGCCAACAACCAAGTCGGGCGAATCATCGACTAGTTCAAACTGCTTCATAGTCTCTAGACCGATGATTGACTGATGTATGAGAACATGATTCAACACCGAACCAAGACAGTAGACGCTGCCATCATGGTTTTCAGCATATTCCAAGCCCTCGGACACGGCAATGCCTAACGAGCCTGGATGGTTGGAATTCTGCGCCAAGAACTCTCTTCCAGTACTTGTTTCTCTGCTTGGAGAAGCGTGCACTTCTGCCCCGAAGAGCTTTATTAGCGTCCGTCGATCAGTCTTCCAATCGTAGACGTTGCGCACCCAAAAGACCACGCAGTCAAGCCCCATAAGCGCGGCAGAATACGACAGAGCGCTGCCCCATTGCCCTGCCCCGGTTTCGGTAACCAGCGTCTTTTTTCCTTCCTTGGCAGCATAGTAGGCTTGCGCGAGAGCAGTGTTGACCTTGTGAGAACCAGTCGGAGACAAGTCTTCACGTTTGTAGTAGAGCCGCACTTTCTTGAGCCCCAAGCGACTCTCCAATCTTCTGGCACGGTAGAGGGGACGAGGACGACCAGCTTGAATGTACAACTCTCGAATCTCTTCAGGAATCGGAATCCAAGCGTCAGTTGACATCTCCTGCTTCAGACACTCATGAACCATTGTTCTGCCAAGAAAATCCATCCGGGAAGGCCCACTCTCAGGTTCTTTCGGCGGAGGCAAAGGCTCTGGTAGATACGGGACAATGTTGAACCATTTGGTCGGAAGTTCGTCTGGAGGGAGAGGAATCTGACTTGTTTCCATGTTCCATCACCATTTTGGAACACCTTATCATGCCGTGATAGAAAAGGATTTCCGTCTGTCAGATCAGCCAAACCATTTTTCCAAAGTTGTCTTTCCTTTCTGTTTTGTGACACCGCTCTGTATCTTCTCTAAAGCCTTCCTTACACGGTCTTCCGAAAAATCTCTTCCTCTGCAAATGAAATCTACGACGCCTTCAACGTTCGGCTCCTGCCATTCCAGCCTGTAATTGTCCGTCACTTTCGGGTGCAGAAAAATCTCCCTGATTCTTTGAGGTTCAACCGGAAACTCTGCATTCTTCACATGAGGCAACGCTTGCTCCAGGGTTCCATGTTCCTTTACTAGTTTTAAGGCAGTTTTCGGTCCTAAACCTCTAATCCCGTCAGGATTGAAGTCCGTTCCAATCAGTATCCCAACGTCGACCAGCTGCTCATACGTTATGCCGCACTCCTTCAAAACCTCATCCAGCTCAACGACTTCGGGTATGACTTCGATGTACATGTTCTTGCTCGGCAACTTCCGCCGGCCTGAAATCGTGATGTTCCTCACGAACTTGGGCGCGCCGAAAAGCAGGCTATCATAGTCCTGGCTTGCACAATAATCCGCATGCCCCCGCCGTGCCAAGTGCGCAGCCTGAGCCTCACCCTCGCTCGGAGCCTGAATCCACGGAACACCCATCAAATCCAGCAGCTTCTTGCTGTCCTCAGTCATGTAATCCTTCAAGTGCGAAGTCGCCTGAGCGTACACTCGAGCCTCCTGCGTGCGGCCTTCCCTCAACGCGCGCTCGTACTGCACAAGAGCCTCTTCCTTCACCTTCATCCGCCGCTTGATCTCGACCGCCTTCAGCGCTGGCGGCGCACCGTCGAAAACGTAGACGGGCTTTATGCCCAGCTCAAGCAGGTTGCTTGTCCTGTAGAGCAGACCGCTGAGGTGGCTGGTGACTCTTCCGGTGTTGTCCTTCAACGGCGTACCATCAGGCTGACGAATAATCGCCAGGAACTGGTAAAGAGCGTTGTAAGCATCAATAGCTATAGATTTGCCGCTCAGCTCCTCAAGCTTGATAGCCCGCTTCGGAACAAGGTCACGCAGGGCAACGCCCAAAAACAAACCCCGTTCTTTAGTAGCATGAAAACACGATAATAATCTTGCGCAAACAAACCGAACGAGGATGCTAAGGGAGAATAGTCTCATGTACAAGAAGTGCGGCAGAGGGCATCTGACGGTGAGGAAGGCATAGTCGGGCTGTTTGAATGAACCTCAAACGATTTATAAGGAAGCACCACAATTACAAGTCCCACACCGAGGAAGCTCACCATGACTGAAAAACCGGCGACATTGATGTTGACCACGTGCACGAGCTGCTGGAAGCCGATTGCTCCCGGAGGAGAGGCTACGAAGTTTCTGTGCCCCAACTGCGGAGAGATACAGATCAAACGTTGCGCCAAGTGCAGAAAGTTCGGCAGACCGTACAAGTGCCCGAAATGCGGTCTTGTCGGTCCCTAATCTGACGGAGGATTAGCGAATGGGGTTTGTTGTTATAACATACAAGATTTTCCCAACAGACATAATCAACGACTTTACCGACATGAAGAAGAGACTGGAAGGCAACATTCCAACTCACGCCATGGTGCACGGCTACGGAGAAGAGCTGGTGGCTTACGGCCTGAAGGCCCTCTTGGTTCAGGTCAAGTTTCCAGAGGACGAAACAGGCTTGCTCGATGAGTTTGAGAAGAAGCTGGAAACGATGAAAGGTGTAAGCCAAGTCGAAACGCTCATGGTGAGAAGAACAAGTAAGTAGCTTATTTCTACTGCTTAACACATTTATATAGGAATGCGCTTCTGTTTCCGAACCGTATTGGAGCATAGTTACGGAAGGATTCTGTTTGAGTGAAATTCAGTTACGTGTCGGAGACGCACGGCAAAGAGATGTTGGAAGAGGCATAGCCCGCATAGACCAGCGGACTATGCAGAAACTGGAGATCTCCGCTGGCGACGTTATCGAGATCTGTGGAAAACGCACGACTTCGGCCATAGCTTGGCCGGCATACAGCGAAGACCAGAACCGCGACTTGCTACGGATCGACGGTTTCACCCGCAAAAATGCCGGTGTTGCCATAAACGAGTACGTCGTCGTAAGACCTGCAAAGGTTAAGACGACTTTGAGTTTGACGCTGGCGCCTGTGGACATGCGGTTGAACGTTGATGAGGATTTCACGAATTTCGTAAGAAACAGACTCATGGAGAGAACTCTTGTTGAAGGCGACACCACACTGGTGATGATGCTTGGACACGCCATACCCTTCACCGTCACGAAAACACGACCGCACGGCATCGTGAAAGTCACGAACGAAACCAAACTCACGATACTCAACGAGCCCGCGCCTGAAGGCAAAGGACTGCCCCGAACGACGTACGAAGATGTAGGCGGGTTGCACGAGGAGATCCAGAGAGTGAGAGAGATGGTTGAGCTCCCGCTCAGGCACCCGGAGCTTTTCCAGAGACTCGGCATTGAACCGCCCAAAGGCGTGCTTCTTCACGGACCGCCAGGATGCGGCAAAACCCTGCTCGCAAGGGCAGTGGCAAACGAGTCTGAAGCCAACTTCTCCTCGATCAACGGCCCCGAAATCATGAGCAAGTTCTACGGAGAATCCGAAGCCCGACTGCGGGAGATTTTCCAGCAAGCCCAACAGAACGCGCCCAGCATTATATTCATCGACGAACTGGACGCCATAGCGCCCAAAAGGGAAGAAGTCACGGGCGAAGTGGAAAGACGAGTGGTCGCCCAGCTGCTCGCACTGATGGACGGCCTCTCAGGAAGAGGAAACGTCATAGTAATCGGCGCCACGAACAGGCCGGGCGCACTCGACCCTGCACTGCGCAGACCAGGCAGGTTTGACAGAGAAATCGAGATAGGCGTACCCGACAAGCAGAGTAGACACGAAATCCTGCAGATCCACACACGTGGAATGCCCCTTGCAAACGACGTAGACCTCAAAAAACTGCGGGACATAACGCATGGGTACACAGGGGCAGACCTTTCATCGCTTGGAAGGGAAACCGCCATGAAAGCACTCCGCAGGTACCTGCCACAAATAAACCTTGAAGAAGAACGGGTTCCGCCGAGCGTCCTGGAAAAGATGGAAGTAACGATGGAAGACTTCATCAACGGGTATAAGGAGATAACGCCGACCGCCATGCGTGAAGTATACATCGAAATCCCCACAACACGCTGGGAAGACATAGGCGGACTGGAAGAGGTCAAGAAAGACCTCATAGAGGCGGTTGAATGGCCGTTGAAGACGCCTGAAGTTTTTGAGCGGTTAGGCATAAAACCGCCTAAGGGCATTCTCCTGTTCGGCCCGCCAGGCTGCGGAAAAACCTTGTTGGCAAAAGCCGTGGCGACTGAGAGTGCAGCCAACTTCATAACGATCAAGGGTCCGGAAATCTTCTCGAAATGGGTCGGCGAATCAGAAAAAGCCATCAGGGAAGTGTTCAGGAAAGCTAGGATGGCAGCGCCGGCTGTCATATTCTTCGATGAGATCGACTCAATCTTGCCTAGGAGAGGCGCAGGCTTCTCAGACAGCGGCGTCAGTGAACGCGTCATCAGCCAGCTGCTCACAGAAATGGACGGCATGGTAACCTTGGAGGACATCGTCATCATAGCAGCCACGAACAGGCCGGACATAGTAGACCCAGCCGTGCTGAGGCCCGGAAGGTTTGACAGGCTCATATACGTGCCCGAACCAGATGAGAAGAGCAGAGTGCAGATTTTCAAGCTGTACACGAAGGACATGCCATTGGCAAAAGACGTGGACACAGCAGGCCTGGCAACATTGGCAAAGAACTATTCAGGCGCAGACATCTCTGCATTGTGCCGCGAAGCGGCGATGTACGCACTGAGAAAAGACGTGAACACCAAAGAAGTAACGTTGCAAGATTTTGAGGAAGCAAAGAAACGCATCGGCCCGTCAAACACACCGGACATGGAAAAATGGTACAAGAGCTTCATGCAGCAAGCCCGACAAGCGCAGAAGCCCACGACACCGGTCACGTAGGAGCTGATGAACATTGCCTATGCCCACTAAAACTTGGAAAACGTACCCAGCCTACTTCACGCTCCTGGACCTATTGAAGAAAAAAGGCGCACTGCCGGACACGGAACTATTCGAAGCATTGACAGACGAGTTTGAAGACTTGGGATT
>Ga0315291_10005650_pt1 | contig 15651 bp, 8 predicted proteins | sample YL17G12_20_MG_FD_203070 | JGI IMG/M metagenome (GOLD analysis project Ga0315291, IMG submission 203070) | Sediment microbial communities from Yellowstone Lake, YNP, Wyoming, USA - YL17G12_20 | ecosystem: Environmental > Aquatic > Freshwater > Lake > Sediment | place: USA: Wyoming | collected...
GTTTCTCGGACTCGACGTGGGAGAACGTGACCGGTGGGTCGGTTGTGCCGATGACGATCTTCGCTGAATCGCTCGCGAAACGCAGCGAGACAGGGGTGGCGTACAACATGGCATGGAGCCACCGCGATAGCGTAGGGTTTGACTATAACATGCGGATTCTGGCGGTACGTGACGTTCGATGGATCGGGTTGACGTGGGGATTAAACAAACAGGAGGAGATTACGCACGCGATAGCGCGTCAGAAAGCCCTCTTCGATTTCCTGCAAGGTGCGGAAAGCCAACCGCGAGTGGGTGTCCTGTACACATGGCAGAGCGTAGCGGGAATCGCGAGGTTGAACGACACGTATATCCACGTCCATCGCTATGCACTGCTGAATGTGATCCGACGACTCGTCGAGCGCAACGTCGAGGTCGCGCTTGTGGACACAAATTCACCCGCTGACTTCAGCTGCGACCTTCTTATCGTCCCCTGGCCGACGGTGATGCCGGGTAAGACGTGGGATAAGATCACATCGTTGCTCGCTAAAGGTGGCAAAGTCGTGTTTTTTGGGCTGCCTGCGGTGGAAACCGCTGAAGGGGATAAGAGGGAAGAACCGTTCTCTAAGCTTGCCGGTGTCGAGCAACCGGATTTCTTTGGTGACCGGAAGAAACTTCCTGAGACGTTCGAGTTGCGTTGCGGTGCTGCGACGATAGGAAATCTCGCGAATCTCAAGGAGCCGAGGGAGCGTCTTGCCTACTACCCGCTGAAACCGACGAGCGGCAAGCCTATAGTGAGCTGCGGCGAAGAGGTGCTAGGAGTGCAGAACGGGAACGTCATCTACGTGTCGTATGATTTCCCGATGCACAGCGCCGTTGCGGATTCCGTGTTTGACGCTGCAGGCATTCAGCCAGACGTTATCGCACCGCCGTCAACGTTGACCAAGGTGAGCAAGAAGGACGATCTCACATTCCTCACGGCAACGCCGGTTTTCCCGAAACAGGAAGTCACTGGTTCGTTCGAATTGTTGGGGAACTGCATTGAGGTGAAGGGCGCTGTGCTTCTAGGGGTCAAGATCAAGGGGAAAAGCGTTGTTGAGGTGGTCGGCGAAGGGATTCAATCGCTCGCGGTTAACGGAACCCCGATGCAGTGGCGCAGAATCCCTTAGCGAGTGATATGGGGAGTCAACCCCTCACAGGTAGGACGGGCGTGTCCCGCCCCTACATGAAAAGGGGAGCGCCGAGATCTTCATTGGCGTTGATCTGTAAGCGAAGGATATCATGAATAAATCGATCACGACCGTGGTAGTCGCCATCTGGTCATGCCTAATTCTGTGCAATGCGGTTGCTGAGAAACCTTCGTGGTCGCATTTTGAAGAGCGCGACGGACGTCAGAAGCTCATCGTCAACGAACAACCGTTCCTAATTCTGGGCGTGGAAGATTACAACGGGACAATGCGAGGCACGTGGCATGAATGGACATCGGGACCGTTCGAGAGATTCTTCCAGGAAGCGGCAGCGCTCGGGTTCAACACCATCCACTGCGTTTTCCCCTGGTACGACGTGGAAGTTGACGATGGCACGTTCGATTTCTCCCAACTTCAGTGGATGAAAGAACAGGCGGAAGCTAACGATCTGAAGATCGGGTTGGTCTGGATTGGCTCCAGCTTCTCTCATTCCAGCTTGTCCGCGCCACCCTACATTGCTAGCAACCCGTTCACGTACCAGAGAATCATGCAGCCGGACGGTATCGTGTCTGCAGGCGTTTGCTGGAACCATCCGGAGGTGCTCGAAAAGGAAACGCGTGCGCTAAAAACGGTTATGAGCTGGCTCAAGCAAATGGATACACACAGCACGTATATAACGATTCAGTTGGAGAACGAGATTGGGTTGAAAGATTTTCCAGCAGGGCGGTGTCAGTGCGCAAAGTGTGATGCGGACTTTAAGCCGAGCATTTACAAGAGTGAGGAAGCGTTCGAGTACGCAAAGAATCGGAAATATATTCAATCGCTTGCCAAGGCAGTGCATGAGGTCATGCCCGGGTTCCCTTGTTTCATGAATTCATGGGACGACAATATCGGCGCTCCGGGCAGGGACGTTGCGGGATGGCTTCGCGACTGTCCGGATATAGCTTTTATTGGACCTGACATCTATGGGGAATCAATAGCCTACCGCGACCACTATGCTGTCAGCCGGAACATACCTGTCGTTACGGAACATGGTGTCGAGAGCGGTCCGTGGATCACGATATTCGAGTTTCTAGGGAAACCATATTACGGGCGAGGTGATGTCTCGTTTCAACTCCAAGGCGGAGCGCTGAGTCTTTTCATTGGATATTGCGATCAGCTTGTGCCCTGGCACCGGTGGCCGTTTACGTATGACGCTCGCGACTCATTCTACGGACTGCGATGCGCCGCGCCGCAGATCGCGAAAGCTCAGGGTACCGACAGCTTAGCGACATTTGTGCGTTCGGGAGGCGAATTCAACTTGGGCGATGTCCTCGTCACTGTAAAGCCCACCGGTAAGACTGACGGAAAAGCGATTGAGACAACAAACATCACTCGCGGTCTCATAGTCCGCACTGGTGATAGGGATTACACCTTCGTCGGTGTCGCTCACGAGGCAACGGTGCACGCAGATGTTCGTACGTGGAATCTCAAAGCGGAACGGGGACGATGGGAGGGCGACTCATGGCGGAAAACGGTACCTGCACTGGCGGGTTCGGTTCGCGTCGCCGCTGACGGCAAGCCTACAGTCACCATGTCGCCTGATTCGCGACTCGATGACATGTCCCAGATGCAGTACTGTTTGCGGCTCTGCGACGCGGGGAAGGGCGTTCCCTCATCTGAGCCAATCCAGTTATGGAAAACATCCGAGTCCGTGGCAGGTGAACTTCGTGTTGCGATTGATCCGTGCCAGCAACTCGTGGAGACCGCTGTACAGTACTACATCAAGAAACCGGGTGGACGAGATTATCGGAACGCCGCAAACACGGCACTTCGCGCGCTCGAGCAGTTTCCTGAGAGTTCGTGGGCGCCGTACGCCGGACTTGTCGCCGGTGCGTCGCTCGTTGGGCTGGGCGAAAAGGATGCCGCCAAAAAGACGCTCCGCACCGTGTTGAGCACATATCCCGATACAGAAATTGCCGCCGCTGCAGCGCAGTTGCTGGTGACTGTTGAAGCGACAACCGGTGCTGACGCAGAAAGACTGTTGGATATGGCGAAAGAGATCTATGAGCGTTATCCCAGGACAATTCCGGCGGCACAGATGATGGGAGCCGCGGCTGCGAATCTAGCTAACCTCGGCAGATACGATGAGGCAATTGCGCTGCTGGACGAACAGACGAAAACGTTTCCGGCGAAACGGCTTATCCTCCGCAACGAAGCCGCGAAAGGGGACATCCTGTACCGTCAAGCAGAGAGAGCGATCGCCGCGGGTGACGTTAGGGAAGCCAAACGCCTTCTTGAGTCTGTCGTCAAGGACTATCCGCAGAGCCGATATGTATATGTCGCGAAAAGGCGGCTCGCGGAGTTTAAGTGAACCAGGCCTGTCTTAAACCTGTCCCGAAATTGCTCCCTTGCTTCGCAGCGTCATTGCGGGCCGCTCAGGCAACGCGCGTCAATGACCGAGACCGAGAGAGGATCGAGTTTCCATTCAAACGTGCTGGTTCCCGATCCCTTCGGAACGGATATGGCGATTCGACCTCTTTTCTCCGAGTGATTCGCGATAACGAGATACTCGCCTGAGCCATCACGAAACGCAAACGCGATACCACTTTCTTGTTTAATCCCTTCAATAGGAGCGAAGGTCCCAGATGCCGTAAACGCGAACCAGGAGGTTCCAGCCGGTGTTTCGAAATCAACTGCGAACCGTCCGTCAAGAGGCTGGATGGCGAATTTGTTCCCAGAGAAAAAGATGGATGCACCAGATTCCTTAACTGTCAACTCAGCCGGATTCGATACAGAGGGCTCTCTAAGCGTCACCCACCGTGTCCTGGCGGGTTCAGCGCTTGTCTGTAACACAGCCGTGGATTCCGGCGTGAACACGTACGTGCGGTAGATCCCGCCAGTTCGTGCCGTGACAATGTCAGCGAGCGACCTGCCAACCTGATATGAATCGACCCGTTGCTCGGCAAGGTTCCCGCCTGACGTTATCACGGTACTTACCCCAGTCTCCCCATTTGGTTGCAAAAGAGGTTCGTTGGTTCCAAGAGTCCAGTGCTGGATCCCTTTCCAAGGATGTACGCCCGAGAGGGAGACAAGAGTCTGATAAGCGTGCCGGACAGGTATGTACTCGCTGTCTCGTCCATCGCGAGCGAACGCGCCTCGTCTCCGATCGTACAGTTCAAAACATTCGACCGTGCCATAAGTTGTGGAAGCTGGCTTTGCAGCAGGTTCGTACTCGTTTGCCGCCATCCAGGGCGTGATTGCTTCCGAACCGTGTACTCCGAGCCCCAACCTCAAAGAAGGCGGTAAAGTCATAAGCTTTTTGGCTACCGCCAGAAACTCGGGACGTTCTCTCGCGTAATAGACGTAGAGCGGAAGCAGTTCATATGTTGCGCCGCGCCTCGCATACTTCCGCGTACCGATCTCATTGTACGGGTTGAAGTTCGCATCGTGCACCTTCTGCATCCATTCAAGCCCGCGAACAAGAAGTCGGTCAGCAGAGGCGTCCTGAGCCATCGTGCGATACAGAAATCCGTAATAGAGTGATATGAGCGAATAGATGAGGTCGGGTCCGGAACCCTCATACACTTCGCCGGATGTCGAGAAAATCTGGTTCACCATGTACCACCCTTCGCGAGCTTGGTCAATGTAGTCCTCACGACCGAGCACGTGCCCGCCTAATGCCATAACTCCTGCCCAGACGCATCCGCGATTATTGGGTTCGTGGTTTGGATGGGATGACAGAAACGCCATCCCCTTGTTCAACATAGTCTGCCACCGTTCTTTGTCAGTCGGCGAAAGAATATCCTTAAGCTCACCGTATGCCAGCAGGAATGGTTCGAGCCGCCATGCCTGTTCGTGCGTCCCGTACACTGTTGCAAACTTGATCGGAGTGAAAATGAACTCGCCATCGTCGGATTGGTGTTCTGCATAAGTTCTGACGCCTTTATTGAACGATTCAAGCAACCGTGAGTCACGGCAATATTTGCTCAATGGACATGCGTAGGCGAGACCCATTGTTCCGACAGTCCTTGCAGATAGCCTGCTGAACCAGTACCCCTCCATATATATCGGGACTTGCTGTTTTGCAATCGCCACCCGCGCTTCCTCGGGTCGGGTCAGGAGATCCCAATCCCAGAGCTTCTCCGCCTTGATAAGCGCGTCCGTTTTCTTCCGCAAACCAGTCCCTGGATCAACGATTTCAAGTTCGTGAGTCACCGCTTCATCGAACCGGGCAATCAGGTTCTGTATGATCGGATCGCCCTTGAGATCAGCCAACGATTCGGCGTCTGCCGAATCACTATAGGCAAGAAAAAGCAGCGTAGCGATGCTCAGAATTAAAGTGAAAGCTAGGCCTTCCACGTTATTGTTCCACCTTTCTGTCGACCACCTTGTAGCCTCCGTCATTGGAACGCGCGTAGGGTTCGCCACAATCCTTCAGTATGATCCAACCTCTTTCGCGACCCCGACGATGCGCCGGAAATTGTCAAGGCTTACGCTTGATGGCACCGAATGGTCCGAGGAGAACACATATCCTCCGCGGTCCTTCAAGATCGGCACAATCGCCCGTATCTCTTCCTCGATCGCATCTATGTCATCCCACAGAACGGCGTTGATCCCTCCGTACAATGTTAGAACGTCCCCATACTTCTTCTTGAGCTCAGCCGGATTCATTCCTGCTTTCACTTCAAGCGGATTTAGTCCGTCGAGACCGATGTCGATCAGTTCCGGGATGAACGGGTTCACATCGCCGCACGAGTGAAGATAGGCTTTGAGTCCTCTTGCATGCGCCCACTCTATGGCGCGTTTATGGACAGGTTTCACCAGTTCGCGGTATGTTTTGACCGAGAAGAACTGGTTCTGCTTATATCCCATATCATCAGGCCACCTGACACCGTCAAACTCATACCCCTCATCCCACATCATGTCGAACAACGCCAGATTGATGTCCAGGAAATGGTTGAACATGTCTACGCACCAGTCCGGATCGTCTATTAACGCCATGAGCAGCCTCTCTGTGCCGACCGTCCACGAATGTGCGACGTCAAACCCGAACCACAGCCCCGCCTCTATCCAGTAGCCCTGGTCACGCCATCGCTTATAGTTGGATTTCAGCCAATCCCAGCTCACCCTGTCGCGTGTCGGTGTCATTCGCTGCTTCGCTTCGAGCCATGTTGCGCGATCGGTTATTGTGAACGAGAGAAACTCAGGCGTCGAGGCAATATGCTTCCAATTCTTGAGTGTAGCACCCCATCTCGTTGTGGAGATCGTGTACGTGTCCGTCTCTTGTACGATAGTCTCGTCATAACGCGGGCTGTTATCAACGGTGACCCGGATCGCGCGATCCAATCCAAAAAAATCAACGTAGCCGACCCTTTTCGGCATCCCCTCGCGTCTCCATCGTTCGACGGTAGCATCCCACGGCGTATCAACAATCGGCACCCGATCAGCCTCCCTGTGTTCGAACATCCTGCTGAAACGCTCTCTCGAGGTCATCTCAGCCATAACGCTGACTCCTTTCCAATACGATTGTGCTTCGATGTCGAAAGTCTCACCTCGTCAACGCACACCTGCACCTCGTATTGACAACTGGAGAACCTGTCGTGCTCTGCTGTCACCGAAGTGGAGGACGAGGCGCATTTTAATGTTACGATTATCCTGAACGCACTTCCTGCGGTATCTCTGCGGGGCACAGCTGCACGCGACTGCGCCAGAAGGGATCATAGCTGATGCCCAACGACCTCGTCAACTTGTTTCACCGCTCAGGTTCGGATGAAGTGCCGCTGCACGTTACCTAGTTGCAGGTTTCAGACGCCTATTTTCAGATCCACGAAAATGAGGCAGCGATCTTGCCGGCTGGTCCAGCGGGCGAGCACTGACGGGCAGTGAGGCGCGTGATGCGATCTCAATACGTACCGACTTCTTTCACGAGATTGACGATGTGCCGGAAGTTCTCCAACGAGACGCTGTCGGGAATACTATGGTCGGATGAGAAGATGCACCCGCCTGATTCCATCATCACCGGCAGCACCTGACGGATGTCCGCCTCGACCTTGGCCGGATCGTCCCAGTTCCTGACATCGAACCCGCCCCGTAACAGGAGCTTGTCGCCGAACGTCCGTTTCATGTAGACCGGATCCATGCCCGCTTTGACTTCCATCGGGTTGAGCGCGTCGAGCCCCAGTTCGATGAGTTCCGGGATCAACGCGTTGATGTTCCCGCAGCAGTGGAGGTGCGCCTTGATTCCGTGAGCATGCGCCCAATCAATCGTCCGCTGCTGGTACGGTTTGACCATGTCGTGCCACATAGATTTCGAGAAGAACATCCCCTTGTTGTACGCCATATCATCGAACCAGAAGAACTCGTCGAAGGTATATCCCTCGTCCCAGATCATGTCCAGAAGCGTTAGCGCAAGGTTGCACTGTGTGTTGCACATGTCTACGACCCAGTCGGGGTCTGCTGCCATCGCGTAAAGTATCCTGTCCGTCCCGCACATGCGCGCATTGACGATATCGTACCCGAACCATGGTGCGACACTCACCCATGCGCCCTTCTCGCGCCATGTCGTGTAATGATCCTGCAACCGTTTCCAGTTGACCCGGTCACGGGTTGGCGCCATACGTTTTTTCGCTTCGTGCCATGTATCAGGGTCTTTTATGACAAAGTCGAGGTACTGCGGTGTTGTGCTGATCGGTTTGAAATTCTTCTTTACAGCGCCCCATCGGTCCTGTTCGATCCGGTGCGTGTCTGTTTCTTCGATGATCCTCGCCTCGCACCGCGGGCTGGTGTCAATGTCGGCAACGCCAAGAACAGCGATCTGATCTATATCAAAATAGTCCAGCCAGTTGGCGCCTTTTGGTAACCCTTCGCGCCACCAGCGGATAACGGTTGACTCCCAGGGCACATCAACTATCGGCACGCGATCAGCGTCGCGGTGCTCGTACATTCTTATCATTCGTTCATGAGATGTCATTCTTGCCATACCAGTCTCCTACTCGATAATGTTGCGTTGTTGAATCCATCCCTGCGTTCCTTCGCACTGATGTGAGAACAGTAGCCCCTTGAGCGTTTGGCAGTGACGGTACTGAATCTTGGCTATAGTGTCAAGCCGGTTTTGGCTTCTGAATCGCCCTCTTCGCACGGTCCAGCACGGCTGCTCGAGGATAGACCAGGTCCCTACACGAGTTGATCGGGTCAGGCTGCTGCCTGTTGACAGACCTATCTTGCCGCAACTATGCCGGGGCGACGACAGTTTTTGCCCGTACGATCCGTCATCGTATCGCCAAGATCGTCGCGCATTATCTCAACCAGTTGACGCAACCGCGTGGCGACATCAGGGTGTCTGGCTATGACATTTGTCGTCTCGCTAATGTCTGTCTCGAGATTATAAAGCGCGTCGCCGTCACCACGTGCGGGGTCTGCAGACATCAGTTTCCATGGTCCGCTTCGCACCGCCCGGAGGTCTGTTGCCGTGTAATAGTAGAATGCCTCGTGAGGGCTTTTTGCTTGTGGGACGCCCGACATGAGCGACCAGATATCTTTGCCGTCAATGATGCGATCGGTTGGAGGTTCTGCTCCTGCGAGCTTGGCAATCGTTGGGAGCAAATCAATCGTCGCCGCTGCCTCCGAGCAGACTGTGCCTGCGGGGATTTTGCTGCGCCACCTCATGATGCACGGCACACGAAACCCGCCCTCGAACGCCGTGCCTTTACCGGCACGGAGCGGAAGAGCTGATCCGCCGTTTTCGCCTCGCTGTAACCACGGTCCATTGTCGGAGGTAAACATTACGAACGTGTTGTCATCGAGCCCGAGCTTAGCCAGCGTATCGAGGATCTGACCCGTGCTCCAGTCAAGGCATTCGATCACGTCTCCGTACAGACCTCGCGCGGACTTCCCTTTGAACTTTTCGGACACGTGCAGGGGGACGTGCGGCATAGTATGAGGCAAGTACAGAAAGAACGGTTTGTCCTTGTTCTCGGTGATGAACTTGGCCGCTTCTTCGGTGTACCGCTCCGTCAGCGTCTCTTGAATGACAGGTTGTTCAATGATGTTCTCGTCATGCATCAGTGGGGTAGGGGGAAAGGGCGGCAAGTCCATGTCGTTACTGTAGGGGATCCCGAAGTAGCTGTCGAACCCGTGTCGCGTGGGAAGGAACTGCGGCAGGCGTCCGAGATGCCATTTGCCGATGCACTTGGTCGCATAGCCGCGTGTCTTGAGAATCTCGGCAATGGTGATCTCGCTCGGACTGATCCCGATCCACGCGGCCGGAGACAGCACGTAAGGCAGACCAACACGTTTGGGATAGCAGCCGGTCATGAGCGCGGCACGCGACGGCGTGCAGACGGACGCCGCCACGTAGAAATCGGTGAACTTCACCCCTTCGGCAGCCATCTTGTCCAATCGAGGTGTCTTGATGTTCGGCGAACCGAAGCATCCGATATCGCTGTAGCCTTGGTCATCCGTTATGATGATGATGAAGTTGGGCAGTCTAGGGCTTGCAGAAGCGTGTGCGATCGACGCTCGCGATCGGCTCGATACCATAAGTGCTGCCCCGCTCCCACCCAGCAGTCCAAGAAAGGTTCTGCGGTTCACGACGGTTTCACGGCGCGATTCTGATTTCACTTTGTTTGTACCTCCTGCTCGATGATCATTGTGCGTTCTGACTGCTCACGATCAGCCAGGACCGGTCCCTCTTCTGAAGAAGAAGATTGAACGAGAGCCTGTTCCCCGGGGGCCCTAGCCTGATCGGACCGGCGGTCGCGGTATCGCCGAAAACTGCAACGACGACCTTCGATGTATCTGGACGGAATCCCGATGAAGCAACCGCCGGCAATGTCCGCTCGAGATGGCTCTTCAATGCACTGTAAGTTGTGACGCGCTCATCCGCGTACTCTTTCGCGTAGAGGCTGAGCACCGCGTCAACGTCCAGCGCGTCCGTAGCGGCTTGCCATCGGTGCACAACATTCATGACCGCTTCTTCATCTCCGAAAGGACGCACTGTCGCGCATCCTGCAGTCATCACAATCAGTGCGGCAAAAACGGTCAGCATCCTCCAATTACACCTCATGATTCATCTCCATGACGTTGATGTGCCTCAGTATGACTGTCCTGAAACACGTTACCTTTCACTCACCATGTCAAGCGCCAGTGCGGGTATCATACTGAAAGATCTGTTCGGTGTCAACCGGCTGAAATGTTGAATCATCCCGGTTTTGTCGAGTCCTCGGCATCGCCCGATCGAGTTCGGGGGGATGTGTTCTGTCACGTCCGTGGGGTGGGGTTCGGGCATCGTTCTTCGAACACGACGAAGGGTGTCCCTCCCAAGACTGGCTCGCGCAGATTTTGTTTGCGACCGGAAGGGAAAACTGGGGGGGACTCAGGCTGAAATGACGTGCGACGGCTGAAATCCAGCGGTCCGAAATTGTTGACAAGGGGAGGGAACTCTTGCTATACTACTCTCAGAATAAGCGCTCAGACAGTGGGCGTGCTCGTCTACTGGACGTGGGGTGTTTCCCTTCGTCGGGGATCATCTCGCGACGGATGCACGTACCGGCATTGTCGGGTTACTAGGAGTGCCCATGAAGTGGTGTCCTACCTTCCGAGAAGTCGGGGTTGCGTTTCGCACGGGGTCACATGGGTACTGACCGTGCTCCCATCCCGTTTACTGAAGTTGTAGTGACCGTGGCTCAGGGCGTTCATTTGACGACGGTGGCGGAGCAATGGATATAGCGGCAACCGAAAAACTCTTTACCGAACTTTCCGATGACGAACGGGAGGTCTGGCCTGACTTCAGGCTGCTAAGCTCTCTCGTGCTTCTGTCCTCTGAAGGGTGTGTGCCGGGACACTTTGCCATACACTGGCGCGGAACCCATGACGACCATATCGAACAGTTTCTGGACTATTTCCCGTTTGCGATTGGACCGGGCTGTTCGTGCACCAGCCAGAGTCAGACACGGGTAAACGGGTTTTGCCGGTTGATCTGGGACAGTGCAGCAGGGCTTAAAGCGTGTCTGGGATGTAAGCTTCGTGCAGAAGAGACGACACTGAAGACTCGTCTTCCGTTTGTGTACGAGTGTCACGGAGGATTAACGGATATAGCAGTACCTGTTTGTTCGGCTGGAACGTATCTTGGAACGCTCTTTACGGGACAGATGCTGCGTCGAGCGCCTTCGACACGCAAGTTCAGCACGATATGCAGGAAGCTGAGCCATCTGAAGCATCTTGACATGGACAAGTTGAGTCGCGCCTATATGAAGACTCCGGTGATTTCGGAACCCGACCTTCGGAGAACGGTCAACACGCTGGTGGTGATTGCCGACCACATAGGGCGGCTGTGGACCAAGACGGAACGGCTGCTCGAACAGGAACGCCGGTATGAGCGCGTACGCGAATACGAGCGCAAAGAGTTAGTCGAGAGAATCGTGTTCGGGCGGAACGGAACGGAACCGGTTACCGTCCGGGAATTGCGAGATTTCAACTTCTCGGAGGTGCCCACAGTGGTCTTGGTCGTCCGCGTTGACAATTTGGACACGATCACGTATGGCGAGCGGCAAAGCCGTCGTGAAATCGTGTTCGGTCGAGCGGTCAGTCACCTCCAGAACGCTGTCGAGAAGCTTCCGAACACGCTTGCGGCAACGCTCAGCCTGGGTGAGGTGGTTGTTCTGACGCGTCCATTAGCCACGCGAAATCCGCATCTGAAGAAGCTGGTTCTGTCAGAGCTTGGCCAGCGGATCCTCGAGGTGTTCAGGCGCACATCGGGATTGACGGGTGTCGTTGGTATTGGAAAGGAGCGCGGCTCGATCAGCGAGCTTCACGAGTCGTACCACGAGGCGCTGAATGTGGCGCTCCGATGGGATGGGGACGAGCGACATCGGGTCATGCAGTACGACGACGTTTCCCTGAAACGCGCTCAGCCGAACGAACTGTTGGGACAGCTTCAGGAGTCGCTGTGCGATTGTCTGAGGCGGTCGGATGGCCGCGAGGCTGACCATATTCTGACGAGGATGAGCGATTGGGTTCGGGCAGGCGGACATATGACAACAGCGGCACAGCAGCCGTTCATGGTGAGCACGATGGAACGGCTTGCGGCGACTGCCGTGGACTGCGGGTGCGACGGCAGACAGATGATCGAGCAGAAGAGCCGATGGCTCGATGAACTGCTCGTTGTCTCCTCCCCTGACGAGCTTCATGAATGGATGGAGAAGGTCAATGTCTACCTGTTTGATCAGGTCGAGAAAACGCGGCTCGACCGAATATCGAAGCTTGTGGCGAAAGCCAGAGGTTACATCGAGCAGAACCGAACGCGCCGAGTTTCGCTGGAGGAGGCTGCGGAACATGTCGGGCTGTCTCCGTCGTATTTTCGCCACAAGTTCAAGGAAATAACCGGGATCGGTTTCATGCGGTTCCAGATGAAGGCGCGGATGCGGGAAGCATCGCGGCTTCTGCTTGACCCAAACCTTTCTGTCACTAACCTGGCGCTGATGCTCGGATACGACAGCGTGTCGCAGTTTGCCAGGTCGTTTCGTAAATATGTCGGGGTAAGCCCCAACCAGTACCGTGCCAATCCGCAGAAATACTGCGCTGTGTTGCAATAAACCTGCCGTGAATTGCGGGCAATCTAGCACGGCGGGTAGAGCGAGCACAAGAAAACCATTGAGAGACGTTTTTCAGCCAGAAACGACATGACATCGCTGCCGGTCTGTGATTATCTAGAAGTAGCAGCGCACTAGGACCAAAACGGGTGGAAGGGTGGTAATAGCAGGAGGGGGTGAGAAAGGGCACAGACGATTCGTAAGCCTAGAACAAGTCGTGGCAAGTAAAGGAGAATGTGCTGAAAAGGAGGTTAGCATTATATGAAGAAGCACAAGAGAGGGTTCACACTCATCGAGTTGCTGGTGGTCATTGCGATCATTGGCATTTTGGCTGCTATTCTGCTGCCCGCGCTTGCGCGAGCACGCGAAGCCGCGCGGCGCGCAAGCTGCGCCAATAACCTGAAACAATGGGGTCTTGTGTTCAAGATGTACGTCAACGAGTGGAACGGGAAGTTCCCGATGGGCATGTTTGGCGACTGTAACGGGCGTCTGACCACGACTGTTGCGGCACCCCATATGTATTCGGTGTACCCTGAGTACTGCTCGGACCCAAAGATAATGATTTGCCCGTCGAACGCAATCTCGAGCACCGTCGAAGGGTACTTTAGTGCGGCGGATCAAGCGCCTCAAGTCTGGAACGGTACGACGTTTGTCCCGACCTCCGGTGTCCCGAACACCAACTTCTACCCTTGCGAGGTGACCGGCGTGAGGTACAACGCTGTACCCGGCGCGGGTCAATGGCGGACGCCCTCGTACTTCTACCTGGGGTACGCATTCGTTAGCGACGTGGACTTTGCGGGAAGAGCTGCATCCTGCGTCAGAGGTGGTATAAGCGTGGGCGCCCCGCCGGCGAGCTTCCTGGCGGCGCTTCAGGCAGCATGTCTTCCTTGGCCCGGTAAGGGTCCGATGTGCCTTGACAACGACTGGCCGGTAGTCCAGCCGGCGTTTACTGGACTTGGCACGGGTGCGCGTGGCGACATCAACGCAAATCCCGCAACGTGGCAGCGTTCGGGAAATACGATCTATCGTATCCGCGAGGGTATCGAGCGGTTCTTGATCACGGACATCAACAACCCGGCTGGGTCTGCAATGGCACAGAGCGAAGTGCCGGTGATGTGGGACTACATCCACTGGGATATAAAGGACTTCTCGCACGTTCCGGGTGGCGCGAACGTGCTCTGGATGGATGGGCACGTCGAGTTCATCAAATATCCGGGCAAGTTCCCGGTCAGCAACTGCATGGCATCTTCCCAGCACCTGGTCAGTTGGTAAACTGTAGTTTCTTGACGGGTGGCCGCGCGTCCGTAGCGTGGCCACCCGTCGTCCTGCGGAGGGGCGCTGGGGACCCGCGCCAGCAGCGTCCTGTACATGGATGGGCACGTCGAGTTCATCAAATATCCGGGCAAGTTCCCGGTCAGCCCGTGTATGGCAGCGACACAGCATCTGCCTGGACGGTAGTCTGAATAGCAGAACGCAACCTAATGGGGCGGACATTCACTCTATGTCTGCCCCGTATTGTCTAAAAAGCTTGAGGCGAAGCATCCAGGCCATCGCAGAATCCACGCGCGGACACATCGAGATTGCCGCTTGTACTGTCATTCCGGCTTACGCGGGCAGGACAGCAATCCTGCGCAGTTCTTGACAAAGGGCTCAGAGCAGACCAATTGATGCACGTTGCACATCCTTGTGGCAGGAGTCAGCACATGCTTCGCCCCTATCAGGACAAAAGGGCGGGAAACCGTAAGAGAACGGTTTTCGACCACAAAGTGCTTGACCGGTTTGGCGTTCTGTGATTAACTGATAATGCCGTGGATTTAACAACACGAGTCAGTGAAACATGTGTGGCGAACGCCGTGGGTGAGGGGAGGTGGTGAACTAACAATACGGCGGTATGATGAGAATGACTCAACAGTAACCGGTAATCAAACGAGTATCTTTAGGGGGCGATATCTCATGAGCAAGCGCATGAAAGGTTTTACGTTGATCGAACTGTTGGTGGTGATCGCGATCATCGGCATCCTTGCAGCAATCTTATTGCCTGCGCTCGCGAGAGCTAGGGAAGCGGCGCGCAGAGCAAGCTGCGCGAACAACCTGAAGCAGATGGGGCTTGTCTTCAAGATGTATGCGGGCGAATGGAATGGCAAGTTCCCATTCAAGTGCAACGTGCAACCGCGGGTTGCAGGAGCGCTCGAGGGTTGGAGGTGCCTTTCACCGCATGGTCCGGCGATTTACCCCGAATACATGAACGACTGGAAAATTCTTCTCTGTCCGTCGGATACGAACGCAAAGGTGAGCACTGTCGAGGATCAGCAACGGCGAATGCGGACCGGAACGTTCGATTGGGACGGTAACGGCTCGAACGACGCTGACTTCGATGGAAACGGTATTGTTGACGGGAAGGATGAAGCCATTATGCTGACCTGGGGTCGGTCGTACTCGTACCTCGGGTGGGTGACGCGACGTGACGAGGAGTTTATCGCTTCCTTTGAGGCGATCGTGAGACGAGCGCCTGCACCGTACACCGTGCCCGGGCACCCTCCTGGAGACTATGATTCCGACTTTCAGCCGTCGGGAACGTATCGTTTCGGAGCCATTCCGGTCGTCGGACAGGGAAACAGCATAGGCACCGCGAACGGTGGCACGTTGTACCGGCTTCGCGAGGGGATTAACCGGTTCCTGATCACTGACATCAACAACCCTGCCGGCTCCGCTGTCGCGGACAGCGAAGTGGTTCTGATGTGGGATGTGCTCTCACGAGGAGGTGGTACTGTGGTTGGCGCGGCGAGCGGTGGCGTCGGCAAGTTCAACCATGTGCCCGGCGGGAGCAATGTGCTCTATATGGACGGTCACGTTGAGTTTGTCAGGTACCCGATAAAGTTCCCCGTGTCCGACACTGTGGCGTGGGCTATCTCGCTCGG
>Ga0315291_10005653_pt1 | contig 15637 bp, 12 predicted proteins | sample YL17G12_20_MG_FD_203070 | JGI IMG/M metagenome (GOLD analysis project Ga0315291, IMG submission 203070) | Sediment microbial communities from Yellowstone Lake, YNP, Wyoming, USA - YL17G12_20 | ecosystem: Environmental > Aquatic > Freshwater > Lake > Sediment | place: USA: Wyoming | collected...
CTTGACCGCTAGACTACGGGGCTATTTCTCTTATTCTTCTTACGTGCATTGGGTTATTAAAATTTATCTCTTACGCGCCACCACGACATCAACGGTCGAGAACTGCTGGGACATCCCGTTTTCCCTCAGGAAAGACGGGTCCATGATTTCCACGTCGCCGTTGCCGAATTCTGCAACCAGCTCCCTCATCCTGCCCGTAGGCTCAGTTGTCGTCTCCATATTTACAGGCTCACCCAGAAAGTAGAGGGTGTCCAGCTTTGTTGCTTTGTCTATCGCCCTTCTTATTGTCGGCCTGCTGTACATTCTCCCCCAGACTTCAACCGCACCCCTTACCCGCATGTCCTCAGGATTGCGCACCAATGCCATTATTTCACCATACTCCCGTACAGCATCCCTCTTTTTCAGGTGATGACCGAAGCGCTTTCCCGAGTAGACCATCTCCAAGCCGCTTGACTCGGCCGCCTCGACCAGCCTCTCTGAAAAATCCTGACAGACATCGATTAGCTCACCGTTTCTGACGATTCCGCCAACGCTGTTAAATCCGGGCAGACAATCCAGAATAGCCCAAAGCTTTCCGTATTTTTTGATAACACTGACTTCCCTTCTTCCCAGATTGTATTTCTCATAGTCCCTTACAGTGTGCGTCGAGGGCCTCACATCCTGGATGTGGATAAACTTGCCTCCTGGCCTCAGGCAGTCACGGACCCTTCCGAGTGCCTGCTCCAGAAATGACATGGAATCATAGGATGAGAATCCGACCCAGACATCAACGCTTTCCGGATTAACGGGCGGGTCATATGCATTACCCTGCTGAACACTGGCCTCGGGGCTCAGCTTTTTTGTAAAATCGACAAAGCGCTGGCTTGCGTCGTACTGGCTCCATACGCTTCTCAGCCTGTCAGACAGCACATGCCTGTAAACAAAACCGGTGCCAGAGCCGAATTCGACCACGTCATTCGCGCCTTCGGGAATCTCACCTTCAAGAGTACGCAGCGTGGCGTCCCTGAGAGCCCCGAGGAAGTGGTATCTGCTCGCCACCATGGCGTAGTGATCGGAAGGTCTGAATCTGGAGTAGTTTCTCGCCTCCCTTTCCATTGCCTTTCTGATTCCCTGCGGCATATTCGGGTCTAACATATAATCAACCGACGGACGTGGTTGTATTCTATGGCAGAAAAATTTTTAAGCAGAACGGTCCCTAACGGGCTGCATGCTGCCCAAATCCCATCTGGCCGCCGTGGTAACCTTCACAGAACTGTCCTATTCTTTTATCAAGCTGCCTGTTGTAATCCGGCCTTATGTGAGCTCCGACGTATCCGAGGGCAGCTCCGAAGTCACCTTCGGTTATCGGAAAATCGGCGAGAACTCCCTCATCGAGCCTTCCGAGGGCCTGGATAGGGTCCTCGCCAGGCTTGGCTATAGACTCGGCCGCCCTCCTCATGGCATTCCTTGCTGTAGCGTTGCAGACCTCGGCAATATCCCTGTAAGTGAATCCATCAGTACCCTGAACGTATGAGTCAAATTTGAGACCACTTTCAACCGGCCTCCCTTTCGTATGCACCTTGAACGCGCCGTACCTGTCCTGCTCACCGGGGAGAGGTATGTGTAGAACATAACCGATACGCCCGAACTCGAGGAACCTCGAGTCAATAATCTCTGGGTTGTTTGTAGAGCCCGAGAGCTTCGTTCTTGGGTTCATCTGCATGCCAGCCAGTCTGTTCAGAAGGGCTGAGCTGGTGGCCAGATATCGCTCATGGAACATAGACTGCCTCGGATCCAGCATCGCTGATTCTATGTCGTCACAGTACAGGCAGGCGAGAACACCAGCCTGCTCCTGAAGGGTATTCAGTTCGCCGAAAAGTGTACCGTCTCTGTATTTTCCGTCCGAATCCACTTTGCTGTCAACAAGGGAATTTGCCTGAACCGGGATGAAAAGCGTGTTCAGGTCCTCGCCGACGAGTATCTCTGCAAGGAGCGTCTTCCCGACCCCAGGCACGCCAGCCAGCAGGGCCGACTGGCTTCTGGCGCCGTAATACTCGGCGGCAACGGGATTCATGGCCTCTGAGAAGAGCAGCCATTTCATCTCATCCAGTACTTTGCCCAGCCCGACCATCTCACTTATATCCCTTGGTCTTACCTCGAGTCCCATCAGGTCCCGATAGCTCCTGTATATTGCCTGGTCCCTGGCAATCGGTTGCCTGCCGCCAAGAATCCCCGAGACACGCATCACATATTCCATATAAGTAAGATGCCTAAGGTCACTATCCTCGCGTATCTCCACCCTGTGCGGCCCGTCCCCATAGAACCAGTTAGGCTTTCGCACACCCTTTTCCGCCTTCCTGTAGTCGCCAAAATCCCTGAAAACCAGAAGGCCGCTTTCACCGTCGTAATTTTTTCTGCCTACGAAATATCCCCTGTATCTGGCAGAACTTTTTCCATCCAGCTTAGGATATCTCTTTGGGCTGAGATGCCTGCCGGACTCATCAGCTATGCCTCTTATTGCATATGGGGCCTTTATATCCCTGACGACGCCCGCAAGGGCCCTGAACTGATTCTCGCTTATTCCGGGAACTTCCCAGGCCGCCACCAGTCTTGGTGAATAATTATAATATCTTCTTCTCTGCGGGCCCTGCGCTGTCTTGACTCTTCGGGTATGCGAGTGTTCTTTCACAAGCTCAATATCGGATTTAAGCATCTGGGTGCCCTCCCTGTCCGAGACATCCTGAGCCAGACTGAAGATGCGTCCGTTTGCGTCATCATCACCTGCGCTGAATTTGCGCAGAAGGGGGTTTGTCATGAAAGGGTTGCTCATAGCAATAAGATTGGGGATAAGTTTTTTATTTGGCACACGTTTCATGAGCAATTCCCAGGAGCGTCGGTGTTTTAAAATAACCATCCATATCCATAAACATGACGGAAGACCTTCTCAGGGATGAGGAGTCGCTTTTCACTTCTCCGGGCGTGCTGGACATAGAGTACCTTCCCAAGCTGATGCCCTACAGGGAAGAGCAGCAGAAATACCTTGCCCGGTGCATCTCGCGCCTGCCGGCAATCGGGACCAACGTGATGATACACGGCCCGCCAGGCATCGGGAAAACCGCGTGCGTGCGTTGGGTCTTCAGGGAGCTCACTGAATCCGAGTCCGAGGTGATGCCGGTCTACATAAACTGCTGGAAGGACACCGATTTGCAAAAGATAGTTTTCACTCTTTGCAGCCAGTTCGGAATTAATACGGCTTACAGAAACCAGAACGAGCTGCTGAATATGGTATTTGGCAGAATGAAATCGCAAAAGGCAGTTGTGATTGCATTCGACGAGATAGACAGGACGCACGACCAGACCTTCCTCTACCACTTCATGGAGGAAATCCCGCACAAGTCCATATTCATGATATCGACCAAGAATGACTGGCTGTCCCATCTTGACAGCAGGGTCAGGTCCAGGCTGATGCCTGAGATAATGGGGATGAAGCACTACACGCTGGAACAAATAAGGGGCATACTAAAGGAAAGAAGGGAGTACGCATTTGCCCAGGGCTCATGGGAGCCGGAGGCATTCGAAATGGTCGTGAGCAGGTCCTTCGCCGAGGGTGATATCAGGACAGGGCTGGCTCTGCTCAAGTCTGGCGGCCTGGAGGCCGAAAGGGACGCCTCAAGAAAGGTCAGGGTATCCCACGTAAACGCGGCCCTGGAGAAGATGGGAATGCAGAAAATCGATGAGCCGAAGAGGCTCTCCTATTTCGGTTAGGTCGCTCTGAATTTTAGAATGGGAGCTTATTTTCTAAGTGCGGGTTTACTTTGCTTTTTTCCACAAGGCATCAAAGTAGTTAAGATAACTGTCTGCAACTTGTCTACTCTTAATCAAAATCGCATGATAGGGTTCATCCCAAACAAAAATTGCTACTTTATTCCCGTATATTGCGGTTGCCGATGGGAAAGACAAGAAATCCGGCAGGGATTTTATTTGCATAAGACTTCTTCTGGAGATTTCATCAACCTCCTTTGCCAGAACTCTGACTTTAATCCCGGCTCTATTCATTTGTCTGTTGAATTGCGGATAAAAATGAGGAAGGACCTTTTGTATGTATCCTTCTTCCTCTAGAACGACATAATTCCTGCCTTCCTTTAATATGTCCTTAAGTACAGATTTTAACCCTTCCTTGCCCTTGTATACCTCAACGATCGATTCGCTCCGAGGAATAGTCAAATATTTTTGTAATTCTGGTAAAATTGATTTTATTTCTGTTTCTCTTTCTTTGATATAATCAAGTAATTTATCAGGATTTGAGGCTGAATAATATTTCCTATTTTCCTGAATCACATAAGAAGCCATGCCCTTTTCCCTCAATTTTTCAAGAATGTCGTATATGTTCGTTCTGTGCAATCCCGTTTCCTGAGCAATTCTGCTTACCAAAGAGGAGCCTAATTTTAACAAAGTCAGATATACTTCAATTTCTCCTTTGGATAATCCTGCTTTTTCAAGTATTCTTTTATCCATTGCACATATTGGGACAAGCCTATTTATAAATCTTCCGTTTTGCTGTCTTAAAATAGACTACAAACATTCAATAACCAGAGCGGTGATTATCATGCAGGTGACCAGAATGGACCTGCGTGACTTAATTCAGGCAGAACATAGAGAAATAAAAATCAGGCAGAAAGGCCAGGCAACAATGATTCTTGCTTATCATACCTACGGGAATGGTGTATGCTTTGGTGGTGTCAGGCTTTTGCCAGAAGATGCCGGAGAAAAGGCGATAAAAGATGCTCTAAGGCTGAGCGAAGCGATGACGTACAAATTGGCACTGATAAATGCGCCATACGGCGGATGCAAAGCTGTTGTTTTTATGCCCGAAACAGGCAAAACATCTGAATTCCTTCACGATATCGGCACACTTATCGAAGAGGAGGGAGGAAGATTTATTTCTGCCATTGACTTCGGCTTCGAACCTGATGACGCAAAAGTGATCCGCGAGAATACCCGGTATATTTTTGCGCTCAAAGATTCTGAATTCGGACAGAGCGGTGTGACAACGGCCTATGGAGTGCTAGAAGGGATTAAGGCATCCTTACGCCGGGCATTCAATTCTGAAGCTATTGAAGGGAGAAGTTTTGCGGTGCAAGGACTGGGCAGTGTAGGTGGTACACTTGCAGGAGAGCTGATTAGAGCCGGAGGAGTTGTATATGTCTCTGATCTGAATGCGAAGAAATCGGACCAGTTCCGGGATGGTGCCAAAATGGTTGACCCAAATGAGATATTATACCTAGATGTTGATGTCTTAGCGCCTTGCGGACCCGCTTATGTGATAAATCAAGATTCCATTCAAGGACTAAATTGTAGAATCATCGCTGGGGGAGCGAATTGTCAATTGGAAGATGAGACTGAAGATGACAGAATTCTTTATGAGAGGGGGATTTTAATTGCCCCGGACTACGCAATAAATGCCGGGGGAGTTATGCAGGGAATTGAAGAGCTGGAAGGCGGTTCTCTTGAAAATGCAAGAAACGGACTGCCCTTAATTGCACAGAACCTGAAGCAGATTTATCGAATGTCTGATCAGCATAACAGAGGAACTTATGCAGCTGCAAAAGAAATGGCTCTCGCCAATGTTCATTTTTAAATAAAGTCTGTGAATTATACAATATGTCAACCTCCGGCACAACAACCACTACCACGTGCATATAATCAGTGGTTGCGCTGGGGTTGGGGCTGGTTCTTCTGGTTTCTCCCCAGTCAAAGATATTAGCCGCCGGGAGAAGAAAATAAAATAGAAAGGTGATGGCGTGAAAATACTGCTCATCCATTCGGATTTCATAGAATACGAGCCCAAGAAGAAGGCGATAAAGGACGCGGAGGAGACCGAAAAGGGGCCAGTCAGGGTCGACGAAGCACTCGTTGTTTTCTCATCGGTCGAGAAGAGGGACGAAAAGAACCCCAGGAAGGTCATTGAAAATGCCGTCAAGGAAATCCTCGATGTACAGAAGCAGGTAAACGCGGAGAATATAGTCATATACCCGTTTGTCCACCTTTCCACCACGCCATCTTCTCCGGCGGTCGCCCTGGATGTTGTGAAGGGTATAGAGAAGGCATTGCTCGAAAAGAAGTACTCTGTGAAAAGGTCGCCATTCGGCTGGTACAAGGGCTTCGACATCAAGTGTAAGGGGCATCCGCTCGCGGAGCTGTCCAGAGAGATAACAGCCGAGGGCGTCGCAGCGGAAGATGTGTCCAAGGCCGTTGGCAAGGAGAAGGAGCTCAAATCCGAATGGTTCATAATCGAGCCGAACGGGAAGATGCATAGAATTTCAGCAAAAGACGGCAAATTTATTGGTTTTGATTTCAGGAGATATCCACAACTCGAAAAATTAGTCAGGCATGAGATGGCAAAGAGCAGGGAGGTCAAGGAGGAGCCGCCGCACATCAGGCTGATGAGAAGGCTGGAGCTTGTCGATTACGAGCCGGGCTCGGACCCGGGCCACTTCAGGTACTATCCCAAGGGCAAGATGATGAAGAGCCTCATGGAGGACTGGGTGACCAGCAAAATGACGGAGTACGGGGCCATGGAAGTGGAGACGCCCATAATGTACGACTTCGAGCACCCGGCGCTGAAAGATTATATGAACAGGTTCCCCGCCAGGCAGTACTCGATTCAGACGCCAAACAAAAGGGTCTTCCTCAGGTTCGCCGCCTGCTTCGGCCAGTTCCTTATGACAAAGGACGCCAGCATATCCTACAGGAACCTGCCCATGAGGCTTTACGAGCTGACCAGGTATTCCTTCAGGGTCGAGCAGAGGGGTGAGCTGGCCGGCCTCAGGAGGCTCAGGGCGTTCACCATGCCCGACTGCCACGCATTCTGCAGCGACATACCCCAGGCCAAGCAGGAGATGATGAAGAGGTTCGACGTATCGAGGGAAGTCCAGGGCGGCTTCGGGCTGAAGCCCGAGGACCTTGAGCTTTCAGTGAGGGTTGTGAAGGACTTCCATGATGAAAACCCGGAGCATCTCAAGAACATAATCAAGAAGTGGGGTAAGCCCGCGCTGGTCGAGATGTGGGACAAGAGGTTCTTCTACTTCGTATTCAAGCACGAGTGGAACTTCATCGACGCCCTCGACAAGGCAGCGTGCCTTACGACAGACCAGATAGACGTGGAGAACGCGGAGAGGTACGGGCTGCTTTACACGGACAAGGACAATGTGAGAAAGAGGCCTGTGATACTTCACCTTTCCCCGAGCGGCTCAATAGAGAGGGTCATCTACGCCATGCTCGAGAAGGCGAAGATGGAGCAGGACAGAAAGAAGAATCCCGTATTCCCGCTGTGGCTCGCACCGACCCAGGTAAGGCTCTGCCCGGTCTCTGACAAGTTCCTTCCTTACTGCGAGAAGATAGCAGAAAGCATGGAAAAGGAATGCGTCAGGGTCGACATCGATGACCGCGTCGAATCCGTCGGCAGGAAGATACGCGATGCGGAGACCGAATGGATAAACCTGATTGTCGTCGTGGGTGAAAAGGAAAAGGATAGCGGAATGCTCGCCGTGAGATCAAGGGAAACCGGCAAGGTGGAGCAGATGAAACCCGCTGAAATCGTGAAGCTCATCAGGAAGCAGACATCGGGCTTTCCGTACAGGCCGCTTCCTCTTCCGAGGCTTCTGACGAAGAGGGTCACATTCTTCGGCTGAAACAAATGCAAATGAAAGGAATTGAAAGTCATTTAGGCTTCTGTTAAAAATAAAGTTCAGTTGTCAGAGTAAAGGCCCAGCAGCCTCTGACGGAAGGCTTCCTCATCGCTCACAGGCCCGACGGGGTAACTCCTTGGCATCCTGAATATCTCGACCCTGGCGACTCCGTCGCCCCTGAAGCCAAGCTGGCCTGCGGCGTGGGCGCTTATGTCTATCTTCCTGTCCGGGTGGACCCTCTGGTCCGGCCCCGTGTCCGCAACTACGAGAACCGCGGACTTGCCCGTGGATGGAACGCGCACAAGGACCTTCTCACCTATCATGCCGTTCGGCACGGCTGCGGTTCTTTGCTCGCCATGCTTGTCTATGTAGGTTATAGTTCCATGCCTGTTGCCGCCCGTGGCTGGCATGGCACAGAAATAATCCCATATGTTTTCTCCTCGATACGTGAAATCGTCCAGCTTACTGAGGTAGAATGTCGGCTTCGGGTCCCCTCTCCTGCCTGTCCCATACCATGAAGCATTGGTCACGGTCGGCTTCTGGATTTTTATGCCAACGTCAGCCACCGCCTCTTCCACGCCATCTGAAGCGCCCACAGTGACATCATAGCTGCCCGCCTGGGGCTTCCTGCAGCTCAGGTCGCCTGTATCAGGGTCTATCTCAAGGCCTACGAAGCCATCATTTTTGACAAGCCTGTATCTCACATCATCGCCGTCCGGGTCGCTTGCCTCGACTGCACCATCCACGGAAAGCTCCCTGCCTCTGAAGCCTGTGATTGTCCTGTACCTCGTATCTACAACTGGGGCCATGTTGGCATGGCCTGCGACTTCGTAGTCAGGCATGCCGGAACCCGCAGGTGACGCTAATCCTAACAGCGCCATTCCTGCCGGCACCAGTACACGATAGATTCCTTTCATTCTCTCAACCAATCATTCCATGGGCTGGGCGGACGCCTGCAAAAGAATCAGGACAGTGATACCTGCCACAGCCTAGGAATAGTGGGCTCTGAACTTTAATAAAAACAATACCGATATAATTTTGTTTTTGTTCTGCTTTCAAAGAAAATAGTTAAATAAAAACAAATTTATCAGGAAAAGCCCGCAGAACAATGTTATCATGTGTTATCTTTTGGTGGGTATCTCAGTCCTGATGCCGTCATGCGCGGCTGAGGAGTAGGCAGCATAAACGGTGGCTACCGTGTCGCCAGCCAGCATCAGCCCCGAAACGGGCTGCCTTTCGGGTTCTACTACGCAGCGCATGAAATCCCTCATTTCGTGTTGATATCCGGTCATCCACTCTTCATTGGGGGATGGCCTCGTCCAGCCCGCCTTGGTCTCTATTTTTTCCACTATGTAAGCGCCACCCCAGTTTGCATCATGCGGCGTGTAGGCTTCTATCGCATCGACCGGGTTCACGTTTACGTTGATTCTTCCTTTATCCATGTAGATTTCAAATCTGTTCTGGACGCCGCCCAAAACCACTTCTGAGCCGACGATGGATGCTACTGAACCATCCTCAAATACAATGACCATCTCGCCCCAGTCTTCAACGTCATGGTAACCGACCCTGATGCCCTGGTGCGTCACGTGAATACCGGGCTTTTTTTCAACCATCGGCACTCCCATGAAGCATTCCATCTCCGTGAGATTTTTTACAGTGGCAGATACAGACTTGGGCCTGATAGGCCTTCTATTTCTCAGCTCACCTTCATGATATTTCAGTGTAAGCGCTGTCCCAAGGGGGTGAACGGCCTTGCCCATCAGGGAACCGCCGCCCGACAGCTCCCATTTATCATAGTATGCGGCATGCGAGCCGCTGTGGGACTCCTCGCCCTGCATCCTTGTTATCGCGGCCCCGCTGCTTTCCAGAAACTCCTTTGCTTTGGCAACGCCTGGAAGATATACCCAGTTCTCGGCGTACATGAGCTTTATGCCGTTTCTTGTAACAGCTTCCCTTATGCGATAAAGACTATTCATCGCCTCATGGAGCATTAAGCCTCTGGGGCAGTGAAGCCCTATGGGCTTTTCCCCAGTCCATCCTTCCCCAAAATAACCTGTGAGTGGTTTTTCCACTATAACGTGTTTCCTGGCTTTTGCTGCGGCAATTGTCAGGGGCTCATGAGTATTTGCAGGCGTGCATATGTCTACCGCGTGTATGTCAGGGTCCATCAGCAATTCTTCGAATGACCGGTAGACCTTTGCGCCAGATTTTCCTGCGAGCTCTTCCGCCCGTTCCGCTGTGCGGGAATAAACTCCCTGAAGATGAACGTCCATGCCCGGAACCTCTCCGTAGCATTCAGAATGAAACTTCCCGGCGAACCCGGCTCCGACAAGACCTATATTGACACGTTCCATCTCTAGAATAGGGAGTAAAATTTTAAAAACTCACTTCTTCCCGACGGCCTTCAGTCCGCCCATGTAGGGCTGCAGGACTTTTGGTATCTCAAACGTGCCGTCCCTCTTCTGGTAGTTTTCCATGATTGCGATGAGTGCCCTCTCCGTCGCGACCAGCGTGCTGTTGAGCGTGTGAGGGAACCTGGTCGGGTCATTGGTCCTGTCCCTGAACCTGACGCCGGCCCTTCTGGACTGATACTCAGTGCAATTTGAGCAGGAGACCACTTCCCTGTATTTTCCCTGACCGGGCAGCCATGCCTCAAGGTCGTACTTCTTGGCCGCCACAGTACCCAGGTCGCCCGTGCATATGTTCACGACCCTGTGCGGTATGCCCAGCTGCCTGAACAGGTCCTCGGCGTTCTTTATCAGCTCTTCATGCAGCTTACACGAATCTTCGGGCCTGCAGAATATGAACTGCTCCACCTTCTCGAACTGGTGTATCCTGAAGATGCCCTTGGTGTCCCTGCCATGCGCACCGGCCTCCTTCCTGTAGCACGGCGATATGGCCGCGTACTTCAGCGGCAGCTTCGCCCCGTCCAGAATCTCGTCCATGTGGTAGGCCAGAAGCGCGTGCTCGCTGGTGCCTATGAGGTAAAGGTCCTCGCCCTCCACCTTGTATATCACGTCCTCGAAATCCGAAAGCGCGATGGCCCCGCTTATGGCCTTTTTATTCAGCATGTAAGGCGGCTGGAACAGGCCGTAGCCTCGCTTGCTGATGAAATCCAGCGCGAATTTTATCAGCGCCTGGTTCAGCAGCACCAGCTCATCTTTAAGGTAGTAGAACCTTGCGCCGGCAACCCTGGCCGCCCTCTCCGTATCCACAAGGCCAAGCTTCTCGGTAATGTCTATATGGTCAAGCGCCTTGAAGCCGAAGCCCGGGGGCTTGCCCCATTTTCTCAGCTCGACATTGTCGCTGTCGTCCTTGCCCACAGGCACTGAATCGTGCATTATGTTCGGGAGCCTCAGCAGATACCAGTCCACTTTCTGCTTGAGCTTTTCAGCCCTGGAGTCAATCTCATCAATCTGCTTGGGTATGTTTTTCATTTCTTTCAGAAGCGGGGAGACGTCCTTGCCTTCCTTTTTCCTTTTTGCAATCTCAGTGCCCACCTTGTTCCTCTTCTGCTTCAGGTTCTGGGATTCATAGACCAGCTTGCCATATTCCCTGTACTTCTTAAGAATGTCGTCGACCCACTTTATCTTCTCAGGGTCTCGTCTCTTCTTCAGGTCCTTCTTCACAGCATCCGGGTTCTCTGATATGAATTTTATGTCAAGCATAAGAAATCAATGTTGAGTTGATATAAAAATTTTCTTAAAGCTACCTCGGTAAAATCGTCGCGAACATGGTGTTGATCACGAAGCCCGCTGCGAAGAAGACCAGCAGCGCTATTATAGTCAGCATTGGTATGTACTTCAGCCCGTCCTTCTCCCTGCCGGAGCCGATGAGGCCTAGCAGCATGCCCCCGAAGACCGTGGTTATCAGTATGGCTGCGATTGAGAACTGGAAAAGGAACTCCTGCGACAGCTTCACCCCGGACATGGAGATGAACGAGACCTTGCTGGAGACCGCGCTTGACATGGAGACGTCCGGCGTAAGGCTGCTCATCGTGCCTACGAGGTAGCCTGAAAGAGCATACAGTCCCGGCGCACCAAGGCATCCCGCAAACGCGATGAATATGGCGTACATCATGGTGTTGGCCCGTATATCCTTCTTCATGGCCTGCCTCCTCCTGATGTCAACCGCTATCTCCTCCAGGAGGCTGACTATCTGGCCGCCGCCCCTGATGCCCTGTATCAGCAGATCAATGGTCCTCTTCAGGTCCTCTGACTTTATGGTCTTCGGGATTTCCTTGAGCCCCTCCTCGAGGGACTTGCCTGACATTATCTCCTTGCCGGCGACCTTTATGGCATCGGCCAGGGGGCCGAACTCCTTCCTTGAGGAAAGTATCAGCGCCCTGCTCGGTATGTAGCCGGCCCTTATGTTCGCCGAAAGAAGCTGCAGCGCGTCCGGGAGTATCTCATCGACAAACCTGGCCCTCCTGTCCACGGAGAGTATGAGCATGGCGTTCAGGATTCCGAAAACTATCAGGAATACTGCAGGGGCCATGTACATCGCAAGGCTCCTGAAAAGGTATCCTGCGGCGGCAGCCAGCACCAGGCTAACTAATATGGCGTTCCTCGCGAACTTGCTGGGGCTCCTTTTTGAACCGGCGAAGTACAGCTGCTTCTCAACCCAGTGGACATAAGACCTTGGGGTAATGTGCACCCTGGACGGATTCCTGATTTTCTTTTTTTCCGGCTTGGGGACAGCCTCCTGCTTTACGGTGCTCTTCTCCTCCTTTTCGGGCTTCTTCCCGTCCTTGGGAGCGTAACCCCCGTATTTATCAGGCCTCTTCTCTTCGCTCCCCTTCCTTTTAAGCAGCTTCATACCCCGGCAGGCCTCCTGGACTTAATCATACCCATAAGCATGAACTGGAAAAACATCAGGAACCCCAGCAGCCCCAGCAGCAGGTACTCCATGCTGATGCTTAGCCCCACAAAGGAGCCAAGGACCAGAAGGAATGTGATGCCCAGCGTGGGCATTATCACGCAGAAGACCATGTATATCATCGCTATTGGGTTCAGCTGGGCGCCGTACTTCTTTATGGCCATGGTCTGCTCGATTGCCAGGTTGTCGACTATCTGCTGCAGCGTCTTGCCCACGTCAGCGCCGGACTTCAGGGCATTCACCAGCTGCCACATCACCCTCCTGAAATAGAGGCTGGGATTGTCCCTCGCGAGTATTTCCAGGACCTCTATCTCGGACTTGCCCGTGTTTATCTCATCAACAGCCCACTCGAACTCCTCGCTAAGCTGGCTGTAATCCCCCTTAGAGACGGAGACAAGGCAGTTGAAAAGCGGAACTCCGGACCTGACCTGTATCAGCAGGTGATGCAGGGCGTGCGGAAGGTTCATCTCAACGCTCCTTATCTTCTTCTTGGAGAGGAGCTTGGGGTACATGGCTATGTAAAACATGGCAGCGCCTCCTATGGAAAAGCCCACAAGGAACGAGACGCCGATGGCCTGGGCAAGCATGATGCGCGCCAGGCTGGTGATGAACATCATCAGCCCGAAAAGCATGAGGAAATAGAACAGCGCGGAGAACAGCGCGATGGCCATCCACTCCCTGGGCTCCATCTTTGCATCGGCCTGGTCAAGGTCCCAGGCAAGGGATGGGAAAAACTTCGAGAAGCTCTCGCCCCAGCCGATGAAAACCCTAGACATTTTCCTGGTCTTCTGGAGCGGGAAAGGAACGAGAGGGACTCTCTTCATATTATTAGATATGCCTTGCCTGATATAAATCTGAAAATTAACCCCGAACTTTGTCCAAAAGGATTTGTTCTCTGGTCATAAAGGGTCTGCCCGGAATAACCAAATATCTTCCAGGGAAGACGCCTTGTTCAACGCCCAGGAGCTCGTGAGCTTCTGAACACAGGTGCGAATTATTATGGTTGGCGCCCATGTATATCTGGCGCGCGCCCAAATCAGACACGTGTGTCAATCTTCTGCCTGATTCTGGATCGGTCATGACGGTTTCATTGCCCCCGTAAGTTGAAAACGCGAAACAGTTATCGATTACTCCATGTTCTTCCCTTAATACAGTCGGTTCCAGGAAATCGAATATCGTCCCCCTGACATGAACCAGTTTTCCGGTCGGATTCAAAGTAACAGGATTGACTTCAACCACATATTCTGCACCGGGCAGTTGAAGTGTGGTTCCAAATATCGTTCCACTACCCCTGATGTTGTAATAGTTATGATTGGTAGCTTTGACAACGGTTGGTCTGTCAGTTGCTGTCAGCCTGTCAATTAGACAACCAAACGGATTGAGTATATAAGTAAGGTAATGGGTTCTGTTGCCGGGAAATCCACCCTGTCCATCAGGAGCCTCATGCATCAATTTGATGGCTGCAAAATCATCATCTGCCATAGGATCTGTAGCAAGCCTGAATGTCTTATTGTGGGTTCCCGCATCCTCTCCGCTGTGCAGAAGGTTGGCGGCGAAACCTTCAGGCCGTTCGTTCGCGGGCCCAAGATAAACCTTTTCTCCGTCAATCAGTACAATGGGCCTGTGTTGTGGATCGCCCAAATCTGGCGCCTGCCTGTTGGCGAGTGGCCAAATTTCTGCATTTAGGTATGTTTTGTCTGTCCTGTATGCATCTAGACCAGGAAGATTGTCGACTAGGTTTACCCCGTCGAAATAAAGCTCATGTACCCTTGCACCATATTCAATAACACGAAGTCTTGTGCCTTTCTCAGTATCTTCGAGTGTGAATAAATTAACACCCGGTCCGAAAATTTTCTGTTCTGCGGTAAATCTCGCCATATCAATATTTGATGGTAAGAAATTTAAGTACTACTGAAATTCAAAAAAAGCAATGCGGGGGCTGGGACTTCCGCTTTCTGCGCCAGCGTATTTTTCCTGAAGGTTTTTGTGCGTTTACATGCGCAAAAAGCTTCGAACCCAGGAAGGCACTAAGCCACTAGGCCCTGAACCTAGCCCCTTTGACCGTTCCCACAGGCCTTTACATTTTTGCTTGTCTCACGCAGTGCGCATTGAGCTACCGTAAAAGCCTGACTCGGGGACCCCCGCTTTTATAGGTTAATTGTCAGAACTGATTTAAATAAAGGGGCAAAGCCGCGGTAATGACTACGCTTCAGGCTGCTTCTGCGCATCATCCTGCGGCTTTTCTTCAGCCTCGTCCGGAACCTGCGCGGAATCATCTATTGTTTCAATGACATTATCATCATGCCGCTCCTCCCCGCCAGCCTGCTCGATGACGTCTTCTATATTCGGCGGCTGGCTCTCTGGCCCCGCCTCGCCGGCTCCTGCGCTTTCCTCATCCTCCTCGATGAGGGATATGTCCTCAAGCCTGTCGCCCTTCTGGAGCCTGATGACCCTGACGCCCTGGGTGGACCTGCCTATCAGCGAGATGTCGGACGTGCGCACCCGGATGGCTATGCCCTTGTTGCTTATCAGCATCACCTGCTCGCGCTGGTCGCCCGTGACCTTTATTATGGCCTTGACAGGTCCGTTCTTGGCCGTTACCTTCATGTTTATCAGGCCCTTGCCGCCCCTCCTCTGCACCTTGTAGTGCGCCGAGTCCGTCCTCTTTCCATAGCCGAACTCGGAAACCGTCAGTACGTGCTCGCCGCCGGAGACTATCTCCATGCCTATGACCTCGTCGCCTTCCCTGAGCCTTATGCCCCTGACGCCTGCGGCAGACCTGCCCATTTCCCTGACGTCTTTCTCGTTGAACTTGATGGCGAAGCCCTTCTTTGTCGCAAGGAAAACGTCCCTCGTTCCGTCCGTTATCTCTACATCTATCAGCCTGTCGCCCTCGTCGAGGCCTATGGCGATTATGCCGCCTTTCCTGGGCCTGCCGTAGGCCTGCATGGCCGTCTTCTTCACCCGGCCCTTCTTGGTGCAGAATATCAGGTACTTGCCCGCACCGAACTCCTTGACGGGTATGGCGGTCGATATCTTCTCGCCATCATCCAGAAGAACGAAGTTCACGATGGCCTTGCCCATCGAGTACC
>Ga0315291_10005655_pt1 | contig 15634 bp, 10 predicted proteins | sample YL17G12_20_MG_FD_203070 | JGI IMG/M metagenome (GOLD analysis project Ga0315291, IMG submission 203070) | Sediment microbial communities from Yellowstone Lake, YNP, Wyoming, USA - YL17G12_20 | ecosystem: Environmental > Aquatic > Freshwater > Lake > Sediment | place: USA: Wyoming | collected...
GACGGTCACGCCCTTGCAGCCGAGTTCGTAGGCCCTCAGGTAGACCTCGCGGACATCCTCTGCCGTCGTCTCGGCCGGCAGGTTCAGCGTCTTCGACACGGCGTTGTCCGTGTGCCGCTGAAATGCTGCCTGGGCCTGCAGGTGCTGAAGGGGCGGTACCTCACGGGCCGTCACGAGGAGCTTGCGCACCAGGGCCGGCATCTGTTCGACGGGGCGCACCACGCCCGTGTTGACTATGCGCTGCATCAGCTCGGCCGGAATCTCGAAGCCCTCGCGTCGGCACAGCGGCACCAGGTCCGGATGGACCTCCCTGAGCACGGTGCCCAGCACGCGCCGCTCGAACGCTACCGCGAAGATCGGCTCGATGCCGCCCGAGCAGCCGGCGATGATACTGATGGTGCCGGTGGGGGCGATGGTCGTGCGGATGGCATTCCGCAACGGCCGCGGGCGGTCCGTTAGAAGGCTCCGCGCGAAGTTGGGGAACGGGCCGCGCTCCTCGGCAAGCTGCTCGGAGGCGCGGTCTGCTTCGTCCGCAATGAACTTCATCACCTGCTCGCCCGTGCTGACGGCTTTGGCCTCGTCGTAGGCGATCCCCATGCAGATCAGCATGTCCGCAAAGCCCATTACGCCGAGGCCGATCTTGCGGTTCCCCTGCGTGATCCGGGCGATCTGGGGAAGGGGATGCCGGCTGACCGTGATCACATCGTCCAGGAAGCGCACGCCCACGTGCGCCAGGCGCCTGAGTTTCTCCCAGTCCACAGTGCAGGCAGGGGGCGTGCCCTGGAGCGTGTGGGAGAGGTTGATGGAGCCGAGCACGCAGGACTCATAGGGCAGCAGGGGGGCCTCGCCGCACGGGTTGGTGGCCTGGATCTTGCCGAGTTCCGGTGTGGGGTTGCTCGTGCGTCCCTCGGCAGAGACGGAGTTGATCACGTCCAGGAACACGAGCCCCGGCTCGCCGTTCTTCCAGGCGCTCTGGACGATGGCGTCGAAGACCTCGCGCGCTCGCACAGTCCTGGCCACCGTCCTGTCCACCGGGCTGATGAGGTCAAAGGGCGCGTCCTCCTGGACGGCCTGCATGAAGCGGTCAGTGACGCCTACCGAGATGTTGAAGTTGACGAGGCTGCCTTCTTCGCTCTTGGCGCCGATGAATTCCAGGATGTCCGGATGGTCCACGCGCAGCACGGCCATGTTGGCCCCGCGCCGGAAACCGCCCTGGTTGATGGCGTCCGTCGCCTGGTTGAAGACGCGGATGAAGGAGACCGGCCCGCTCGCCTTGCCTCCCGACGTGGCGACGTACGAGCCGGCCGGCCGCAGCTTCGAGAAGGAAAACCCGGTCCCGCCGCCGCTCTGGTGGATCTGCGCGGCGTCCTTCAGCGTCTCGAAGATGTCGTCCACCGAGTCCTCCACGTCCAGCACGAAGCACGCGGCGAGTTGCTGCAAGCGCCGGCCGGCATTCATAAGGCACGGCGAGTTCGGCAGGAAGTCGAGCGAGAGCATCGCATCGAGGAACTCCCGCTGCACGTCCTGAGGCCTCGGCCCCCGTTGGTGACGTGCCTCGGCCGAGGCGACATTCTGCGCCACGCGGGCGAACATATCCTCCGGCCGCTCGATGACCTCGCCCGTCGCGTCCTTCTGGAGGTATCGGCTCTCGAGCACGTACCGCGCGTTGTCGGAAAGCCCGGCCTTCATGGCATCTCGAAGTGGTGCTTGGGGTGCTTGATGGACAGGACTGGGCAGGGGGCTTTCCGCACGACCTTCTCAGCGACGCTGCCGATGATCACGTGCCGAAGCCCCGTCCGGCCGTGCGTCCCGACCACGATCAAGTCGCATTCCTTCTCGCGCGCGTAGTTGATGATCTCGACGAACGCCGTCCCCATGCGGACCTCACCTTCCACTCGGGGGCAATCCTTCCGGCACTCCGCTACCATCTCGTCCATCTTCTGCCGCGCCCCGTTCTCGATCTCCTCGACCGGTATGCTCAGGTCGGGCACTCCGGCCAGCGAGTACGACGGCAGGAAGGGCAGCTCTACTACGTGAAGGAGCGTCAACTGGGCCGCGAACACCTTGGCGAGATGGAGCGCGTACCGCAGGGCGTAGTTCGAGAACTCCGAGAAGTCCACGGCGCACACGATCTTGCCGATCTTCACTTCCTCCATAGGTCCGCTCCTTTCGCCGCCGTCTCGCGGCCGTCAAGGACCTGCCGCCTGAAGCTTCTCCTCGGCCTCGGTCAGCCTGTAGTAGAGGGGCTTCAGCTCCATCGGGTCCGACTCGTGCCCCGCTCGGATCCGGCGGAGCCCGAGGCGCGCCACGGCTTCGCCGCGCCCGGTCTCCAGCTCGGTCCCACCCACGCGGAACCGGGCTTGGTCGAAGTGTTCAGGATATGCCCGCACGCCGCTTCCAAAGACGAGCGCGCCGGGCGGTATCCGTCCGGCCAGATCCGCCGGCGGCTCCAACAGCACGCCGGTCAGGTCACGCCACTCAGCCCCGTCCCACTCGAAGATGGTCCCGTACACTCGGCCCCGCCGCGCGTCCTGCAGGGGACAGGCGAACCGGCCGCCATCGCCTTCCGCAGGCGCCGCATTCTGGGCGAGCACCTCCAGCGACGGAACGCCCACGAGCTTCGCGCCGAGCGCGTATGCCAGCGTCTTCGCGCACGTCACCCCGACCCGCAGGCCCGTGAAGGACCCCGGCCCCTGGCTGACGGCCACGGCACCGATGTCCCGCTTCCCGATGCCCGCCTTCCGGACGACCTCATCCACGGCGGGCACGATGTGGCGCGCGTGACGGGCGCCTCTGCCGAAGCTGTGCTCCGCCAGCAGGGCCTCGTCCCGGCAGACCGCGACGCTGCCTGTGTCGCCGCTCGTCTCGATGCCGAGCACGATCATCCGGGCTTCGCCTCCGGCGGGCGCGGCGCGGCGCTCTCGGCCTTGAGCTTCCGGAACGCCTCGCCCAGCGAAAGCCGCGCCACTTCACGGTCGCTCATGCCGCCGGTCTTCCTCGCTACGTCGGCCTGCCAGACGATGGCGCCGTTGTCGGCCCGATGGCACGCGATGCTGTACTCGGCTACTGCCGTAGACCGGAAGTAGATGTAGCTGAAGCCCAAGACCCGCACGTCCGCCGTCAGGTACGAGGCGCAGCCGAGCAGCTTGACAAAGCTCTGGAGTTCGGCCGGCGGCGGCTGAAGCGTCGGCTTCAGCTTCGCCTTGGCGAGCCGGTCGTTCACCTGGTAGGGGAGGATCACGGCCATGCCGCCGTCCTCGCGCGCGGCGTGGGCAAGGAGTTCCGCGAAGGTTGCCTCCGCGTTGAGCGTGTTGGCCTCGCCCCAGATTCGTTGGCCCGTCTTGGGCGCGCCTGCCGGCCGGGCTGTCACCTCGAGCACGGCCGCAGGGCCGACCGGCGTCGCGGCGAAGTTCCCTGTCAGTTCGATCATGGAGGACTCCTGCACGCTGCATGAAGGGGCGAGGGCGAGCGCCAGGAACACGCAGCCGGCCAGGCACAGATTCCGCGATGCGCGCCGCACGGTCAGCTCCTCCTTCGATGTCCGCCCCCGAACGCCTTACCGCGGAGCGCTTGCCATTATAGACCCACGTGGTGCAGCCGGCAAGCGAGGCAGACTCGGCCGGCAGGCGCGCAAAAGAAGAGGGCCCGGGGGAGTGCTCCCGCCGGGCCCTGGGGTAGTCAAAGGCGGTCAGGCCGTCTCGCTGCGGCCGGCCGCTCCGCGCTCGGATTCGATGGCCGCCTGCGCAGCCGCCAGCCGCGCCACCGGCACGCGGAACGGCGAGCAGGAGACGTAGTTGAGCCCCACGCGGTGGCAGAACTTGACCGACCGCGGCTCGCCGCCGTGCTCGCCGCAGATGCCGATCTTCAGGTTCGGCTTTGCGGCGCGGCCCTTCTGCACGCCCATCTGGACGAGCTGGCCGACGCCCTTCTGGTCGAGCACCTGGAACGGGTCGTGGTCCAGTATCTCGCGCTCGATGTACTCGGGCACGAAGGTGCCCACGTCGTCGCGGCTGTATCCGTAGGCCGTCTGGGTGAGGTCGTTCGTGCCGAAGCTGAAGAAGTCCGCGTAGCGCGCGATCTCGTCCGCGGTGAGAGCGGCGCGGGCCACTTCGATCATCGTGCCGACCTTGTAGTCCACCTGCATGCCCGCCTTGTCCATGACCTCCTTGGAGATGCGCTCGATCTCGTCGCGCATGACCTTGAGTTCCTGCCAGACGCCCACGACCGGCACCATGATCTCCGGATGGACGTCTATGCCGGCTTTCTTGCACCTGACGGCGGCCTGGATGATGGCGCGCACCTGCATGTTGGTCACGTCGGGATAGGTGATGCCGAGCCGGCAGCCGCGGTGGCCCAGCATGGGGTTGAGTTCCTTCAGGGCGGCCACGCGCGCGGCCACGTCGCGCTGGCTGATGCCCATCAGCCTGCCCAGCGCGGTCTGTATCTTCTTCTCGTGGGGCAGGAACTCGTGCAGCGGCGGGTCAATGAGCCGGATGACGACCGGCTTGCCGTTCATGACCTTGAAGATGCCCTCGAAGTCCTTGCGCTGCTCGGGCAGGAGCTTGCTCAGGGCGCCGTCGTAGAGCTTGCGGCTCAGCTTCAACTCCTTGCGCGCGGCGGCGACCGCCTTCTTGGCCTCCTTCAGCGCCTTGCCCGCAGCCTGACTGGCGGCGAACTCCGCATCCCGCACCTTCTTGGACAGGCGCCGCACGTCGGGCGCTGTGAGCATCATCTGCCGCACCCAGGCGATCCGCTTCTCGTTGAAGAACATGTGCTCCGTGCGGCAGAGCCCGACGCCTTCGGCACCGAACCGCAGGGCCTGGGCCGCGTCGTGGGGCGTGTCCGCGTTCGCCCAGACGCCCATCTTGCGGAACTCCTGCGACCAGCTCATGATCGTGCCGAACGCGCCGGTCAGCTCGGCCTCCGTCATGTCAATGGGGCCCTCGAAGACCTGGCCGGTCGAGCCGTCCAGGGAGATGACGTCTCCCTCCTTGAAGGCCTTGCCGGCGATGGCGACCTTCTTCGTGGCCTCCTCGGGATGGACGGCGCCGCAGCCGACGACGCAGCACTTGCCCATGCCGCGCCCGACGACGGCCGCGTGGCTTGTCATGCCGCCGCGGGCCGTCAGGATGCCCATGGAGACGGCCATGCCGCCGATGTCCTCCGGGCTGGTCTCCTCGCGCACCAGGATGATGCCCAGGCCGCTCTTCTTCGCCTTCTCGACTGCGGCCATTGCCTCGGCGTGGTCTGCGCTCAGGGCTATCTTGCCCACGGCCGCGCCCGGCGAGGCGGGCAGACCGTTGGCCAGATGCCGGCCGGCCGCCTCTGCCCTGGCCTTGGCGCCGGCGTCGAACTGCTTGTGGAGAAGATGCTCGATCTGGTTCGGCTCGACGCGCATGACGGCCGTCTTCCTGTCTATGAGGCCTTCGGCCGCCATGTCAGCGGCGATGCTCACGGCCGCCAGGGCCGTGCGCTTGCCCGTGCGCGTCTGGAGCATATAGAGCGTGCCCTGCTGGGCCGTGAACTCGAAGTCTTGCATGTCCTTGTAGTGGTCTTCGAGCGTGTGCTTGATTTCGACGAGTTGCTGGTACATTGCACCGTAGAGCTTGTGCGCCTCATCGGGGCGCATCTTCGCCTCCGGGAAGTCGGCCAGCTCCTCGTTCGGCATGTCGTTGACGTTCTTCGGCGTGCGGATGCCGGCCACCACGTCCTCGCCCTGGGCGTTCACCAGGTACTCGCCGTAGAGCTTGTTCTCGCCCGTGGCCGGGTTGCGCGTGAAGCCCACGCCCGTGAAGCTCGTGTGGCCCATGTTCCCGAACACCATCGTCTGCACGTTCACGGCAGTGCCCAGGAGGCCCCTGATCTCGTGGATCTCGCGGTAGCGGATGGCCTGGGGGTTGTTCCACGAGCCGAAGACGGCGTCAATGGCGCGCCGAAGCTGCTGCCTGGGGTCGGCGGGGAACTCCTCGCGGGTGTTCTCCTTGTAGATTCGCTTGAACTGCTCGACGATGGCCTTCAGCGCGTCGGCGCCGAGCTGGCCGTCGTACTTCACGCCGGCGTCCTTGCGGGCTTTGACCAGCATGTCGTCAAAGAACTTGTGAGGGATGTACATCGCCACGTTGCCGAACATGGTGATGAACCGGCGGTAGCAGTCCCACGCGAAGCGCTCGTCGCCGCTCTGCCTGGCGAGTGCCGCCACGGAGGCGTCCTTCAGGCCCAGGTTGAGGATCGTGTCCATCATGCCCGGCATGCTGGCGGCAGCGCCGCTGCGCACGCTCACGAGCAGGGGGTCCACCTTGTCGCCGAGCCTGCGGCCCGTCGTCGCCTCCAACTCGGCAATGTTCGCTTCGAGTTCCTCCGTCAGCCCGTCGGGCCACTTCTTGCCGCTGCTGTAGAAGTCGCGGCACGTCTCGGTCGTGATCGTGAAGCCCGGAGGAACCGGCAGGCCGACGTTCGACATCTCGGCGAGGTTGGCGCCCTTGCCGCCGAGCAGTTCTTTCATGTCGCTGCGGCCTTCAGCCTGCCCCTGCTTGAAGAAGTAAATGCGTTTCGTGCGTTCTACGGCCATCCGAACAGCTCCTTTCAACGGACCTGCGTACGGGGGAAACCTGTGGAACCCGGAGTTGGTGCGCCCGACAGGAGGGAAAAGACCCAGGCAGGTTCCTGCTTGACCGCTGCGGTCCTTTCCACGAACGGAAGGGTTAGGATAACCGAACGCGGGGGCCGGTTCAAGGTCAGCCGGGGGCCGGTTTGCGGCCCGCCTGTGCCTTGCGCGTCCCCGATCCGACTCCTATAATCGCCGGCCGCTTGGCCTTATGCCAAAAACCTGCCCGCGAAAGGAGATCGCATGCCCCTCAAAGCCGCCGTCATCGGCCTCGGCATCGGAAAGGTCCATGCCGACCGCCTCGCCGCGATGGAGGACGTCAAGCTAATCGCCGTCGCCGACACGAATGAAGCACTTGCCCAGCAGGTGGCCGCGCAGTACAGCGCGGCGCCCTATGCGAGCGGGCCTGACATGCTCGCCGCCGAGCGGCCGGACTTCGTCTCGATCTGCACGACTCCCGCCACGCACCTTGGGCTCACACGCGAGGCCGCCCGGCAGGGCATCCACGTCCTCTGCGAGAAGCCGATGGCGCCGACGCTGAAAGACTGCGACGGCATGATCCGGGCGTGCCGCGAGGCCGGCGTGAAGCTGATGATCGCCCAGAAGAAGCGCTTCGAGCCTGCCTACCGCTTCGTGAAGGAGAAGATCGGCGGCGAGTTCGGGCCGGTGCGATGGGCCACCATCAAATATGCCCTCGGGCGCGTGCCGAAGCCCTGGTTCTGGGCCGAGGATGACGGCGGCGGGCCGCTTCACGAGAACACGGTCCACATGTTCGACATGTTCCGGTTCCTCATGGGAGAGGTGGACCGCGTCTGCGCCGAGGGCGGCAACCTCTTCAACCCCGACTACCGGGACCAGGTGGACGCCGCCGCTGCCGTGCTCCGCTTCCGGAGCGGCGCGGTCGCGGCCATCGGCGCCGGCCAGGCCTCCGAGTGGGGCTTCGCCACGGAAACCGTGAGCCTGAGCCACGACAACGCGGTGGTGGAACTGAACGGCCCGTTCGACGGCGCTCTCACGCTGCGCTACGTGCTGAAGTCGGCCCCGACGGCGGTTGTGGAGAAGCGCTTCGAGGGCTCGGACCCTTTCCGCGCCGAGATCCAGCACTTCGCCGACTGCATCCGGCAGGGCACCGAGCCGCAGGTGCCGGGCGAGGAGGGCCGCGCCTCCGTGGCGCTCTGCATGGCGGTCAAAGAGTCGGTCCGAACCGGGAGGGCCGTCTCCCTCTGACGCGCGGCGGCGGGCCGCCGTGCGGCAGACTCATGCCATGTCCGACAGGCCATGAACGATGTCCGCCGTCAGCGGATAGAGCTGCGAGTAGAGGGCGAGCATCTCGTCGTAGAGCGCAGCCTGTGCCGCCCGAGGCGCGACCCTTTTCACGCTGAGCGCCCGCCGCGCCAACGCCACGGCCTCCTGGAACGAGCCGTAGGCGCCCGTCCCCACGCCCGCAAGCAGGGCCGCCCCGAGCGTGCCCGGCTCCTGGGACTCCAGCACGTCGAGGGGCCGCTGGAGGACGTCAGCCTTGAGCTGGTTCCAGAAGTCGTTCCTCGTCCCGCCGCCCACGGCGCGGATCTCGGACGCATGGCCGGCGCACTCCACCATCTGCCGCAGCGCGAAGGCCGTCCCCTCGAAGACGGCACGCGCCAAGTCGCCCCGCGTCGTCCGGCTCGTCAGGCCGATGAACATGCCCCGCGCACGGGGATCCCAGACGGGGGTGCGCTCGCCCTGGAGGTAGGGGAGGAAGAGGACACCGCCGCTCCCCGGAGGTGAGGAGGCGGCAAGCTCCGTCATGCGCGCCTGCCCTTCCGGCGCTGCGTCGGGCAGGAATTCCCGGATGAACCATTCCACAGCGGCTCCGCTCGACGTGTTCGCCCCGATGCCCAGCCACGCCGCGCGAGGGACGTAAGCCGTCTGCGCCCAGCGCCTGTCCCCTGTGGGGCCCGGCATGGGCAATGCGACGCAGTCCGTGGAGCCGGCGATATAGACCGTCGTGTCCGGCGTGAGCGCGCCGCCCCCGACGGCGCAGGCCGGCACGTCGCCGCAGCCGCAGATGACCGGCGTGCCGGCCCGCAGGCCTGTCTCGCGTGCCGCAGACGGCGTGACGTCGCCGATGACGTCGGCGGAGCCGGCGATCCTCGGAAGGCACGCCGGGTCGAGACCGAGCGCCTCGCACACTTCGTTCGACCAGCGCCACGGGTCCCGGATGTCGGCCAGGCCGGAAAGCCCTGCGTGGGTCGGGTCGGCCGCGAAGACGCCCGTTAGCCGCCCCGTGACGAACGTGTTGGCAAAGCCGAGGACGCGCGCGCTCGCGTAAGCCTCGGGTTGCTCGTCGCGCAGGTACAGCACGCTCGTCGCCGCGCATGTCCCCGGCACGAGCGAGTTGCCGATGATGGACTCGTAATGCTCTCGGCCCATCCTCTCGGAGATAAAGTCCACCTGGGCCAGGCTTCGCTGGTCCGAGTACAGGATGGCGGGGTGCAGGGCGCGCCCCCGGCCGTCGAGGGGGACGATGCACGGGAAGAGGACGCCCACGCCTACGGCCGCGACGTCATCGCCCCGGACGTGCGCCTCGGCCAAGGCGGCGGCCAGCGACCGGACGATCCCTCGCCACCAGCCTTCGGGGTCGGACTGAGCCCAGCCCGGGCGGGGCCGGTCCACCTCGTGAGAAGCGCGCCCGCTGCCCAGCAGCCGACCCGCGGCGTCGAACACTGCGGTCTTCACGCCGGACGTGCCCACGTCTATCCCCACTAACAGTTCAGCCATGGCGCCTTCTCCGATGCGACGTCGCCCGCGAGTATACAGCGGCCGGACTGCGTTTCAACGGCCCCGCGGGCCCGCCGGCTCGGCGTTTGCGCGGCGCACGCGCCCGCCTATAATGGCCTGGCACGACTTCCACGGAGCATCCTGCTGGGAAGGAGGGCAACGGTGAACCAGGCAGTCAAGTGGGCGGCGCGGATCGCGGCAGCGCTCGCACTCATGGCGGCGACGGCCGCGGCTCAAGAGCCGGCGGTGCAAGGATTCCCATTCACGATCCCCAACGAGGGCCTCGCGGCGGGCACGGCTCCTGCGGAGCTTACGCGCCCCCCCGCGCCCGCAGGGGCTGGCGGCTTCGTCCAGGCCAAGGGCGACGGCTTCCGGCTTTCGCAGAGCGGTGAGCCGGTGCGTTTCTGGGGCACGAACCTTTGCTTCGGCGGCGCCTTCCCCGCGCATGACGTGGCGGACCGGATGGCGCGGCGCATGGCCTCCCTCGGCATCAACTGCGTGCGCTTCCACCACATGGACTCGTCCGGCTACCCGAACGGCATCTGGGCCACGCCGGGCTGGGGGGACTTCGCGCACACGACCCTCTCGCCCGAGGCGCTTGACCGCCTCGACTACCTCATCGCGCAACTCAAGAAGAACGGCGTCTACGCCGACCTGAACCTGCACGTGTCGCGCAGTTACGGCGTGGAGGACGGCTTCCCGCCCGTCGGCACGGGCGAGAGCGTCCCGTCCTACGGCAAGGGCGTGGACAACTTCTTCCCCAAGTGCATTGAGGAGCAGAAGCGGTACGCCACGATGCTCCTGCGCCACGTGAATCCGTACACCGGCACGGCGTACGCGGACGAGCCCGCTGTGGCCATCGCGGAGATCAGCAACGAGGACGGGCTCCTCTCCGAGTGGGCGGGCGGCGGGCTGGACAGGTTGCCCGGGCCCTACGTCGAGGAGCTTGGCAGGCAGTGGAACGCGTGGCTCGCCCGCCGGTACGCATCTACTGACGCGCTCCGCGCGGCCTGGGCAGTGGGCGGAACGCAGGGCGGCGACACCAACCTGCTCCTCGGCGTGAAGCCGGCCCTCGAGCTGATTGACGTGGCGAAGACGGACATGATGGAAGCCGCCGCCCCGGGCGGGACGGTCCGGACGGTGGTCGTCCGGACGGCCGACCCGGTCAGTTGGCACGTGCAATGCATCTGGGCGCCCCTGACGATCCGGAAGGGCGCGGCCTACGTCCTACGCCTTGAGATGCGCGCGAACCGCACCGCCGAGGTTGACGCAAACTGCATGATGAACCACGAGCCGTGGGAGCACCTGGGGCTCACGGCAAACGTGGGCGTCACGACCGAGTGGAAGGACTACGAGCTGACCTTCACCGCCAGTCAGGACGATGCGCCTGCTGCGAACGGCCAGGGCGGCGCCCGCATTACTCTGTCCGGCCTCTCGCAGCCTGGCCTCGAGGTATCGTTCACCGAGCCCAGCCTGAAGGCGGCCAGCATCGGCGGCCTGCTGCCTGGGGAAGAACTCGGCGGCGCCGGCGTGGCGTGGCCCGAGCGCGCCAAGCTCCCCGCGCGCACGCCGGCCGTGCGCCTGGACGTTGTCCGCTTCCTGCGTGACACGGAGGAGGCCTACTGGAAGGGGATGTGCGACTTCCTCCACAAGGACCTCGGCGCGAAGATAGCCGTCACGGGCACCGCCGCGGGCAACACGAGCCCCTATGTGGCAGCCGAAACGGTTGACTTTGTGGACGGGCACGCGTACTGGCAGCACCCGCATTTCCCCGGTCAGCCGTGGGACCCCAACAACTGGCTCGTGCGGCAGGCAGCCATGGTCAACGAGCCGGCGGGCTCCACGGTCGCCGGCCTGGCGGGCACGCGCGTTCTCGGTTCGCCGTACACCGTAACCGAGTACAACCATCCCGCGCCCAACCGGTACGAGGCGGAGGGCTTCCCGCTGATCGCGGCGATCGGATCCCTCCAGCAGTGGGACGGCGTCTTCAGCTTCGACTACTCGGGCAGCGCCCGGGACGAGGCGGACCACTTCGACGGGTACTTCGACATTGTGGGGCACTCCGGGAAGCTGGCGGAGCAACCGGCCTGCGCGGACCTGCTGATCAGGCGACCGCTGGCCGGCACGCGGGCGCTGGCGTACGGCTACCTGAGTCCGGACCAGCGGCTGGACGCCATGTCGCACGGCCTGTGGGGCCTGTCGGCGTATGCGGCCGGCGTGGACCGACTGGCGTGGTTGCAGCGGCTCGTCGGCTTGTCAACGCAACCGGCCCTTCCGGATGTGGACAGCGCCGCCTCGGGTGCGATCGCGTGGAACGTGGAGAACGGGCGCGGACTGATGACCTACAAGGGCAACGGCGCGGCCGGCCTGATCGGCTTCGGAGCCGGCAAGACACTCTCCGTCGGCGGCATCTCGCTGATGCCGGGCATGACCTCCCTCGACGGGTTCTCAGTCGTCATGGTTAACAAGCTCGGTGGCGGACAGTTCGGCGACAACGGACGCTACCTGATCACTGCCGTGGCACGATGCTGGAACGCCGGGATGGTCTGGAACCAGGCCGGCGACTCGGTCGGGACGCAGTGGGGCACGGGCCCGACGCTTTGCGAGGGCGTCCCGGTGACGCTGCGCGTGGACGCGCGGCGGCCGGCGCGGCTCTTCCCGCTCAACCCCGATGGCACTCGGGGCGCCGGATTGGACGCGATGGTAAGCAAAGATGGTGTGAACACGTTCGCGGTAGGCCCGGAGCACAGGACGCTCTGGTATGAGCTGGTAATAGGGGAGTGAGGGATCGAGCCTTGAGATACACGCAACTCGGCAGGACGGACATCCAGGTTTCCGTCGTTTGCTGCGGCACGATGGCGATGAGTTCGGACGGCACATTCGGCGCGCAGGACGACGCTGAATCCGTTCGCACGGTGCGCGCGGCGCTGGACTCCGGCATCAGCTTCTTCGACACGGCCGAGAGCTACGGGGACGGCCACGCGGAGGAAGTCCTGGGCCGGGCGCTCGAAGGATTGCGCGGCCGTGCCATAATCGCTACCAAGGTATCGGAGGTTCACCTGCGCCGCGCGGACCTGCTCAGGGCGTGCGAGGCGAGCCTGCGGCGCTTGCGCACAGACCACGTGGACGTTTACCAGGTCCACTGGCCTAACCGGAGCGTGCCCTTCGGCGAGGTGGTCGCGGCGTTCGAGGAGCTGAAGGCGGCCGGCAAGGTGCGGGCGTGGGGCGTCTCGAACTTCGGCAAGGCAGACCTGGAGGGTGCCCTGGCGGCGGGCCGCCCGGAAGTGAACCAGCTCCCGTACAGCCTGCTCTGGCGCGCAATCGAGCGCGACATCCTCCCGCTCTGCGTGCGTCACTCGGTGAGCGTGCTCTGCTACAGCCCGCTGGCGCAGGGCCTGCTGACGGGCAAGTTCCGCGGGCCGGAGGACGTGCCGCCGCAGCGCAAGCGCGCGCGTTACTGCAAGGAGCCGGCCGCGGGCCACGCGTTCGCCCTGCTGGACGAAGTGCGGGCGGTGAGCGCAGAGCTCGGGCGGCCGATGGCGGACGTGGCGCTCGCGTGGCTCCTGGCGCAGCAGGGCGTGGCGTCCGTGGTCGCGGGTATGCGCACGCCCGAGCAGGCGCGGGAGAATGCGCGCACGGGGGACCTGGAGCTGGCGGCGGACACGGTCGCGCGGCTGACGGCCGCCTCGACGCCTCTTAGCGAGATCCTCGGCGCGAACCCGGACATGTGGCGGGAGGGAGCAGACTCCCGCTACAGGTAGCAGCGGCCCCGCTTGGCGGCCTTCTCACAGCCGGTTGATGGCCTGCTCGACGCCGTCGGCCGGGCGGGGCACAGGCGGTTGATAGCTTCCTCGACGCCGTCGGCCGGGCGGGTCACAGCCGGTTGATGGCCTGCTCAACGCTGTCGGCCGTGACCTCGTAGGTGCGGCCGTCAATGATCTTGACGTAGGGCTTCTCGCCGCGCACGGGAAGCCGGCCGCGCGAGACGCGCTCCAGCCGCGCTGTGATCGGCGGCTTGATCCTCACCGGCTTGATCTCGCCGACCTTCCGCACGGCCTCGGCCGCGCGTCGGGCTATGAGTTCATGCGCCGCGGCCGCCGACAGGAGCCGGCCGCCTTCCACGGCGAGGCCGACTTTGACGCAGGCCGTCACGACGCCGGGAACGAACTCCTCCGCTTCGGCGCACGCCTTGTCGTCTCCGCTCACCATGATGACGGGCACGCCGTGCTCGCCCGCAATCGCGGCGTCCACGCCGATCTCGCCGGTCTTTCGGCCGTTCAGCCAGAAGTTCTGCCACGCCGCGGAACTCATGGTGTGCTCGAGTATGGCCTCCGGCGTGCCGGCCATGGCGTGATAGCCCAGGAGGATCACTGCGTCGAAGCCGTCAATGCCGGCCATCCGCTCCACGCCATCCTCTCCGAGGAGGTACTCCGCGCGCGAATCCAACTCCTCCCAGATGAAGTTCTCGCCGCCGGACCCATGGCTGTCGCGCACGACGACCTGCACGGCGCCGCCGCTGATGCAGCCCTCGACGCAGGCGTTTGCGTCCCACGTCATGAACCGGCGGCCCTGGGCGTAGAGCGGGTCGCCCAGCGTCACGTGTCCCCGCCGGACGACGCCACTGATCCCCTCCATGTCCACCACCACCAACACGCGGACGCCTCCGGCCGCGGTCCTTCTCTTACTCGTTCTCATGCTTGTGCTCCTGGTTTCGTGTCTTCACTTCTCAAGACGCCTTGAAGACGACCTCGCCGCGCAGGATGGTGTGGCTGATCTCCATCTCTGTCGCGCCTTCGTGCCAGCGGAAGAGAATCAGGCTCGCCTCGCGTCCCGGCCCGACCGAGCCGAACCGGTCGTCCATGCCGAGGAGTCTGGCCGGGTTCAGTGTCGCCATTCCGACTGCCTCCGCCAGCGAGACCCCCGCGAAGCGGACAGCGTTCGCCACGCCCCTTGCCAGTTCGAGGGCCGCGCCCGCGAGGTACGGCGTGCCCTTGAGCTGGACCTTGCCCTCGGGCGTGAGCTCCACGGCGCGGCCGCCGAACTCGTACTCGCCCGGCGGGCAGCCGGCCAGGTGCACCGCATCGCTGACGAGGATCGTGCGCGCCGGGCCCTTGCACCGGACCATGCACTTGACGACGGCTGGGGGCAGGTGATGCCCGTCGGCAATGATCGAAGCCCACAACTCGTCCGCGGCGAGTTGCTCCCAGATGTAGTTCGGGTGCCGCGGGATGAGCGCGTGGGCGCCGTTGCCCAGGTGTGTGGAGAGGCGAGCGCCCGCTCTGACGGCCGCGCGGATCTCGTCGGCCGAGGCGCCCGTGTGGCCTATGGCGGGGACGACGCCCGCCGCTGCGAGCCGCTCGATGAAGCGGATCGCGCCCGGCCGCTCCGGCGCGAGCGTGACGATCCGGATGTGCCCGCCGGCCGCCTCCTGGAAGCGGCTGAACTCGTCCCAGTTCGGGTCGCGCGTGTGGTCGCGGGGATGAGCGCCGCGCGGGCCGTCTTCCGAAGAGATATACGGGCCTTCGATGTGCACCCCCGCGACGGCAGCCTCGAGCCGCTTGTCGGCACAGGCTGCCGCGACGGCCTTCAGCGATGCCGCCATCTGGGCGAACGCCCCGGTGCAGACCGTCGGGCAGAACATGCCGACGCCCCTTCTGTGGAGCGCCCCTGCGATGGCTGAGACTTCGTCGGCGGAGACGTCATCCCCGTTCAGGTCATGACCCTCGAAACCGTTCACCTGGAGGTCGAGCAGGGCAGGGGCGATCAGCACGTCGCGCCCGCCCAGGTCGGCCTTCGCACGCGCGCCGGCGGGTTTCAAAGACTCTATGGTGTCGCCGTCTATCTCAAGCGCGGACGGCACCCGCTGCCCGCAGATCGTGCCGAGGATGCGCATGGTGTGGACTCCTTGCCGGTCCGGACGGCACAACACTAAGCCACGGCCTGCCGTCTGTCAACGGCGCGGCGGGCCTCCAGACGCCCGCTTGTCCGTACGCCGCGGCGGCGCGTAGAATGGGCCGCCGTTGTCTGCCCCGACACGAAGGAGATGACCGTGGCGAAGCACATTGGCATCGTCGCGTGCAGCTATGAAGGCGCGGCCCTCTGCTACCGGACGATCTGCCTCGAAGCGCAGGAGCAGATGGGCGGGGACAACCACCCCGAAGTCACCATGCACACTCACTCTCTGGCTGAGTACATGGCAGGCATCCGCCCGGGCGACTGGGAGCAGGTAGCCGAGCTGATGCTCGACTCGACCCGCAAGCTGGCCGCCGC
>Ga0315291_10005660_pt1 | contig 15623 bp, 16 predicted proteins | sample YL17G12_20_MG_FD_203070 | JGI IMG/M metagenome (GOLD analysis project Ga0315291, IMG submission 203070) | Sediment microbial communities from Yellowstone Lake, YNP, Wyoming, USA - YL17G12_20 | ecosystem: Environmental > Aquatic > Freshwater > Lake > Sediment | place: USA: Wyoming | collected...
TTTCTATTTTGAGCACCGCTTGCAACACCCAATCCATAAATGGAAAATGAATATGATTTCTCGCTTTATGAGCAAGTAGCAACAAGCCCAGTGTTTCCTGAATGGTCAGATCTGGCGGTCGAAGGAAAAAGTTCGGGTCTATTATGTAACGGCCAGCCTTGTCGTCATAGTGAAACGGCACCCCTGCTTTTTGCAAATCCTGCAAATCTCGGAAAACCGTTCGGCGACTTACCCCCAGCATCGTTGCTAAATTGCTGACTGCGTAGCCTTGCCCCGACTGAAGGGCAATCAGAATCTGAATTATTCTGCTAACTCTGCTGGTTTTCATAATGCTACTGGTCAGTTAGTTCTATCACTATAACGCAGCAAATGAAAATTGTATCCATTATAGGAATGGCGTCAAGGGCTATGAACACAAAAGGCGAGAAGGAAGAAGGAGGACCTTACAACCGGCCTGCAAATTTGTTTTTGTGTTTTCCGCTGTAATGGAAATGACGCCTTGGGCTGTTTTATGCTCTTGGACAAAAGACCTGTAGCGGTGGGGAGTTTGGAGATTTTTTGACAGAAAAGGATGCATTGGTGTATCCTTTTTAATATAAAAGATTCAGAATTGGTGTGGATTCTGATTTTTTTGTTTGTGGCAACAACCTTGCCCCCATACGGTTTCCTGAACCCGTTTCTCTTGCTGATTGTGGCTTCTCGGCAAGACATGCCTTCTTTTCTGGGAAGTTCTTGTTCAAAAAGGCATGCACATTTTGCCCAAAAAGCAAAATACCCCTTCTTTATATATCTCCGCCTTTGGCTTAACCTCAAAGAATGGAGTTAAGTAAAGAGGCCGTCGAAGAATTTAAGACAATCTACCGCGAAGAGTTTGGAGAGGAAATCTCCGACCAAGAAGCCCAGGAGCTTGGGCAAAACTTGCTTGCTTTACTTGCGATAATTTACCGGCCTCTTCCTAATGCTGGACAACAAAATCGGAAAGAGGAAAACCCCAAACACCCCGAGCCGGTTTAAGGTCAGGGTGTTTTTGTGTTATTTGACAGAATCTCTTGGCGCGTTACAATGCGCGCGCAGTCACTAAGAAAGCTAATCGGGTTTTGAAAAGTCCTCCGAGGTGGGTTCATCACCAACCCGACATTCAAGACCTTAAATTTATGCCCCGTTACTTTATCTACTGCCGCAAGTCCTCTGAGTCAGAAGACAGGCAGGTATTATCTATTGAATCCCAAATCAATGAGTTGAAAAAGCTAGCCCTCAGATTGAAGCTGCTTGTGGTTGATATTCTTTCTGAATCTAAGTCGGCAAAGGAACCTGGCAGACCAATCTTCAACGAGATGATTAAAAAAATCAATCAGGGTAAAGCCGAGGGTATTATCTGTTGGAAACTAGATCGGCTGGCTCGAAATCCTATTGATGGCGGCCAGATAAGTTGGATGCTACAGCAGGGAGTCATCCAGCATATCCAAACCTACGACAGAAGTTACTATCCCCAGGATAACGTGCTGGTAATGGGTGTGGAACTTGGGATGGCTAACCAGTTTATTTTAGACCTAAGTAAAAACGTCAAAAGAGGCCTTAAGACCAAGGCAGAAAAAGGCTGGCAGCCAGGCCTTGCTCCTCTTGGTTATTTAAATGATAAATCAAAAGGCAAAGGGAAAACTGAGATTGTTAAAGACCCTGAAAGGTTCAACCTGGTAAAAAAGATGTGGCAACTGATGCTTACTGGCAGATACAGCCCACCAAAAATACTGAATATTGCCAATAACAAGTGGGGCTTTAGAACAGCCAAAGGTAACCCTCTTTCCAGAAGCGGGATTTATCGGATTTTTACCAATCCTTTTTACTATGGTTGGTATGAATATCCAAGGGCAAGCGGAAACTGGTACAAAGGGTCTCATCAGTCAATGATAACTGCTGAGCAGTACGATAAAATCCAGCTCCTTTTAGGAAGGAAAGGCAGGCCAAGGCCAAAAAAGCACGAGTTTGCCTTCAGCGGGCTTATAAGGTGCGGTCAGTGCGGGGCAATGGTAACGGCAGAACAGAAGAATCAGATTATCTGCTCTGTCTGTAAATACAAATTCTCTTCTAATAATAAGTTCAACTGCCAAAGATGTGACACACCTGTCGAAAAGATGAAAAAGCCGACCTTTCTCAAGTACGTTTATTATCACTGCACCAAAAGAAAAAATCCTAAATGCGACCAGGGTTCAATAGAGCTTAAAGAACTCCAAAGACAGATTGACCAGTATCTTTCCAGAATCCAGATTTCTGAAAGTTTCAAGAATTGGGCAATAAAATATCTCAAGCAAGAAAATAAAAAGGAAATTGCCTCAAGACAAATCATTCTTTCCTCACAGCAGAAGGCCTACAATAGCTGCTTAAAGAAGCTCGACAACCTATTTGAGCTTAAAATCTCACCTCTAAATACTGATGGAAGTCTGTTATCTGACCAAGAGTATGCCAAAAGAAAGACCGAACTTTTGAAAGAAAAAGTCCGGCTTGAGGAAATTTTAAGTGACACAGGCGCCAGGGTTGAGAGATGGCTAACTGATGCCGAAAAGACCTTTGAGCTTGCCTGCTATGCCAGAGAATGGTTTGCCAAAGGAGGCCCCCAGGAGAAATCAAGGATTCTCCAGGCCATAGGTTCGAACCTAACTTTAAAGGACAAAAAGCTATTCATTCAGCTTAAAAAACCCCTATTTCTCATTGAACGTGTCTCAAAGGGGTTACCCCAGATAAAAGGGGCGTTCGAACCTAAAAATAAAGGCCAAAATGAACGGGGATTGGAGCAATTCTACTGCAAAAATCCCATCCTGCGGGGGAGGTGGGACTCGAACCTAAACGCCCTTTGGTGGACAAAGTGTGGGATTCAGACCAGCGGCAAAATAAAGTTAGTGGGTTAAGACTTAGAGGAACTTATATTCTTTTTTTCATCAGTGTCATGTTTAGGAATTGGTCGATAGATAATTTTAAATAGGTTTAAAAGGTCGACGGCCAATTCATAAGCTTTCTTGTCATCAATGTTTTCTCCGAACTCTTCCTTATAAATAGCTTTAAATTCGTCGATTGCTTGCTTGCTCAATTGCATACAATTTTGACCCTATCAAAAAGGCGCAATCTGTCAAGCAAGTGACTCAACAATGTATTCATGAATAATACAGCTTGCACAAAAGAATATCTGGAGCGTTTCTGCCTGGCTTTATCCAAGGTCTTGCCTGAGTGGTTTAGGCTCCATTATAGGCTTCTCGCAATGGCTGACCCTAAGACACGAGAAATTAATTGCTGTTTGGATGATCTTGCTAAGTCGCTCAACTATAACCCATATGTCTTGTATTCTTCACTGAGTTGTCTGGCTGAGTTGCGGTTCATAGAATTTCCTAGGTGTTGCGGTTTTAGTCAGAGAATCAAGATAAAGGTTCTCGTCTGTCACTAACAGGAGTGTAGCTATCAAAATTTCGTACAATCATGGAAAAGGCATTTATCTATTGTCGAGTTTCAACAGAGGAACAGGCAGAGAAGGGATATTCCTTAGATGCTCAGGCAAAATACTGCCGGGATTTTGCTGTGAGGAATGGCTATGAGGTAGCGGGTGTATACCGGGATGAAGGCAGAAGTGGCACCAACCTGAATAGACCTGCTCTTAAGGATCTTCTTTTAAGAGTCCAGGAAGACAAATCAATTAAGGCTATCATTATTCAGGAGACCGACCGGCTGGCTAGAAACACCAAGGACCATCTTACTGTAAGAGCGTTACTGCGAAAGGCCGGAGTCAAACTCATCTCTGTTGCCCAGCCCATGCTGGATGACAGCCCTGAAGGAAATATGATCGATACTATTATCGCCAGCGTCAACCAGTTCCAGTCAGATATCAATAGTCGGAAAACCAAAAAGGGGCTACAGGAGAAGTTCGACTCAGGCTGGTGGCCTGGGTGGGCGCCACTTGGGTATATAAACAAAGAGGTAATGGGGGACCAAAGGATTACGGTACCTGACCCAGAAAGATGGTATCTTATCAGAAAAGGATTGAAAATGTATTTGCGAGGTAACTACTCTGCATTGGAAATAGCAGACACCCTTTACGAAAAGGGGTTAAAATCCAAAACGGAGAAGAAGGTATGCAACAGTGTTATGACCAATATTCTTAGGAATCCCTTTTACGCTGGACTGATGAAGTGGAACGGCCAGGAGAAAATCGGTAACCATAAGCCAATGATCACACTGGAAGAACATGAACAAATCCTGCAGATAATAAATACCCATAACTTCTCTGCTTGCCGCAGAAGGAAGCATGGTTTCCTGCTTAAGGGTTTTGTATTCTGCAACATATGTGGCGGCAGATACACAGCAGAGAAGCACCCGGCAAAGAATAATATCGCCTACTATCATTGCGCCTTCAATGGTAAACGAGGTAAGGAACGACCGCACACAAATAAAGATCAGAATGTGGAGGTCAAAGAACTGGAGAGACAAGTTCGAGAGGAATTCAAGAAGATTCAGTTCAGTGATGATTTCATCGGCTTAGTGATTGAAAAGCTAAAAAGCACCCACCGTAAGCAGAAGAGAGGGGTAGACGCTGAAAAGCGAATCCTCTATAACCAGAAGCTGGCTGTCGAAAGAAAAAGGGATCTGGCTGAAGAAAAGCTTCTTAATGGCGTAATTTCAGACAAAGACTTTACAAGGATCAGGGTCCGAATCAATGAAGAACTAAGCCAAATTCAACACCAACTGGATGAACTGGACAGCCGCCGAATCCTCGATGTGGATGTAATAAGAGGAGTGTTGATCCTTACTCAGGACATTCATTGTGCATACAAAAAGGCCCCATACGAGCTCAAGCGGCAGCTCTTGGGGCTGTTCTGGGAGAAGTTTTTTGTTCAAGACAGGAAAATCGTTGAGGCTATTTCTACAAAGCTTGTGCGAGTTCTTCTCCAGGAAAGAAAAGTTATAATAAGAAGCAACTGGCTCCCCAGTCCAAAGCTTATTATAACCATGCAGGACTGGGGGTATATGAGGATGATGAGTGAGAAATTAGCGGAGATTAAGAGGTTTTACAGAAGTTCAACGATTCGTGGTTGTGCGGGGGTGAGTGCTTGATTTGCTTCGCTTTCTTCTCTTTGCGCTATTATTGACCAACCAACACCTCAACAACAAATCAGCGAGTTGCTCGGCAGCCATCTCAATTAAGCGATGATTTTCTTTTCTCCTGGAAGTATGAGGCGCACTCTGAGGGACTTGCTGTAGCGCGTCAGATTGGGATAGTGGTCTCTTCGGCATAGCAATATTTCGCATGTTGATTCAACCATCTTATTCCAAGAGAAACCTCAGTAAAAGAAGGGAAATATTGCCGTTCAAGTCAAAATGTACATGGCTTTGTTACTGACAGCCTTGTTACTGTTTGGAGAACTGTTGAGATAACCTTGAGGGTTGGCGGCAAACCTGAGTAGAATTCACGTTTTTTTATGGAGTGACTCTTTAATGTCGTAGACTGATACAACGTAACTGGGCATACCAAGCTTACTCACAATATCACCCAACTTTTGAGAAAATTTGAACAATAATGCTCCCGAAGAGCCACTAAAAATTGTTTTCCATAATACAGGCCGTTCTTGCAAATAAGCAATAACCGGTAAAACAGGACCAAGGATTAAGGAAGCATATCTAATCACTTTCGATATTCTGGAACTCCGTCTTCTTATTGATTCTACTCCCTCCCTCAATTCGTTAATCGCCTCGCGTAAAGCTAGGGTTCGGTCCATAATTTGCCCATGTTGCTTTTTCTTTACAGTTTCTTCCAACTCAAACAAAGCATTTTTAGCTTTCTCTGAGTCAATGCTAAGTGCTTCCTCAAAATTCTCTGGCAATCTCAAGCCTATAATGTCAATCAATTCTCTACCTAAGTCGATAGGAAAGGTTCTCAATGTCTCTGGTCTTTTTTCCCTCAGGTACGGAGACAACTGAGTCCATTTCATAGGGATGGCATGACAACCACCCAAAGAACCGAAGACCGGTCCAGCTAACAACGCACCGTATAAAAGAGTAGTGAAGACTGCGCCGCTTCGGTTTCCTCTATGTCGGAGATATATTTGATTAGCAAGTTCTCGTGTTCCTGGTAACGTCTTCAGTTCAGCATAAAAATTGGCGGATAGTTCTGCGGGCTCTCTCAATGGTCCAAATATTCGTTGCAACTGTTGAAGATCGAGCAAGGGCAAATCCTTACCCATAATCTCTCTACCTTCATCTACCAAGCTATCAAATGTACACTCACACAACTGTTCAGCATAGGCTATAGAACGAATATAGGTGGGTGGTTGTAATTGGAGTATCTCATCAAGATAATCCAGTCCGGCATAAGCTGTAGGTCTATTTCTCAAAATCAGTTGAACCTTTCCTTGGGATTGAAGACGTACAAGCGCCCGCGGATGTATTTGGTATTTCCGCTCAAAATCTTCTTTATTTAAAGGAGCTATTCCCACTATCAGGGTCCTATAAAATGGAAGTAAAACCCACCATGGATCAATGTGGCTTGTATATGGAGGTTTAAGAACAAGACCCTTATAAAAATCGGCTATACCAAGCGTCCTCTTTGTTTTTGCCTTTATTTCTTCAACTATCCGAAGTTCTCTCTCTTCGTATCGTCTTAGATCTTTTAATTCCAATTTCACCCTCCCAGTTTAAACTCTCGTACATACAAAAGGGATTCTGTCCTTTTTTCTTCTGAAGGATCCAGTAATAAATGGGGATACCCATATGCTATGCAAATTGAATCGACTCGCATTTTACCGATATGAGTATCTGACAATTGATTAACCTTATTCAAGAGTTTCTGGACGTTCTTAGAGACAAAATACAATAATGAGACATGAGCCACAAATTTGTCACCTTCGAACTCTACCGGCAGGATTTTTTCTTTCAAATTCTCGCGTATCTTCAGATGCAACTCGCGTATTTGATCTTGGTTCTGAATTTCACAAAAAACTGCGTCGGGAAAGTACGAAAGTCCCTTAATTTCGATATCAAAAGGCTTAAATTTAGAACAAATATTTTCAAGTTGGTTGTAGACCCAATTTAGAGTGGAACTAGTAATCGTTTCATATAACCAGCCAAGTTCTTTCAATGTGAGATGAAATATCTGCGGAGGGTAGTAGAGATGGTCAGGATCAACATCTTTAAGTTGTTGCTGAACAGACAATAGCGGCGGCCAAAAAATCGATGGAATCGAGATCACTATAGTTAAATAAGGTTTTCTCTTAGACTTCTCAAAAAAGTCTCTAAATTCGTTGATGGTCGTAGGGATAAACCGACTTGATATTTTCTTCATAGTCGCCATATATTTATAGTTTATAGAATTAGGTCAAGTCTGTCAAAATACTAATTTCATGTAGTCCCAATTAGCACTATCAGCGAGACTTATATTTGAAAGGCAAATAAAAAAAGGAAGTAGATTTTCTACTTCCTTTGTTTTTAAAGAACTAATTCCCTTTCCAGGCTTTACAAGGCCCTGCATACTCGCAGTCCTTACACATAAAGCTTGTTCTGGGAAAAAACACCTTAGACTTGATGCCTGTCAGAATTTGGCTGGCCAGGTAGAAAAATCTCTGATAGTCCAGCTTTTCCTTTGGCATTTCCAGGGCGATGACCTTTGGTCTTTTGGTCTTGACGAAATCAATTAGCTTAAGGCTTCTCGGGGGCTTTCGGTAAAGAATCTCATAGGCATAGCTATAAGCAGTTAGTTGCAGATGATTGTCCAGATCACTTTGGTTCACGGTTTGACCAGAGGTCTTGAACTCACAGATACTGTCACCTTCTTCAATCAGATCAATGTAGCCCTCAAGATTCACCGGCAGCCTTTCGCCATTGCCCAGATTAACCAGCGGCACTGTAAAGGGAACCTCAGCTCCCTTTACTCGTTTGTGAGGACGAACGAAGTAAAGAGACAGCATCTCTTTTGCCATAATTGTCAGCCTGGTCTCTGCTTCACCATCTTTGTAATGGATGTCAGTATCAAGCTTTTGAGCGTACCAATCGGCATCAAAAATCTTGTATAACTTATCTACTGAAACATCGTTTCCATTCATTCTCTGCTTGTGAAGCCACGCAAGGGCTGCATGAATTGACCCGCCAAAGGCAAGGCCGGAAGGTCTGAATGGTTTTGGCAGGTTGTCAAGGTACAAAAATTTATACTTTAGAGGACACTGCAAATACAGATTGATCTGACTACAGGAAAGATGGTCCATAACTGTCACCTCCTTTCGTTTGATTTAAAAATGGTTTTGTATCTAGTGGTTTTGCGTCTGCAGGATTAGATTTGGCAGGTCGATGAGAATTTCTCTTGGTAGGGGCTGGTTTACGGCATACTTTTTTACAAGAAGGGTGATAAATCCGGCGATTACCATCGGGCAGTAAATAATTGAGCGGGCTGAGCAAGGCAGGTGTTCAGCCTCATCAGACCCGTAAAGGTTTTGCTGATAAAAGTCGGTCTGCTCGATATTTGTCGGGCAAACAGCATAAATCCTTGCAAACTCAGCACCCATACGTGCATCGACAAGTAATGGGATTTTGGTGTTGAGCTTAACCCTTTTCCAGACGTTCTTACGCCCAGCCATATTGTCAACGGTGACAACTACTACGCCCTTTAGGTTCTGGCCCGTGTAACGCCGGTTTATCTGCTTAATCTGAACTTCAGTCAGTTCATACACCAGTTGTGCCAAGGCCTCAACCTTAGGTTTGCCTATAAGCGAAGGCTTGCACAACTGATTGGGAATATTTACTTCTTCAAGTGTATCTGCATCCCAGACAGTTATATCTGAACATCCCATCTTGACTAACGTTAGAACCGTAGCTGACCCTATCGCACCTGCACCGATAACGGTAATGGGGAAAGCCAGTTTTTCCGGCGATACAATCTCAATCTGTCTTAAGAATCTATTCTGCAAACTACGATTATCTGTCATAATTTTGTCCTTTCATTGAAAAACATTCATCAAAACATAAAATTATCTTCATCGAATCCCACGGGCCGCTGTTCCCGGGCCTGCAAAGGACATTCACCTTCTCCATGCCAGTTGCCGCAGTAATCGCAGTACTGCTCAGGGATGAATCTGTCCTCTTTGTTGTCAGGTTCTTTTGCCACATGACTTTGATTGAATTGGGTTTCCAGAATTGCGGCCTTAACCTCCTGCGCATATTTATCCTGCGATTGACCTAACTGCATCGGGTAAAAGACAGGGACATTGTCGATGACAAGCGGCAGCGGCGTAGCAATATCAATTCGGCAGCGTATCTTAAAGTTGTTGCTGACCACAATACTTATCAGGTAATCGCTGGCAAGCAGTCTACAGGTAGCGTCATCTGTCGTTGACCAGAAGGTATCCATATTGGGATGACTATGCACCCAGCACTTAATACGTTCTGCTTCAGCTCTGCTGCCTTCTGCAATTAACCGTTCAACAAGCCCGGATATGGCAGCCTGGTCAAGCTCTGTATTTGCCGATGAGCCTGTCTGTTTCAGCAGGTAAAATCTTTCAATAAAAAAACAGTTTCCCTCCCTACGGACTGTTCCCAGACAGCTTATTTCCACAAAGGTTGAATATGCCCAGCCAAATAGCTGCTCGAAGGCATCCCTTGTAAGGATAACAGCTAAATCTTCGGCAATAGAGACACTGATATTTTCCTTCTTTGAGATAACAAGACCTGTTGGCCAAATTGGTGGGTTACTGGCAGTTTTTAAGGGTTTTTCCGGTGTTTCTGGTTTTGCTTTTTCTTTATCTTGTGTTTGCATTTTTTGCGGCCTCCTTTAGACTTTCTGATTTCTTAAAATAGGGACATTGAGAACTGCATTCTTCAAATTCACAATTTTCATCACAGGGTTTATGTAGCTGCCACTTCTGGTTGTACTGACAATCAAGGTAACAATGCTCTGTAGCTTCTTCACTGCAATCATCGCAGGGGCTGAACTGATCAAAATTCTGGTTGTAATCACACTCTTGATAGCAGTAGTCGCTGCGGTAATCGCAGCAGTCCCGGCATTCGTATTGGCCGTTGTTTTCTCCACATTCGTGGATGCAGTAGGGACTGCAGGAATCGTCACAGTCTTCGCAGGGGTTGTCATCCTCATCTTGATACTCGCCTGTCGGGTCAAAGTGGCTGATTTTCTCATAAGGGTTCTCGGAGTTGTACTGACAGAGGAACTCATACAGTACCTGCAGGGCTTCTGCTATCCTCATCGAGCCAATCATCTTTGGTATGTCTGCGGCGATATTTCCCAGGCAGGGATTGCCATCCTCGGATACGTGAGGATGGGGATGTTCGGCATTAGGATGTTCATCAATAGCCTCAATCCTGACATCGCCTTTGGCGTCTATTTTGATTTCGTAGCTGCCTAAAGTGAACTTGTGGTTGCCATACTCGATGGTTATAGGTGAGGTAGTAGCTATTATTGAGCCATCATTATCAGGTTCTATACTGACGTATTGACCGGCAGCCAGTAGCTCAATCAAGGACTGGGCTTGCTTGCGAAATAGTCTGGGCCTGCGGATTTGCTGAAGTTTTTTGAAGAACTTCAGTTCTTTTTCAATAACTGGCTTTCTATTCTCAAAATCAATAATTGTGTAATAGGCTTGCTCAGCTTGATGCTGTCGTTCTTTAAGGTCTTCTTCTTTTTCCCTGACGCGTTTTTCAACGCCTTTAGCAAAGGTCTCGCAAAACTTTTGAGCCAGTTTCCTTCTTTGCTCAAGGAGTTTATCGGTCATCTTAAAATCAACCAGTTCGATAGAGTGCTCGATGATATAGGCCAGCAAGCTCCTTGCTGCCTCGTTATCGGTGGTAGTAAGATCGATGGGTATGATGATTCGATTATGGTCTATGCAGGCGAGGGTGACGGAGTTATCATCTAAAATCCGCTTTTCATCAGAGACATCAATATCTATATCAACGCTAACCTGGTTTCTGGACAGCTTGTATGTCTTCCCACCAAGCTCGATAGATGGTGTTTTTCTGGTTTTTCTTAGACCATCGGCAACTACTACGCGGACGCTGACTGAATTTTCTGAATATCCTTCGTCCTCGCTATACTGGCTAAAGGTTACTGGCTTATTGATCTTGTATGCCAGGAAGGTGAGAATATTTTTGACCTCAACTTCTGGAATAGCCATTTCTGGCCAACTGTATATGGTGATTAGTGGTACTATTTTTGTCTGCTCCATTTTTTTATCCTCCAATAGTGAAAAATAAGGGTCGGCAAGATTTGATTTCCCACCGACCCTCTGGAAAGCATCCTTACGGAAGCCTTTTTACGGACATTAAACTACTCCACCCTCAACCTTGGGTATAATCAGGATCGTTGAACCGGCGGTCACCCGTGTATCAAGCGTTGCTGCAGACCCATTAACACGAAGATTACCCAGAGCTTCAATACTGCCATAGACGTCTTCTGCGGCTTCCAGTAGCGAGCCATCTCTTCCGATGACTTTGCCGCTATCTGGATGGGAAAAGACATCCCGGATGGTTCCATTTTCTTTTACTTCGATAGTTACAGGCTGACCGGCTAATCTAAAGATTTCTACTTTCATTTTCTTTCCTTTCAAATTAAATGTTTAACAGTTACTTGATTCGAAACAATGAGACATCAGAAATACAACTAATTGCGTTAGGGGAGCTACGCGCAGAGATTCTCCGTTTTTGCATAATGCAATTCCTTTCATTGAATACGGGTTTTCGGGAAAACTTATTTAGGAAAGAAGCGAGTAATTGGGAGTGGTGGTTAAACTTGGGGCTCGTCAATAAAAACATCCGTCAAAGTGAATTCTTCGATGATTTCACTGCCGCACTTTTTGCAGACATAGTGCATCTGTATTGCTTCGATGCCTAAAAAGTCTTTACTTATTAGCTCTCGCTCATCAGAGCCGGCACCGCACCTGGGACAATCATCTTTTATGACTCGAGTTGCCTTGAGGGCTTTCTTTAGAAGTTTAATTTCCTCAGCGAATTGGCGTGACTGTTCACCTCCGACATCCAGGGTTTGTAACACCTGTTCAATCGCTTTACGTATTCTATTTGCCGTAATAAGGTCTGTCGCTTTTTCATTCTTATTTGACAACGTCATATTGTATGGCTGATATTGGTAATCCGGAGGAGTAATTGGATTTCCCTCAGTATCTTCGTAGTCGCACTGGTCGCCAGCTATGAATTCTTGTCTGATGCAGACAAATTTATCTTTGTCGTTTTTCTTAAAGGTCTGAACGACAAATCCGACTGTTATTTTGGTGAACTTATCCATAATCAGCTCCCTTTAACCTTCTTTCAGTACCTTCTTTGCTTTTTCAATTAGTCTCTCCGTCCAGGCTCATCTTATCATCAGATAGGTCTACTTTTGTAGCCTTGCCTTTGGAATCTACGACATACAGCACCGGCAGTATGGAAGCAGGGTCTGACATAATTCTGTATGCACATTCAGCTGCCCAGTGAGTATCAGGAGCATTGACATCAATAGTATAAACAACACGAAATAAAGGTTCCTGGCTGTTATCTTTGGGCGGAGGGTCGATCTTTAGTCCCTGCATCGCCACTTTACCGGGATATAACAATGCCCGCCTTACTGCTGCTGACTGTTCAAATAGGTTTGTTATTTGTTGGTTGTAAGCTGCAATATTTTCGCATTTATGCTCTTGTAATTCTTCTTGCATCATGCCGAGCAATTCAAACAATTTGTCAATGAATTCTTCTGCTTTCATCATTTCTGCTCCAAGATTAAATTCTTATCCGCTCGAGAAATTGTTTTACAAACTGTCTGTCAAGGCCGCTTCTTCTGGTCAAATTGCCAGATACGAACCCGTTCATAATGTTTTGCATCAAGAGTAATCTTCTCCAAAGCAGTATGCATATCCTCTTCTTCAAAGAAATATAAAAGGGGTCTGATCTTGCTTTGGACAAGGCCAGCGGTCTTATATAGAAAAAAATCAAAATCGCGCAGGTTTTCATCAAACCTAAGCGGCTCTTCATCCCTATCAATAGTTGCAATCTCCAAAAGCAGGTTGTGCAAGTACATCTCAGCTTTTTTCTTATCCTTCTGGATGATTAACTCGGTGTTCAGATTACTACCTTCCTGTTTAACTTGAAACCCAACTGCTTGAAGTAACCTTTTTAAACTGTCGGTAACCATAGGCGAGACCAAGCAGATAAAGTGACCTATTTTCTCGCTTTCTGTGGGATTTTCATTTCTGATTTGCTGCATAATTGTCCCTTTCATTTCTGATAGGTGGTGTCTGTAAACTAACTCTGTTCGGTGAGAATGCAGGATGCCGAACTATTCAGAAGGCTCGGCAGGTGTGAATAACTCAGGCGCTATCTCCTCCAGCCTCTTCGGCTGCCAGTAGAGGTCTCTCTCCACTGGCAGCCCTAGTGGCCCACATAGGCTTTGAAGCTCTGACAGACTAAAATAGCCGAGCTCCCTGCAATGGCCTTCCACAAGGCCAAAGAACAAATCCTCGCCGTCAAACTCTATCGCCCACCAGGTCCAATTTGAATCCGGCGTGAAAAACTTAACATACGCAACGGCCTTGCCACCCAACTTTTCTTGAGAGTAAAGCGGCGGCAGCTTCTCGCGAATTTCCTGTGTAAGCAGCTTCATACCACATGTCTTATTATTGTTGACAATCTGCTTTTTGGCTTTCATCAGTCTCTTGCCGCCAACACATACCGCATTTTCTGCCGGAATATTTAGCTCTTGTGCAAGTCCACCCAGAAATTCCGCCATATTGTGATTCTGCTCTTTCCTCGAGATTGGATCGGACTCGCAGGCTGGTATTGGCGTGCCAATAACTTCAATCTGCTCAGGCTCTAATTCAAGGACTATTCTGCCATTTTGATTGCCGTAGGTCTCGATGTACGGGTAGCTTACATAATCAGCTGGCGGCAATCCTGCTGTTATATCGCCTGTCTTGCCGGTTTGATGCAGAGCAAAACCTTCCATATAGCGTTCTGCATCCGGATTATTCTCCGAGCCATCTCCTTTGAAGCGGATCTTGGCCCCGCGAATGTCACGATGAAAGTCACCTTCAAGGTTGAAGGTGACTTTTTCTTTTAGGCCGGCAAATCTCATCCAGCCGGTAACTTTACCTAACACCGTGTTGTCGAGTTCTCCTTCCAGTAGGTACTTTGCTGGTCTCCAGGCCATGGTGCTTACCTCCTTTCTGCCTCTTCAAGTAGGCGCTCGATCATCCGGCTTGCCTCAGCCTTACTGACCTCTTGCAGGGAAGGGACGCCAAAAAGTTCTTTTAGATGCTGATGGGCTTTATCCGGCTCCATTCCCTGCTCGGCCAGGATCCTGAATAAGTACCTCTTCTGGGCATCGGTCATTAAGGATTCATTGGTTGAGGTGTTGCCTGGCTGACTGGTCCTGTCCTTGGCTGGCGTGTTCTGGGCCGATGAGACATCTTGCCTATCCTCTGGGATAACCTCTTTATCAATTAAACGGAGATTCAAGATAGGCTTTCCATCGGCGGTTCTGACTTCAATCAATCTTTCTTTCGTTTCCATAATCTTATCCTTTCCAATAAAAAATTGTTAATGTTCTGATTCCACCTTAGCCCAAGAGAATATAGGGACAAGAAGGGCAAATTTGCCTAAAAAGGCAAGTTATCCTTTCTTTTAATGCTTGCTGCAGGGACATAGAATTAAAAGATGTATAGAAAGACAAATAACAATAACCGTGTCACTTCCTTTGCCATCACCGATTACCGGGACATCAGAAAAAGATTCGGCATCAAGGGAAAAAACCGCAGAGGCCACATGTATATCATAGGCAAAACCGGAACAGGTAAGTCCACATTGATTGAAAATATGGTCATCTCTGATATAAAAGCCGGTAACGGCCTTGCCTTAATAGACCCGCACGGCGATCTGGCAGAAGACGTGTTGCGCTTTGTCCCTAAAAGAAGAATAGATGATGTCATCTACTTTAATCCGGCAGATATGGAGTATCCTGTTGCCTTTAATCCTCTGGAGAGAGTCCATCCTGATTACCACCATCTGGTTACATCAGGACTGATTTCTGTCTTTAAGAAAGTCTGGTCTGAGTTCTGGGGACCGAGGCTGGAACATATCCTGCGACATTCAATCCTGACGCTCCTGGAATATCCTGACAGCACACTGCTGGATATACCAAGGCTTTTAACCAACAAGGATTTTCGGCAGCAGGTTCTAAAGCACGTATCTCATCAGCAGGTAAGGGAGTTCTGGTTCTTTGAGTTTGACAAGTACTCTGCCTGGCTACGGTCGGAAGCCATATCCCCTATCCTTAATAAAGTGGGGCAATTCTTAACCAGCACACCCCTGCGAAACATTGTCGGCCAAAAGAAAAACACCTTCCGCTTCAGGAAGGTAATGGATGAAGGAAAAATATTTATTGCAAACCTGGCCAAGGGCAAAATCGGGGAAGATAATTGTTCCTTGCTTGGAGCGATGCTGGTAACACAGATTCAGTTAGCTGCTTTAAGCAGGGCGACCCTCTCCGAAAATAAAAGAAGGTCGTTTTACCTCTATGTCGATGAGGTACATAACTTCCTGACACTGTCCTTTGCAGATATCCTGTCTGAGGCAAGAAAATACGGCCTAAATCTGATCCTCAG
>Ga0315291_10005661_pt1 | contig 15620 bp, 18 predicted proteins | sample YL17G12_20_MG_FD_203070 | JGI IMG/M metagenome (GOLD analysis project Ga0315291, IMG submission 203070) | Sediment microbial communities from Yellowstone Lake, YNP, Wyoming, USA - YL17G12_20 | ecosystem: Environmental > Aquatic > Freshwater > Lake > Sediment | place: USA: Wyoming | collected...
ATCGATCCTAATTTTGCTGAAGCGTACAACGCACGGGGCCTCGCCTACGAGTACATGGAGAAATTCGACGACGCGATTGCCGACTATGAAAAGGCGGTCGAGCTGAATCCTGAATTCGAGGAGGCGAAAGGGCATCTGGAAGCCGCAAGGGGCAAAAAGACCCAGAAGGAATCTGGCGCCACGGGAGAGGGCGTCAGCGCGGTCAAGTTCATGCAGAAGCCAAAGCTGAATTTCAGCGACATTGTCGGCATGGAAAAGGTAAAGGAACTGATCAGGGAATATATCGTTTATCCCCTCCAGGACCCTGACTTGGCAAGAAAATACGGCAAGCTCGGAGGAGGGGGAGTCATCCTGTACGGTCCGCCCGGATGCGGAAAGACATTCATCATGAAAGCTGCCGCCGGAGAATGCGGCGCCAACTTCCTGAATGTCAAGCTCAGCGATGTCCTCGACATGTATGTGGGGAACACCGAAAAGAACATCCGGAACATCTTCGAGGCTGCGAGGAAGAACTCGCCATGCATCGTGTTCATAGATGAAATAGACGGCCTTGGCGGCCGGAGGGAGCAGATGAAGGAAAGCGCCCAATACATGAGGATGGCCGTCAACCAGCTGCTGTACGAAATGGACGGCGTCGAGTCAAGGAACGAGAATGTCCTTGTCGTCGCGGCCACGAACGCGCCGTGGGACGTCGATCCCGCGCTGCGAAGGGCCGGACGATTTACCAAGCTCATCTACATCGGGGAGCCGGATCAGAAATCGCGTGTGGCGCTGTTCCAGTACCATTCGAGAAACAGGCCGATCGCAAAGGACGCCAACTGGGATAGGATGGCAAGGGCGACTGACGGATACGCCTCTGCGGACACCAAGGCGATCTGCGATGATGCCGCGGCGATCCCCTGGCTGGAAGCGCTCAAAACCGGGAAGCATAGGGAGATAAGGATGAGCGACTACCTGAAAGCGGTGCGAAAGAAACGATCGTCACTGCCCCCATGGTACGAGAGCGCGAAGAAGGAGGTCGGCAAGCAGGAGGAGATTGAGACTGTTGAGGGGAAGGAATACAAGCGCATAAAAGAGCCGAAGATGCCCCCTGGCGAGCGCGAGTACTTCAGGGAACTTATCGAGCTTATTGAAAGAAGAAACCAGGTATGGTTCAAGACGGCCTCATGGGCGTGGAGAAGCTTTGCGCTCTATGAGGACATCATAACAATCCCATTGGTGCTGGTCATAGGATATCTCGTCTACCAGTTCTACGCCGGCAGATAAACGCTTTCTAGAATTGTTTTTTAGCGCCGAATTTCTGGGTCTTGTCGAATTGGCCCTTCTGAGGAGTTGTCGGAACGGATTGTTTCTGTTTGTATAATCCATCCGGCGGCTTTGCATCCGTCTCACTCGAAGGCGCAGCGGCCTGGAACGGCGGCGTTGGAGGAGCCGCTTGCTTTGGCGCTGGCGGACTGACTGCCCTCACGCTTTCGATTATCCTGTCGACAACCTCCGCAAGCGATTCCAATCTCTTCATCGCGTTCGCGGCAGGATATTTCCTGTCAAGCTCATCGGCACGATCGACTCCCCTTTTGACCATGACAAACATGAAAGCGGTCGTTATCACTGCGGTAACCGCTGCGTTGACCGAGATGCCGAACATCTGAACTTGCCGGATTGGGAGCTGTGCCGAGATGAACAGGGATGCAAGCGTGATGCTCCCGCCTCCAATCGCGTACATGTGCGGGATCCACCCGATAAATTTGCGCTTCCAAGTGTCCCGTTTTATCTCCGCGTGATTGAGGTGTTTTCTTTCCTCGAGGGTCAATTTGTTTATCCCTTCGAATCTATCGAGATTTCCTACAATGGACTCTATCGTTGGATTGAACATATACGGATCGTCGATTTTCTTAATTCGTTGGATCCCTTCCAGGATAGTTGTCTCTCCTCTGAACGCGCAATCAATAAGCGAACTCTGTCTACTCAAAACAAGGTTAATGTTATGTTCCATTGCCTCTTTGGGCATTTGTCGCATTACGTCTGTTTTCAACATCCGCGTCCCGGAATGATATGGTTTTTCTTATATAAAAACCTGCTGTTCTCTTCAGAACAAGCTCAGAACCATCCCTCGAGCTTAGACTGGCCGCTGTCCGACGGCTTCTTCTCGAGCTTGCCGATCGCGGATTCGATGCGCTCGATCGAGAAGTCATGCTTCCCGCAAAGGAAATCTATCAGCTTGTCCTTCTGCACCTCCTTGAATTTTATTGGGGCGTCCTTTGCGGGGGGCTCCATGTAGAATCGCTCGATTTCCTCTATCTCATCCGTGAATTGGTCGGCTGCCTTGGCGAGCTCGAATGCGTTCTTGATTGACGTTGCTTTCTTCGCGATGTCCAGCCCTTTCTTCGGACCGATCCCTTTTATGCCCGGATTGTAATCCGTCCCGACCATGATGGCCGCCCAGACCAGCCTTCGCCTGTCAAGGCCAACGGCCCTGAGCGACTCGTTCAGGTCTATCATTTCCGGCTCGATGTCTATCCAGATTCCTTTCTTCGGCAGTTTTCTTTTTCCGCTCAGCGTCAGATTCCTGACAAGCTTTGGCGTCCCGAAGAGCACTGCGTCATAATCCTGCGACCCGACCGCATAAACGATTCCCTCCTTCGCGAGATATGCCGCTTCAGCCTCGCCTTCGCTCGGCGCCTGCACGACGGGGATGCCCAGCAGATCGAGCAGAAGCTTTGACTCCGTGATTATTTCGTCGGTAATGCGCACCGTTCCCTGCGCGTATGTCTTCAGGTCTTCCTCCCCCCGTTCCCTTGCCTCGTGCATCTTCCGCATCGCCTTCTCCTTCATCGCCGCCCGTGCGGCGATGGTTTTTTCCTTGAACTTCGGGGGCTCTCCATCGAAAACGAAAATTGGCTGTATCGACAGTTCCATGAGCCTAATCGTGCGGTAAAGCAAACCGGACAGATGGCTCGTGACCTTTCCGCTCCTGTCCATCAACGGAGTGCCGTCCCTCTGGCGGATGATGGAAAGGAATTGATAGATCGTATTGTATGCGTCTATTGCGATCTTGTATCCTGAAAGGGCCTCAAACTCGATGTTATGCTTCACAAGAATAGGTCCTATATCCGCTCCCACACAATCACGTTATCCTACGACAGCTATTTGCCTTCTTTTTTAACGTCGACAATGTCGCCGAGCGTCACGTCGGCTTTCCTTTTTGCGCCGCTTTTTGGCACCCCTGCCACGGCAACCTCCTCTAGAAGCTTGATCCTGAGATATCTCTCAAGCTTCCTTGCCGTCTTTTCTGTCGGGATTGTCCTTTCATTCTCAATGCCGTCCAGGTATGACTCTTTTTCCCCGACTGCGGCGGCCAGCTCGCCGATGTTAAGGCGCAACTTGGCTCTGGCCTTCTTTATCTGCTCCGCGTAGTCGTCGACAAGCTCCAATTCAAATTCGGTGCTGGCGCTCTTCTTTGCGGATCTGGGCAGCGGAGGCTGCTCTATGTAGACTATCTTTCCGAGCTTTGAGCAATTTGAGCAAACCCTCAATTTCGTTCCTTCGATGATGCAATCGACATTCGCATCGGATCTCCCGCAAACTTCACAGTCCAACATATCCCCCTCTAAACGATCATGCGTAAAACTGCCGTTGAAACATTATAGCACTATGAAACACTACTAGCATATAAATAACAATATAAAACATATCCTCCATCTAAATGCATGCTGTTTTTGAGGGCAGATCTTGTCCAGTTAGCGCTGCTGGTGTTCGTCGCGTTTGCGGGGTTTTACTACATTGTCACTAGCGACCTGGCCGCATTTGCGAAAGGGATGGCCGCAGTTCTGCTGCTGCTCCTGAGCGGGATTGCCATACGCACGCTTGCGAAAGCGGACGGATGGAACGGGTTTGTCATGGTCAAGACAAAAGAAGGCATAAAAATCGTTGAATTGATGAAGCGGTTGCTTGGCAAATACTGGAACACTTTGACGGACATCGGGCTCGTCACAAGCTTTGGCCTCTCCTCGATCTTCGCATTCAAGCACCTGAAGCCAAAGACCATCGCGGCGGCGATGCTCGTCCTTGCGGCATTTGTCTTTCTGGTTATGCCATTCATCTCCGTTATCGCACTGACATTGATTGACCTTCCCAAAGGGGATGCCGTGAATGGCGGGGCGGATTCGGCATTCATCGCACTCGGGATTGTCGCGGCATTCGGTTTCGTTGGGATGATAATCTACAGCCTGCTTTTCAAAGCGGTATCCGTCATATTTTCCGTGATTGCGTTTCTATTTGGAAATACAACAGTCCTGGCAGGAACAACCCCTGGCGTGCAGCTGATCATCCCAGGGCTTACGCTCCCGCTGATCGAGGGGATAGTTGCCCTGCTTGTCCTCCTGATCGTTCACGAGGGGGGGCACGGGGTCTCGGCGATGCTGTCAAAGGTAAGGATAAAGTCGACGGGATTCCTCACATTCGGAGTCATCCCGGTGGGAGCGTTCGTTGACATCGATGAGAAGCAGCTGAACAAGAAAAAGGATGCCGACAAGCTGCGCGTCGCGGTCGCGGGATCGACGGGCAACCTGCTGGCCGCGTTTATTTTCTTCATCCCAACTGTCGCAATCCTGATGATGCCGGGCCTTTACTCGAACGAATTGGCTGTTGTCGGATTCACGAGGAATGTCACTGCAGTCGGCGTTCCGCTGTCGGTTGACACGCGCATCTACTACGTGAATAACCTGGAGATCAGGTCTTACGAGGACTTTGCGGCTGCCAAGCGCTCAATAAAACCGGATAGCGACGTGATACTGTACACGAACAAAGGCGGCGCGTTGGTCCAGGCGGACAGCAACGGAAGCATGGGACTTCAGCTGTCGCAGCCCATCAAGAATGAGTTCCTTTGGGTCAAGCCGATCTATAACGTTCTGGGGCTTATCACCGTTCTCAATTTCTTTGTCGGCATAATCAACCTGCTGCCAGTCGCAGCATTCGACGGCTACAGGCTATTTGACGTTGGGATAAAGGACAAGGTTGTGCTGCGCTTTATCTCGTACGCTGTGATGGCCGCGTTTGCAATCAATATCCTGCCATGGCTCTGGCACTAGGATGAAAAAATAGGATAAAAAAACAGAAAATTCTAGACTCTACGGAGTTAAAATCCGAAAATGGATCTTGACGGCGCCGAATAATCGGAACCCGAACTCAGCCCTTTCTCAGCCTTGACCGACTTCACGCCCCACTCCTTCTCCGCCCTCTGGTCGAACAGGGCAGGACCTTCCTTAAGGCCGGTGAATATTGCGATTGCTTCTATCTTCTCGCTGTATGTCGGATCCATTCTTGCGCCCCAGATGACGTCCGCATTCGGATCAACCTCGGCCGTAAGCTTCTCGCCGATCTTGTTCGCATCGCCCAGCGTCATGTCTGGCCCGCCCGTGAGATGCAGGAGGACGCCTCTCGCGCCTTTCGGATCAACGTCAAGCAGCCGGTGGTCAAGCGTGTTCTTCACCACGTCGTCCACCTTGTTAATCCCTTTTCCTTCCCCGACGGCGATCATGCTGACCCCTCCGCCGGACATCACGGTCCTAAGGTCTGCGAAGTCCAGATTGATCATTGAAGGATGCAAAAGCGTTTCGCTGATCCCTTTGACCGCCCTGGCGGTCACCTCATCGGCAACCAAGAACGCTTGCTCGATCGGAAGGTTTGGAACAAAATCAAGAAGGCGGTTGTTGTCTATAACTACGAGCGTGTCGCATGCCTTTCTGAGCTCTTCAAGGCCCCTGAATGCCTTCTCAAGGCGCGCGCGCTCTATCTTGAACGGGAATGTGACCATGCCGACTACGATCGCGCCTTCGTGCTTCGCGATGTCCGCAACAACGGGCGATGCGCCAGTGCCTGTTCCCCCGCCCATGCCCGCGCACAGGAAAACGATATCCGAATCCTTAAGCTCTTCGCGGATCAGATCGCGGGAGCTTTCCGCCGCTTTCAGTGCGGTCTCTGGAAATCCGCCCGCGCCCAGTCCTTTTGTGATGTTGGCGCCTATCAGCACGCGGTGCGCCGGCGCTGCGACTGTGTTCAGATGAATCCTGTCCGTATTAATCGCAACCAAGCTTGCCCCGCTGAGGCCGTAATTCATGAGCCTCTTGACCGTGTTGCATCCGCCTCCGCCAACTCCTGCAACAACAACCTTTACTCCAGATGAAGAGAAATCCTTTACCATTAAATCTACCTCTACTTTCGCCTTGATGGATGTTCGTCAAAAGGATTTTTAAAACTATATTTTACCTGTTGCCGTCTTTGCCGCTCTGCCTCAGCATCTTCTCGTGCTCGACCATCATGCATTTGTCCATGAAAACCGTCATCATCGCGTTCCTTGCCTTCCTTGCCGCAACTTCATTGGAAACGCCAAGCTGCATCCATATCACATACGGCCTGTTATGCTCACGTTTCATTTCAACCGCTTCTTCGACCACTTTCAGCGCATCCGTTGAGGGCCTGAAGATGCAGACGATCTCCACCTCACGTTTCAGCCCGCCGGGCATCTCGGAGAGGCTCGGATAAGCGCGTTCGCCAAAAATTTCCACCGCGAAAGGATTGATCGGGATAATGCGGTAACCATGGGCTGCCAGATACGCCGGAATCTTATGGGAATCTTTGTAGGTATCCCTTGAGCAGCCGACAACAGCGACAGTCTTGTATTTTTTCAGGATGTAACCCGGTTCGACCGATGTTCCAATAGTCATTCTCCCACTATTCTATGCTTTCTCTGATTTTTATCCTTTTCGCTGATAATTAGACATTAGAGAATATATACAAGGGGATAAACCATGCGGACGTTCATAGCGATAGACATTTCCGAGGAAATCAAACAGAAACTGGCAAAGCTGCAGGAAGACCTGCCGGCGGACAGCAGGATCAGGCCGGTTAAGTCCGAAGCCATCCATATCACGCTGAAATTCCTTGGGGAAATCGAAAACGCAAAGGTGACTGATATAAAGAGGGTTATAGATTCGATAAAATTCGATCCGTTTGCGGTTGATGTGACGGGAATTGGCGTTTTCCCAAGCGAGACATTCATCCGCGTTGTCTGGGTCGGAGCGGAGAACGAGGGACTGGATAGGATTGCCGCGGAACTGGACAAAGGCCTGCAGCCGTTTGGCTTCGGCTCTGAAAAGTTTGTCTCGCACCTAACCATAGCGAGGGTTACGGGCAGGATCGATCCCGGGGACTTTCTGTCAAAGCACAAAAACGACTACTTCGGCCGGTTCGAAGTCAAAGAAATAAAGCTCAAGAGGAGTACCTTAACTCCGAGGGGGCCGATTTACGAAGACCTTTGACCGGGCGTTACACCCAATAACTGCGGTCTTTCTCGTCTATTCGCTGCGCTGCCTTCTTCTCTATGCTTTCAACTGCCTCATTGATTTGGCCTATCAGGTGAGTCATGCTGCCGCTGAGCTGTCCGTTCAGGCCCGTCATCGTAAAAATCTGGCCTTCGGGATAACTCTTAAGCAGGTCCTCCAGCTTCCCCCTGACATCCAAAAGATCTTCCTTCGGCAGTTTGTGCAGCTCGTTATTCCACAGCAGACCGTAGGAGCGCTTCTCCACCGCATTCTCATGCAGATGTAGCCAGAGCACCCTACAGTACGGACCCTGTCCCTCGACATTTTTCAGTTCCCTTATCAGTTCTCCCGATAGTGGTCTTACTTGCATTGTCGTTTTGTCGCCTCTTTGCCTGACTGTCCTTTACTCGCTTCTGACTGCCTCTTCGACGTAAAATTAAAAAAGGAGTATTTAAACCTTCGTTGGACAATCGACGAAGAACTCCCCTAAACTAGCTGTTTGGCTATTTGGATCCTGTGTCCGGATGCGCATCCAGGCGCTTGTGCCTCTTCGAGTTTGCGTGTCTTGTCTCTTCAACAATCCTTTTCGCAATCTTTTGAAGCTCGTCATTCCTTGCGTGGACCGCAACATCCTTGATTTCCCCCAAGGGAACAGGGGTTGCCCGGTAGAGAACCGTGAGGCACCAAAGCCCCGTCAGAAGATCATCAGAATCCGTTGCTTCTTTGGCCATGCCTGCGTAGCTCAACGAAAAGTCCATCAAACCACTAACCTTTGCGATGTCCGAAGCGATATCCAGCCTCTTTTCCAGAGCTTCCATTTCCAAGCCCTTGCTTATCAACGGAATGCGCTTGATCCAGGCGCCGATGAACCTGTCCAGACCGAAGTATTTCAACGCACTTAGATGTATTTCTTCCCTAGTTTCGTAGTCGACCGGTTCACCTTTCAGCCTGTTTTTCATATTCTCAAGCTCTATTTTGATCATCGCCTTGACGTCCTGGGAGGAAGTCATGCCGGCGATCTGGCGGAGGGTGTTGGGATCGCTTCTGTGGCCGAGGAGGATAATCGAATAAGGTACAACAAGGTAATTCTGCGCGAAGGAAACGAATCTCCTGGCTCTTTTCAGGTCCTCGCCCGCCATGTCCTGAACTTCCACATCGTCCGCACCAAGAATCGCATGTTTCAGGACGTTTCGCGTTCTGTTCTCTGCCAAATACAGCTGCCTGAATTCCTCGAACTCAAGAACGCAGTGGCTTACTGACAATCCGTTGCAAGCCTTGCAACGCACTGGACCGCATATATCGGCCATTATTTTGTTGAGAAACTTCGTCTTCTGAAGGATTTCCCCGTGGTTGACTAACTTTTGAATATTCTGATTAACGAGTCTCCTTGGCGTTTCCGCACTTCTAATCTGATTGATAAGATTGTTTCCACTCATAGTATCACCTGTCGATTATCAATTTAAATTATATATACCTTTCTATCCCGATAGGTAGTGGGAGAATATGGTGAAACCACCTTCTAAGTTCAAAATCGCAAAGATCATACAGGCGACGCCCGACACCAAGGTATTCCACCTCGTGCCGATCGAGCCGTTCGACTTCCAGTTCAAGCCCGGCCAGTTCCTCAACCTCTACTTGAACAAAGAAGGAGAGCCACCGAACGCAAGGCCGTATTCCATCTGCTCCTCGCCTTTGAACAAGGATTACATCGAACTTACCATCAAAATCAGGCAAAACTTCACACAGAAGGTCAACCAACTGAAGGAAGGGGACATCGTCAGGGTCGCCGGCCCATTCGGCATTTTTGTCTTTGACGAAAACAAGATGAAACACATTGTGATCATGGCTGGCGGGTGCGGCATCGCGCCGTACATATCCATGATCAGGCACGTCAACGAGAAGAAGCTCGACAACAAACTGACTGTCTTCTACAGCGCAAGGACGCATGCCGACTTCGCGCACTACGAAGAATTGAACCGCATCCAGAAGGAAAACAAAAACATCGAAATCGTGTTCACCTGTACGAGGGAACCTGAAGGCTCGCCATGGAAAGGAGAGAGGGGAAGGATCAACGAGGACATGCTCAAACGGCACCTGGATTCGCCCGATGGCAAGCATTATTTCCTGTGCGGGCCCGCGGAGATGGTCGAATCAGGGGTCCAGATGCTGAAAAACATCGGGGCCAAGAAAGAGAGCATCGTCGCGGAGAGATGGGGCTGACAATGAGACAGATTAAACCCGTGACTCTCAGGAAAAAGATAACGCGACTCCGTGCTGATCTCAGCAATACGGCCATGCCTGCAAACGAACTGTCGAGGAAAACCAAGAGATACGTCAGGCTTCTCGATATGCAGGAAAAACTGCTCTTCCACAAAAACAAAAGTTAGTTGCCTTCTGTCTTCTCTTTTCCGAGGTCCTCTTCTGCCTCGGGCCGTATATTCTCATCAACCAGCTTCTTCCCGAGATCCCTGATTTTCGCCTGCAGGGACCGATCCGAACTGCCATTGTCTGAAACATCGCGGAGGAGATCGTACGCCGTTTTCAGGTCTCCCTTTATTTCAGCAGCCAACGCGTCGGTGAGCTTCCCGATCGCGCAGATCGTGTTGTCCAAGGAAACGCTTGCCGTTTCACTCTTCTGCCTCTCAAACTCCAAGTCATTCTTGATTTCCATCAGCAAAGACCGCTTAAACCTCGGGCTCGGTGAAGCCAGCTGCTCATCGAACCCCCCGGTTATCGCATACCATACCGCGGCGATGCTGTTGCTGACGTATGTGCTGTCTGGGAAGGCTTTGGCAGTCGTCTTGTAGAATTCAAGCGCCACATCATTGTCCCCCCGCAGCTGAGCAAGATACCCTATGAGAAAAGTAGTGTATCCCTCGACCCTGTAATCGGGCGTGTCTGAAATGCCTTCGAAAATGCTTAAAACGCGGGAATATTCCTTGTATGCCTCAGCGTCCGCGTCGATCTTTTTCTCCGGCCCTCTCGGACGAGCCTCTAGGCTCAGAGAGAGGGAGGAAAATGTAAACGTTATGCTTGCGAGAGTTGCAACCGCTTTTTTCCTGAACTTGTTCATGGCATCCCCTCAATGAACGCTTTGCGCGTTTCAACTGCATTATTCGACGCAATTGGATAACGGTCGAAATACGAAGGCGCGGACCGCAGACCGATCACTCTGATCCGGAGGATTGGCTCGTCGCGGTCCAAGTTTTCTCCGGCATCATCCGACACGTTCTTGTGCGCCCAGTAATAATTCTGATGATACTCTATCAAACTAGCCCGTACTTCCGGCCGCTCGAAATACTGCTTTTGCCTGCGCTTAACTTCCGGCCTTTGGCTGTATAACCGCTTCCTGGCCTTGATCTCTTCGTAGGAAAGCTCTGCTTTCCTGACTGCGAGATATTCCGAAACCAACGGAACGTGCAGGCGGGATAGCTTCCTTAAAGCGTCCTGTTCCAACTGGCGCACCCTCTCCCGCGATATGCTCTTTGATTTCGCAATGGCTGAGAAGGTCGCTCCAAGCACCCGCTGTGCGATGACATGTCTCTGGCTGTGCAGCAGGGATGTTTGCAGGCGACTCAGCGATATTTTTTCCCGGCGATACAAAGGCAGGCCAGAAATCTGCGAAACCAATGACAGCATCATCTCGGCCACCGGCCGGTACATCTCAAAATGAGGAGTAGAAGGCACTATCGATTTCGATTTGGCATTTGAGAATCGCCATCCCATTAATATATCGCATAAAACTACTATTTAATGCTTCTGAATGTTTCAGGATGGAGGTATTCTTTAAGTTATGTAATGTTCTCAGGATATACTGAAGTTGAAAACATGAAAGTGGCAATTTATGCTCGTGTGAGCACCGAAGATAAAGGGCAGGACGTCGAAAACCAGCTTGTTCAGCTCAGAGAATTCTGCAAGGCAAGAGACTATGGAGTCTACAAGGAGTATAAGGAAAACATCACAGGCACTGGCAAAAAGGTCAGGCCGCAATTCGAAGAAATGATGGAAGACGCCCGGACCAAAAGGTTTGATGCTGTTCTCGTATGGGCGTACGACCGCTTCAGCAGGGGTGGGCTGAAAGACATCAAATACATCCTGGCGCTTAACGAATGGGGCATCAAATTCATCAGTTACCAGGAGCAGTTTCTTGACACGACCAACCCTCTTTCAGAGATGCTGATCCCTATTTTCGCATGGATAGCGAAGGAAGAGGCGAAGAAAATCAGCGAGCGGACGAAGGCTGGTCTAGAACGGGCGAAGAGGGAAGGGAAGAGCCTGGGCAGGCCCGAGAAAAACATAGACATCGACCAGTTGAAAGAGATGAAGGCTAAGGGCGCGAGCCTCTCAGAGATTGCAAAACAGTTTGGCGTTTCCAAAGAAACAATCCGACGCAAGCTCAAGAGATAACCCGCTCAACCATAAATATTCAGACGGCAGCTCCGACGTAGCAGCAAACTCATTCTGGCAAACGTTTATATATTTTCTTTACCATATTCTAAACATAACGACTAAAGAAAATGAGGCGATAGTATGGTAAACCACAAAGAAATCGAAAAAGTAAGGCAACATTTCACAGTAGGGAGCGATGCAAACGGACTCGGCGTCTTTCACAAAGGCACTGGAAAGAAAAGTGGGATATATTCCACAATAGTTAACGAAGACAGTGACGTAGGCAAAGAATTGATTGCAAAGTTGTCTGAACAAAGATTAAGAGGAAAAACACAGGGACTCTAACCGCTACTTAGAGGCAGAATGTATCGGTTAGCCAGACAGTCAAGAGAGGCGGGAGTATGGTCGGTATAATTGGCATAGCAACGTCTAATCCGATTAATGCACAGAAGAAGGAAACGACTGAAAAACAGGATGGGCTAGGCTTCGAAAAGATAAAACCGAGATTAGAAGGGCCAGGGGCAGTGAAGACGGAGATGGTGAAAACTCTGGAGAGATTTGTCAAGCTCGCAAGGGATTACGGAGAGGTAAAAGTGGCATTCGGAACGGTTTATAGCCCGACTTCCAAGCCGGACAAAGATGAGATAAAACGGGTGACGTTCTCCATCAAGAATGGAAAGCATGACGGATATTGCGTTGAAAGATTGCTCAGAGGAATCTGCAATGAGATCAAAAAGCGCAAGGTTTGTGACGTTGAAAAGAAGAGTGAAGAAAACCTGCACGTGTTTGTCTTCGACGACATCGGAGAGCTTTCCAAAGAAGTGAAGGATGACATCAGAAAGCTGGCCGACGTCGAGAAAACCACCGATGCTGAAGAGGGCCCTGCAAATTCCTAAATGCCGACGGCAAATGCGGAACCCATGATAAAATACCGCTTGAATGCGGGTCGTGTCCGGTTATCCTTGATTTTTCTGACAAAGCAGACTTGGAAAAAAAAAGAATTTTCAGATCGAAAAGAAATTTTGCCCACTTGCTGGAAAAATTGAGATAAATGAACAGAAATTACAAAGGGAAATAGAAAAGATAAAACGGAACTTGTCTGTCGATTGGATTTCGGAGTATCAAAAAATCTGATTTTATTGACCCTTCCCATTTTTTACGTCGGAGAATGCCCGTGTATTTTCTGGGATTTCCAGCACCCTGATTTTGAGATTTTCCCGTTTTTCGCATGCGTCACTTTCTGACGTTAAAAAATATTTTTTCTAATTTTTTCCACGTCGGAGTCGGCGGAAAAAAAGAAAGCTATTTAAAGGTATTATATAAGAAATGGGATTCGAGGCGATTGTAATGGAAAGTTTAATCAGATCAGTTACGGGTAGTGCAAACGAAGAGAATCTAGGACCCATCGAACACATAAAAATTGCTGTGGTCGGTGCAGGAGGAGGGGGAAACAACTCCCTTAGCAGGCTTCTGAAATACGGAGTTAAGGGTGCAGAGTTGATCGCTGTCAACACAGACAACCAACATCTTGCGACACTTGACGAACGCATACAGAAGATTTTGATCGGAAAGTCAATTACCCGTGGTCTAGGGGCCGGAGGATTCGTTGAGGTGGGTCAGAAGGCAGCAGAGATTGACAGGCCGTTGCTCGAGAGAGCATTGAAAGATGCACAGTTGGTATTCCTAGTTGCAGGTATGGGTGGAGGAACCGGTACCGGTTCGGCTCCTGTCATTGCAGAGATTGCAAAGCAGCAGGGCGCGATCACGGTTGCCATGGTTACATACCCATTCGCACTTGAAAAAGCACGCAGGTCCAAGGCTGACGAAGGGATTCAGAAGCTGAGGAAGCACACTGACAGCGTCATCATCATTGACAACAACAGACTGGTTCAGCTTGTGCCGAACCTGCCAATGAACGAGGCGTTCGGTGTTGCTGACGAGATCCTTGCAAGAGCCATTGGAGGCCTTGTCTGGACAATCACACAGCCAAGCTTGATCAACATCGACTTTGCTGATGTAAGATCCATCATGGGCAGCGGAGACGTAGGTTTCATCGCTGTCGGTGAGGGCAGAGGCACGAACAAGGTGCAGTCAGCTGCCGAGGGCGTGCTGAAGAACAGGCTGCTTGATGTTGACTTTGAGGGCGCGAAGGGAGCGCTGATCCACATCAGCGGTGGACAGGACCTGACGCTGGGCGACGCGATAAAGGCTGGAGAAATAATAACGGACAAGATGGACAGCAGCGCGTCAGTCAAGTGGGGTGCCCGATTGATACCGGGATACGATGGCAAGATTGAGATCGTGGCTATCGTCACCGGTGTGAAGGGAGTATCCGTTGCCGGAATCCAAGTTGAAGACAAAGAGAAGGACACTCCGGTCTATGGAGACATCGAGATAATCGGATAAGTACAATAATACAGACAGAACGGCATGGTTGGTTCGGTGGTGCGACCCACCAACCCTTCAATGCCGACAGTGAGAAGTTCGGAAAAGTTAGGCGGATAATAATCATCGTAAGGCGATGTGAGGCGTGATACTGTGGATAGTATACTCGGTTCCCTGCGGGGATCTGAAACTGGAAATAATATAAGCGAAAAGGACTACCTGGGGTCCGACAAGATTAAAATCTTGGTAGTTGGTGTCGGTGGAGGGGGCTGCAATACCATAACGCGTATGACGCGAATGGGTATCAAGTCCGCCGAGACAGTGGCGATTAACACCGATATGACACACCTGAAGATCACGGAGGCGCAGAAGCGTCTACTGATCGGTCAGAACATAACACGTGGTTTGGGCGCTGGAGGGTTCCCCGAAGTCGCACAAAAGTGCGCTGAGGCGAACAGGGACAAGCTGCGCGAGATGGTGGGAAGAAGCGAATTGGTGTTCATCACTGCAGGCATGGGTGGAGGAACCGGCACCGGGGCAGCTCCTGTGATTGCAGAGATTGCAAAGCAGGAAGGGGCAATCGTAGTCGGCATGGTCACATTCCCGTTCTCGCTCGAGAGAGCAAGAACAGAGAAGGCGAGATGGGGTCTTGAAGCGCTCAGAAAGGCATGCGACACGGTTGTGGTCATAGACAACAACCGCCTTGTGCAGTACGTACCGAACCTGCCAATGAACGAGGCGTTCAATGTGGCAGATTCAGTAGTTGCGCAGGCAGTCAAGGGGATCACTGACACGATCATGTTCCCAAGCTTGATCAACATCGACTTTGCGGACGTCCGATCCATCATGGGCAACGGAGGCGTCGCCATGATAAGCGTTGGCGAAGGCAAGGGCACGAACAAGATTGAGCAGGCGGTCGAGACAACGTTGTCACACCCGCTTTTGGATGTGAGCTATGAAGGCGCAAAGGGTGCGCTCGTCCACATTGCGGGCGGTCCGAACCTTACTCTAGGCGAGGCAACCAAGATCGGCGAAGGCGTCACTGAGGCGTTTGACAAGAATGCGAACGTCATCTGGGGTGCCAGGATACTGCCGGAGCTTGGCGACAAGGTGACTGTGACATCAATCATGACAGGCGTCACGTCCACGCAGCTGCTGGGCAACCTTGAGCCGCAGAAAGCGAAGCAAATGATCGAGATAGAAGAGATCAGCTGGTAAAACAGCTTTTCTCCTCTTTTTTTCTTTTTTTTTTAATTTTTTTATTTAATGGAGTGGTAAAATGCAGCAAACAACAGCGCCAAAAACCGGACAGGGGTTCCAACTCGGAACTGTCGCTATTTTCAAGGGAGAATCGCACCACCCGGAGCTTATGGCGCTTGGCATGACTAAGCTGGGGCTCAGGCACACCCTGAACAATGGAGCTACAACAGCCAGGAAAATCGGCATCCTCGCGCTGCTGCGGGAAATCACACCGGACAAGGACATCGTCGGGATCGTTGACGAAGTGATGAGAAGCCAGCATCAGAG
>Ga0315291_10005662_pt1 | contig 15619 bp, 11 predicted proteins | sample YL17G12_20_MG_FD_203070 | JGI IMG/M metagenome (GOLD analysis project Ga0315291, IMG submission 203070) | Sediment microbial communities from Yellowstone Lake, YNP, Wyoming, USA - YL17G12_20 | ecosystem: Environmental > Aquatic > Freshwater > Lake > Sediment | place: USA: Wyoming | collected...
ACACCGATCGCCAACGCCTGACGCCGCTTGCGGCGCGGCGCTCTTGAAGGTGGGTGAAGGGTCAGGTATCATACGGGGAAGTAAGCCGCGGTGAGCATAGCTCAACTGGTCAGAGCACCAGACTGTGGCTCTGGGGGTTGCGGGTTCGAGTCCCGTTGCTCACCCCACTGCGATCGAACCGGCCCGGCGCTGCGTCTCGGCAGAGCCGGGCCGCTGCGTTTCCCGGAGTCCGGGGGATTTAGGCAGACCGCGTACACATGCCGAGGCCGGTACAGCGGGCCTTCCGGCGTCGGAAGGCAGCCCGTGGCTATTCCTCGAGCAGCTTCACGAGTCGGGCCGCGCGCTCCGCGCTAAGCGTACCCTTGGCGCGGGCCACCTTGACGGCTTCGAGCCCAAGCACTTTGTAGAGCGGCAGAAGGGCAGGAGCCTTCGCCCGCAGTGCGCTCAGATGCCCGCGGGCCGTCTCAACGTCCCCACGCTCGACGGGGCCCGTAAGGGCGATCGGGACGCCTACGTCTCCGAGGTTCGCTACGGTGCCCTTGATGAGCGGCAGGAGCGACTTCAGTGCGTCCTCGCGGGCTATGCCTGCCGTTTCGTCGAGCTTCACGGCGGCGGCGGCGAGCACGACCAGGTAGTTGGACGCGACTACGGCGGCCGCGTGATAGAGGGGCTTGGCTTCCGTGGCGATGCTGAGGGGCGTCATACTTAGAGCGTGCGCAGCTTCGGTGAGGACGGCGACGGCCTCCGCGTCGCCCTCGATGCAGCAGTAGGAGCCGGGGATGAGCACGACGGCCTGCTCGGCCGTGGCGAAGGTCTGAAGGGGATGCATGCTGCCGACGTGCGCGCCGGCCCGGCGGGCGCGCGCAAGGACTGTGGAGGGCAGCGCGCCGCTGCAGTGCGCCACAATGGCGCCGGGGTGGAAGCCGCCGGCGTCGGCCACTTGGTCGCAGACGCCGCGGATGGCGTCGTCGGGCGTGGCGATGAGCACCAGGTCCGCGGTCCCCGTAAGCTCCGGCGGGTCGGTTGCCGGCCGTCCCGCGCCGGCGAACGCGCAGGCTGTCTGAGCTGAGGCGAGAGTCCGGCCGGCGATGCCGATAAGCACGTAGCCTGCGCCGACTAAGAGCCTGGCGAGAGCAGTCCCGACCTTTCCCGGGCCGATGACGGCGAACGTGCGTGACATGGCAGGGATGTTACCACGAGAGGCCCGCGCAATGCTACGCTTGGCGAGCACAAGCGGACGCCTGAGGGCTGGCGAGGACGAGGACGACGATGACAAGGCAGGGGGGCTACTCGAGGTTCGTGTGGCGCTGGCTGAGCATTCTCTTGGAGATGCCCTGGCGCTCAAGGATGGAGTAGACCATCGCGTCGAAGTAGACCAGCAGCGCTTCCTCGAAGAGGGTATTGTTGTACGGGCCGAGGACGTAGTGGTACCGCTTCTTCACGTCCTTGCCCGTCACGGGGACGAGGGCCACGTCATGGGCGAGCTTGGCGAGCGGCGAGTCCGGGACGGCCGTGACCGCCGTGACGCGCGCGCCCGACTCGCGGGAGATGCGCGCGAACTGCAAAGTGCTCGCCGTCGTGCCCGAGCAAGAGATGGCGACCATGAGGTCGCCGGTCCTGATACGGGGGCAGGTGGACTCGCCGACGACGTGCACGTCGAAGTCCATCTGCATGAGGCGCATGCCGAAGCACTCGGCGACGTAGCCGGACCGGCCCTTGCCGGTGACGAAGACGCGCCGTGCGCTCAGCACGGACTGGATGAGCCGCTCCGAGGCCGACTCGTCCATCTCCTTCAGGAGGAGCCCGATGCCGTCGAGACGCGCCTTCACGACCTCGAAGACGCTAAGCTTCGGCTTTGCCCTTGCCATCTCGGCCCTTCCTCAACTGCTCCCAGCGCATGAGTTCGGAGACCTTGCCCAGAGTGCTGCCGTCCTGGATCTCGCCCATCTCGCGCTCCTCGCGTTCGACCACGGCCTGCGCGCGGTTGGCGATCTCGACCACTTTCTCCTGGGGGATCACGACGACGCCGTCGTCGTCGCCGATCACCCAGTCGCCGGTGCGGATGTACTGGCCGCCGATGCGGATGGGGACGCCGATCATGCCCTGGCCCTTCGGCTCGCCGGCGACGGGCGTGATGAGCGCGGCGAACGCGGGGAAGCGCATCGTGCGGATGTTCGCCACGTCGCGGATGGCGCCGTGGATGACGACGCCGGCCAGTTTGCGCTGGATGCAGCTCATGGTTGCCTTCTCGCCCCAGACGGCGGGCGGCCGGCCGCCGGCGTCAATCACGAGGACCTGGCCGGGCTCCGCTTCGTCTATCGCCTCGACGGGTTTGGCCCAGTCGCCGGGGTAGGTCCAGACGGTGAGCACCGGGCCGGCCATGCGCACGCCCGGCACGACGGCGCTGATGCCCTCCACGGCGCCCGCATTGTGGAGTGCCTCGGTCACGTCGGCGGCGGACGTCCGGGCAAGGACCTCTGCGATGGCCGCCGCGTCCCCGCGCTTGAACATGCTGGTCTCTATGCGCGTGCCCGTGGCAATGGCCTTCAGGATCGTCTCCGTCGCGGCCTTCGCGTCCGGCGACTTCGTGATGGCGCCGCCTACGATGATAATGCTTGCGCCCGATTGCACCGCATCGGCAGCGGTCTCGGAGTTGATCCCTCCTGCGGCGGCGACGGGGATGCTAACTCGCGAGGCAACGGCCTTCAGCCCTTCGAAGGGGAGCTGCCCGTGCATCTGAAGGTCAATGGGCGTGTGGACGCAGACGATGGCCGCCCCGAGCTCCTGGACCTCGACGGCGCGCTGGACCATCCGGTCGCTGCCCTCCAGGCCCACCAGGTCCACGGCGATGCGCGCGTCATAGCGGCGGGCGGCCTCGACGCACTCGCTGATGGTGGAGTCGGAGGCGACGGCAAGGACGTGAACGACGTTCGCACCGGCTTTGGCGGCGGCCTCTGTCTCAACGCGGCCGGCGTCCATGACTTTCATGTCGGCGACGATGGTGGCGGATGGGAACTCGCGCCGAAGCGCGCGGACCGCGTCGAGGCCCTCGCTCTTGATGAGGGGCGTGCCCGCTTCGAGCCACTCGACGCCGCCCGCGACGGCCTCTCGCGCGACGCGGAGCGCTTGGTCGAGATTGACAAAGTCAAGGGCAAGCTGGAGGACGGGTTTCATGCTCCCACCGCTGTGGCACAGAAGGGACTGGGGACAGGAATGGGCAGAATACACATGACGAGCAATATGGCCTCGGGGGTCCGCCTGCCCAGGCCTGGCTTGGCTGCGGCCAGCCGCCTCCACAGAGTATATGGCGCCAAGCCGAAGCGCGCAAGGGAGGCGGCCGGCCTGATGCTCCAGCCACCCCAAGGCGTCAACGCAGACACTACTCAGCGTAACTCCGGACGGCCCTGCTGAGCGTCGGCCGCGGACCGGATCCGAAGGCGTCGGTGAAGCTCGCGTGCCTCGATGGCCATGGGCGTGCTCACGCTGAACCGCACGGGCACCTCGGGAAGCACGTCCATGTAGTTGTCCGAGAACTTCGCCTCCATCCCGTCCACGCGGAGCCAGGCCGCTTTGGCAAAGGTCTCAGTTGAGATCTGCACGCTGAACTCGCGCTGGCCGGCCTCCGTCACCTCGGTGTGCCACTCGGGGACCTCAAGCTGCATGTGCTTGTAGGGCAGCAGGGGCCACGAGTTCCGCGCGATCTCGCGTCCTGTCTCGATCAGGCGGCACCAGAAGTAGCGGCGGTCCGGCTCGCGCAGGTCCAGTTCGTCTTCCCTCTTCACTTGCGCCACGTCCGTGCCGTTGGCGGCGACAGCGACCGGATGGCGGTCGACCCAGTCCTGCTCGCCGTCCAGCGTCCCGCAGCCGCAGATGAGTTCGCCTTCGAAGTCAGTAGGACGGTCGTTGACGACGGTGACGGTGAACCGGCCGTCGCGCCGGTCTATGACCGGGAGCACCGGCGCGAAGAAGCGCCGGGCGTAGTAGTAGAGCGCCTTCGGGCGGCGCACCCAGTCGAGGCAGCTCCAGCTGGTGACCGGCCAGCAGTCGTTGAACTGCCAGAAGATGGCGCCGGCCGTGCGGAACTTGCGGGAGCGCCAGGATTCCACGCCCATCTTCACGGCCTCGGCCTGGGCGAGCTGCATGAGGTAGATGGTGTCCGCAAAGTCCGCGGGCACTCGGAAGAAGGTGGCCAGGTAGCGGTAGAGCTTGTCCGTGCCCTCATGGCACCGGTCGTGGTGCTCCATGGCACGGCTCTGCATGAAGTGGCCGCTGGATGGGATGTAGCTGCGGACGGTCTCGAGGGCGGGCGGCGCCTGGATGCCGAACTCGTCTATGAACCGGCCCCTGTAGTGGCGTTGCGCGCGCGGATGCGCCCAGCCGTGCCACATGCTCCAGTAGTGCTGGTCTCCCTGCGTCGGATCGTTGGGGTCTGCTCCGCCGTACGGGCTGCCCGGCCAGTAGGGCCGTGCGGGGTCCAGCCGGGCACAGACATCCGGCAGGATATCTTCGTAGATCTTGATGCCGGCCTGCGAGCGGGCCTGCTGGAGCAACTGGTGGTTCTCATTGTTGCCGCACCAGAGGACGAGGGACGGATGGTTCCGCAGCCGGCGGACGTTCTGCTCCGCCTCCGTGCGGACGCTCCGGCAGAACCAGTCCAGATTGTCGGGATAAGCGGAACAGGCGAATGCAAAGTCGTGCCACACCAGAATGCCGAGGCGGTCGCAGGCGTCGAAGAACTCGTCCCGCTCGTAGATGCCGCCGCCCCAGACGCGGAGCATGTTCATGTTGGCATCGGCCGCGATCTGGACAAGTTCATCGTAGTCGCGGCGCGTCACGCGCGGCAGGAAGCTGTCCGCCGGCACCCAGTTGGCGCCTTTGCAGAAGATGGGCACGTCGTTCACGCAGATCACGAAGCTCTCGCCCTCGTCATCCTTCTCGCGGCGGAGTTCGACGCGGCGCAGGCCGACCTGGACCGGCGCTGCCTCAAGCGCTTCGTCGCCCAACTTCGCGGAGACCTCAAGATGATAGAGGTCCGGCGCGCCGAATCCGGCCGGCCACCAGAGATGTGGGTCCGGCACGCAAACAGCCAGTTCCACGGCGTTGGCGCCGGCCTGGAGCCGGGCCGAGGCCGAGGCGGTCCGGCGAGGGCCCGGGCCGGTCAGTTCCGCCTTCACGGTGGCCGCACACGGCTCGATGGCGTCCAGCTCGACGGAGGCCTTGACCACGGGCACGGACGGCTTGGCCCAATCCACGCGCGCCCAGACGTCCGCGATGCGCCCGCGGCCGTGACCTTCGAGGAAGATGGGCAGCCAGATGCCGCTCGTGTTCAGGTTCGGCCCCCAGTCCCAGCCCGAAGCATACTGGGCCTTGCGAGTGTATGCGCGCTGAGGGCTTTCGCGGTCCCAGATGGGCAGCTTGCCGTGGCGGGCAAGCAGTGCCTCGCCGACCTTCTTCGGAGACTCGAAGAGCACGAGAAGCTCGTTCCGGTCCGCTCTGAGAAGGCCCGTCACATCCCAACGCCACTCCACGAACATGTTGTCCGTGCGGCCGAGTTCCTTGCCGTTCAGGACGACGTGGCCGAAGGTGTCGAGGCCGCGGCAGACCAGCTCCACGCGCTTGATCCGGGCCAACTCGGCCGCGCAGCCGAAGATGCGACGGTAGAGCCAGTTCGCCTCCGCAACCCACTGGACCTCCAGGTCATTGAAGCCGTAGAAGGGGTCGGGGATCTTCCCCGCTTTCATCAGGTCCAGGTGGATGCACCCCGGCACGGCGGCTTCGAGCCACTCGCCCGCGCCGGCCGCTTCGGCCAGAGCGTCCGTCGAAGCCGCCTGCCTGACGTCCCATCTGCCCGCCAGATCCTCTATCATGTTGGGCGTTCTCTCCTGCGGATGGTCGCGGCTCCCGTCAACGCACGAAGACCTGACCGGCGTCCACGACGAGCGTCTGGCCGGTTATCTTCGATGCGCGGGAACTCGCAAGGAAGGCCACCGCATCTCCAATGTCGTCCCACGTGATCTCCTGCTTCAGCGCGGTGAGGCCGACGTAGTAGGGGATCACCTCCTCGGGCCGGATGCCGCGCTTCTGTGCGATGGCCTTGACGTACTCTTCGTTCCATATCTTCGACTCGGTGAAGACGTTGCCCGGGCAGATGGCGTTGACGCGGATGCCATGGGCGGCCAGTTCCAGCGCCCAGCCGCGGGCCAGGTGGATCTCGCCCGCCTTGGTGGCGTTGTAGGCGCTGTGGTTCTCCGAGGCCTGAAGCCCGCTCTTAGAGGAGATGTTGATGATGCTGCCCCCCGTGCGCTGGCGCGCCATGCACCGGGCGGCCTCGCGCGCGACGAGGAAGTAGCCCGTGAGGTTAACGTCGAGGGCCTTCTGCCAGTCTTGGAGAGGGAACTCTGTCAGGCGGTGCACAGGGGCGACCCCGGCGCAGTTCACCAGAATATCCACGCCGCCCACAGTGCGGACGGTCTGGTTGAGCAGTCCACGGACGGACTGCTCGGAAGTCACGTCAACGCGCAGGGGATAGGCCCGGCCCGGGCTTCCCTCGTCCTTGGTGCGGCGCTCGGTCTCGCGGCTGGCCTCCAGGTCAATGTCGGCCATCACGACGTGGACGCCCTTCCGGGCAAGGCTGAGCGAGATCCCTCGCCCGAGGCCGCTGCCGGCGCCTGTTACGAGCGCGACCTTGCCGGCCAGGTCCTCTTGAGCCTGCTCGCCCGTGGCGGCCTGACGACGGAACCTTTCCACCTCCCAGCCGCGCAGGAACTCGAGCGCCGCCTCGCTCAGGCCGCGGGGCCCCCCAAAGTGGGCACTGATCGAAAGCGTCTCCAGTATGGCCCGCATGGTGGCTGAGACGGCTTCGAGAAGGCCCGACGACGGGGCCGCGCAGAACAGGCCCACTTGGTCCATCACGACGCAGAGGGGCGTGTTGACGCCGGCCGCGACTCTCTTCAGGGCGCTGGTCACGTAGTCCTGGACGCCCTGGTCGCCCGGCGGCAGCCGGAGCCAGACGGGGCGCTCCCGGCAGTACACGACCTCGTCGGGGACGAGGGGGTTCACGGCGCAGAGCTCCGGCGCCTTCGGGGTGCGCAGGAACGTGCGCACGATCTCGTCGCTCTCGAAGCAGATGAGGGCAGTGCGCCTGAAAGCCTCCGAGTAGTAACGTCGCATGGCTGCGGTCACTTCAGCGACGATCGTCTCCTCAGGGCCCGCGTCAAGGGGTCGGAAATCAGGCAGGACGGCCTCTGCTATGGCCCGCGCGGCGAGCGTAGCGATGGCCGAGGAGACCTCGGCGGTGAGCGCCAGGACGCGGCCGGGGTCGTCCGCGGTGACGAACAGGCCGTGGTTCTCAAGGAAGATGACCTCGGGCAGGCGGCCATGCTCCTGTCTGTAGGCGCGCAACTCCGCCAGCATCCGCGCCGCAAGGGTGTAACCTGCGCCCGCGTAGTCAATGTAGAGAAAGGGCGGCTGAAGGCCGGCGAAGAGTCTTGCGATGGCTCTGTGCCCGTCTTCTGCACAGAGCAAGCCGTTCACGATGGATGGGTGAGTGTGGACGACGCAGCGGCCGAGCATCGCGTGGAGGCTGGCCTCAACCGATGGGCGGCCTGGCAGTTCATCCTGGCAACACGCCATCAGGCGCTCCAGCACCTCGGCTTCCCGTTCGGTGGGGGGAAAGCCGGCGAGCATCCGGTCCTCGACGACCGCGATGCAGCCGGCCACGTCCACCAAGCGATAGCCGCGGCCCTCGCGCATCTCGCGGAGGCTCGTCCCGCTGGCCTTGACGTACATTCGCCGGCCACCGTCGGTTTTGACGCTCGTGTTGCCTCCGCCGCCCTGCACGAGGCGGGGGTCGCTGCCGACGGAGTTCGAGATACGCAACAGGTTCTTCAGGTCCTCATCCACGCCACGGTCCTTTCGCCGGTGTGCGGAGCTTCGGAAGGGACGACGGGGCCGTCGGCCATGCACTCGTACCCCGCCGAGCAAGAGGTTACAGGAAACCCATTCGCAGCGCAACCGCAAGCCGCCCGGGGCCGAGGGGGGAGCATCAGCGAGGCGACAAGACGCCGGTCGCGCCTTGACAGGAGCATATTGGAGAGGGTAGTGTGAAAGGCGAAGCGATGGGGGGCGTAGCTCAATTGGCTAGAGCATCGGACTGTCGATCCGAAGGTTGGGGGTTCAAGTCCCCTCGCCCTCGCCAGTGGATGGGACGCTTCGTGACGAGGAAGGAGATCTCGCCGCGAGGCGTCCCGCTTTTCCCCGCGTTCACCGGAACGGACGCGGAAAGGCTTCCGTGCCCTGCGTTCGAGGTCGGAATCCGTGTGCTCCTTGCCCATGCGGCGCCTCGGCGCTCAAGTGCCCGCAGTGGCCATTATTGGAAGTCTGGCAGTTTGGCTATTGACAGACAGATGGCCGATGCTATAAGATTTTGCTATCGTTCGTAGAGGAGTTACCGCTGCCTGTCACCGAGCGGTGAGGAGCGGAAGGGGCCGTCGTCTGGGTCTCGGGAGGACTTATAGTGAAAAGCAGCCAGTTTGCCTGGAGTGCCGTCGTAGCTGTGGTCTTCGGGCTTTGCCTCGGTTGCGCTGAGACGGGAGGCCATCCCGTTGATAAGTCATTGGTCCTCCACGCGACAGGGACGGCTTTCCTGGAGGAGGCCGGGCCGGAGAAGGGCGTGCCTGCGGCGGACTGGGACTCGACTGTAGAGGCCTCGGGCTTTGGCCTGCCTGCTGCGAACGCGACGACGCCTGCCTTCAAGAGGCTGACGGCTATGCAGGCAGCGAAGTACACCGCGATGGCAAGCCTGGTCGAGAAGCTGCGGGGGATTCGCGTGACCCAGGATTCGAAAGTGCATGACCTGACGTTCGCGGGACAGGAGTTGGGCGCGCAGCTTGCCGGGGATCTGAGCGGCGTCAGAGTGGTCAGGTGCGAGTACAACGAAGAGCAGGGCATGGCCGAAGCGGTCGTGATGGTGGGACTGGACGCCAAGGGGAACATCGTCCCCGAAAGGCTGCTGCCCATGGCGCCGCTGTCGGGTGGGGCGCGGAGGGCGCGAGCCGAGGCCGCGGCCCGCATCAATGCACTGGCGAAGCTCCGCGAGCAGATCGGCGAGGTCTACGTGTGGCAAGAGATCAAGGTGAAGAACCTTCAGCTCAGCCACCAGAACGCCGGCGAAGTCGTGGAGGGGATGCTTGAAGGGGTCGAATACGGGAAGGCGCAGTGGCCTTCGGACAAGCAGTGCTGCGTGGAGGCCACTTTGAAGCTTAGGCCCGCGGACGTTGAGCGGCTGCGGGCCATGGTGGGGCCGGTCCGCTGACGGTCCCGTGCGCGGGGGTGCGCGAAAAGCCGCTCGCGAACCCGGGTAACTTCGTCTCGACGGGTGAGTCTTCATGTGCGGCACCGTCGCTCTGACAGGAGGGAGGTGAGAGGGCAGGTACCGAACTGGCCGTAGAGGACTTCGATCCGTAGGAGGGACGAAAGAGCTGTTTGGGGTCCGGGCCTCGGGGCCCGGGCCTGTTGTGTCGGTGTCGGCCGTGTAGCAGTTCGTCCTCTTATGTAAGGGGGTAGCAAATGAAGGCTGTTTTGGTGGTGGTAGGTGTGCTGGCTGTCCTTCTTGCCGGGTGCGCCTCGCCGAACGTGCCGGGCGCGACCGTGGAAAAGGGCAAGATCGTGTTCAAGGCCGACGGCACCGCCGTGGCCGCGAAGGAGGGTGATCCTCTGGCCTTGGAAGAGGCCAGGCTCGCCGCTGCGACGATTGCCAAGGCGAACCTGCTCGAGCTGATCAAGGGCGCGTTCGTCACGAGCAAGGTCACGGTGGAAGGCCTGATGCTCGAGAGCGAGTCGGCAGCTCTGAGTACGCAGGGCTTCCTGTCGCGCACGACCATCGCGTACGGCGAAGAGCCCAAGGTTCCCCCGCCTGCCGTTGTGAAGGCGACCGCAACCTTGACGCTCAGCAAGAAGGACTACATGAAGCTGAAGGACTACGTCGAGTAGGCGGTCTGTTTCGCCCGGGGGAGAGCGTCGGCTGCGCCGGCGTTCTCCCTCTTTTCCTCTCTGCACATCCACTTCCATGATGCCATCTCCGATGCGCCAGTCGGGCCGGGCCGTCCTGGTGACGGCCATTGTCTTCTGGATGGCCGCCGGCCTCTGCGCCGCGCAGTCCACCGGACAGTCGCAGACGCCAGCGGGCCTCGACGATCCGGTGATCGTTGAGGCGCTCGGCTTTGCGACGATGCCGGAAGGCAAGACGACGGAGCAAGCGCACCGTGAAGCCTTGCTGGACGCGCGGAGGAACGCGCTCATCCAGGCGCATGTGGCGGTTGAGGCGGACGGCGTTGTCAAAGACATGCGCGTGAGCGAGGAGGTCGTGCGCTCCCGGGCTGCCGGGTACGTTCAGGAGATGGAGGTCCAGGAGGCCGGCGTTGTGCCGGACAGTCATCCGCCGGTCTACCATGTCCGCGTGCGAGCGATGGTCCAGCCTCTGCCCCGCATGGCGAGCGCAGCCCTGGCCGGCGTGGCGGGCGACCCCTATCAGCCTGCCGTGCGCCTGCGCCTGAAGTCAAGCTCGGCGGCCGAGTCCACGGCCGCCCTGCGTTCCAGCTTGGCCGAGGGCCTGCAGCGTTGCGGCGTGACGGTGACCTCGCCGGAAGACCAACGGCCCGCGCTGGAGATAGGCGTTACGGTGGACGTTCCGTCGGGCGGCGACGAAGAGTGGACCAAGGTCTGCTATGAGATCGGGTTCGGTGAAGCGCCGGGCAGGCAGGAAGGTGAGCCGACATCCGTCCCGCCGGTCGTGGCCAACTGGCTCATCACACAGAAGGTCGGCCCGGGGGGCCCATGGTGGCAGCGCATCGCCGTGGCCATGGCTCAGGACGTGATCCGCCTGTGGGCCACCCCCCGCACGACGACAGTCCGGGTCATAGGAATGGATGAGGCCCTGACGAGGAAGATCGAGAGCGCTCTGGGCGCCGTGCCCGGCAGTCGCATAGACAGGCCGGAGGGCTCGTCGGACCTGGTTGCGACCTTGAGCGTTGCCGGCGACCCTGCGAAGGCGCTCCAGCCGCTCTTGGAGCGGTCCGGCGTTAGCGCCTCAGTTAGACTCGTGCAGGCGTCCATGGTTCACCTGACCTATGCGACCCCGGCCGCCCAGCCGGGGGCGACGCAGGGGACCCCCTGACGCGGACGCTCGCAATGCCACGAGGCGTGGCCTGCCGGCCGTGACTCTTCGAACCTCTCTCCCTGTTCTGGGCACTCAATCATCTCGGGCACCTCGCCAGGACACTCTGAGCAGGATGATGCCCCGGGGCAGGTCAAGGCCGATCTGAGGAGGGCGCAGGCCCGTGCGGTTCATCTTCACGGTTCTCGGCATATGGGGCGCGATGCACGCCTACGCGTGGTTCCGCGTCCGCGCGTATGCCGGGCTGGGAGCGGCCTGGTCAGTGGCGCTGGCGTTCGCCCTGGCTGCGCTCATGGCCAGCCCGGTCGCCGGGATGTGGCTGGCCAGGTCCGGCCATGCCGTGAGCGGGCACATTCTGAGCTCCATCGGCATGGTGTGGGCAGGCGCGTTCTTTCTCTTCTTCTGGATCAGCGTCCTGCACGATGTCTACAACGGCCTGCTCACCGTCGCCGGATTGGTGATCCCGGCCGCGAGGAGTGCACGGCTCGTGGGTCCGTGGTCGGTGGGCGGCGAAGGCATCCTCGTGGCGCTCCTGACCGTCTACTCCTTCTATGAGGCGTGGCACGTCACAACCGAGCGGGTCGAGCTTCGGACGGCGAAGCTGCCGCCCGACTTGCCGCACGTGCGCATCGTGGAGATCTCCGATGTGCACCTCGGGGCCAGTGTCGGTCGCGGGCGCCTGAGGCGCATCCTCCGCGTCGTCAATGAGGCGAAGCCGGACCTGCTCCTCAGCCTCGGCGATCTGGTGGACGCCGAGAGAGGAGACATGACGCAGCTCACCGAGATGCTGGCGGCCGTCGAGGCCCCGCTGGGCAAGTACGCGGTGACGGGGAACCACGAGTATTACTTCGGGCTGGAGGACGCGCTGGCGTTCACCCAGAAGGCCGGCTTCCGGATGCTCATGAACGAGTCGGCAAGGGTCACGCCAGGGCTCAGTCTGGCGGGCTTCGAGGACGAGGGCGGCCATTACTACGGGGGCGAGGGAAGGAAGTGGGACGAGGCACCTATCGTCAGGCAGGCCGCGCAGGGCGACTACGTCATAGTCCTCAAGCACCGCCCGTTCGTCAACAGTGAGTCGTTGCCGTCCATGGACCTGCAACTTAGCGGGCATACCCATCGCGGGCAGATATTCCCCTTCACGCTGTTCATCCTTGCCTACTACCCCTACGGACCAGGGCTCCAGGAGCCCGCACCCGGCAAGTACCTCTACACAAGCCGTGGCGCGGGCACGTGGGGGCCGCCGATGCGGTTTCTGAACCCGCCTGAGGTGACGGTCGTAGACCTCATCAGGTCCCCCGGGTAGGGCGGCGCCGCGCGGCGATGCCCGCCGGGGAACGGCGCTCACTGGCCCCCCGCCAATCGGACCCGGACGGGATCCGAGACCCACAGCAGGCCGTTCCGGAGCATGACGTCCGCGTCGTTGGCATTCAACGGGGAGTCCTGCCAGGGCGAGGTGTTGGTGGTCGGCATGTTCGCCAGGACCAGCACGCGACCCTCCCCGAGCGCCCGCGCAGCAACCATCACCGGGCTCGCCTCCCCCGCCTGCTTGCTGCTCACGAACTGGTTCGTGCGCACGAGCGCCCACGAGGCGTCCTCAACCGCCAGGGATGGCGAGCGGATGGGGAAGACCACTTGGCGCACCCCATACGTGACGGCGTGCGCCGCGGCCGGGAAGCTGATGGCGTATTCGTGCGGGTAGCCCTGCGGGGCCTCGTCGCTTACGGTCAGCTCGTCCAGGCGGACGTAAACGCCGCACCATCGCAGAAGGGCCGCGAAGGACTCCTGCACCTGGACCTGGCCTTTCCCGCCGTTGCCCTGAGGCGGGCGGCGCAGCGCGCCCACAAAGACGAGGCCCCCGCCGTTCCGGACGAAGTCCACTATGGCTTGTATCTCCTGCCGGTCGTAGGCGGGCACGGGCCGGCCCTCTCCCGGGTCGCAGACCAGCAACACGCCGGGCTGCTCAGCGTCCTCCGGCCCGAAAGCGCCGCTCAGGCGGCGCAGTCCGAAACCGGTGTCGCGCGTCGCGGCCGCCAGTTCGGACGGCGGCTCCTTGCCGCGGTACCCATCTACGAGCATCGGCACGGGGCCGGTCAGCTCCGTCAGGCGCTGCGGCGCGCTCAGGCCCGCAGCGCGGGCCCTCAGGCGGTCAGCCGCATCCTTCTGGACGGCTGCCGCCCACAGGTGTTCGGCGTCCGCGTAGCTGCGCACGGCCGTGATGTCCTGGCCCTGCCTGGCAGCCGCGCGCAACTGGTCGTAGGCGTCGTCGAACTCGCCCTCGGCCGCGTAGAGCGCCGCGAAGCTCATCCGATTCGACGGCTCGGCCGGATCGAGCTCATACGAGGCCAGCCGCACCACCTGCCCCGCCCCGATGCTGCTGAGCGAGATCTGCCGGTCATTTCCGCCGAGCTGGACTGTGAGGTACTCATCGCCGGCGTCCACGAGCTTGCCGGCGAGCCGGATCCCTTTACGGAGGCTGAGCACGTAGTCCTGGCCTTTGCACTTCCGGAGCTGTCCGTAGGCTGCCGTCACTACCCCCTGGATGCGCCTGCTGAGTCGCCGCTCCTCACCGATGCGCCGGGCGTACTTGGCGCCATCGGGGCTGCCGGCCATCTTGTCGAGTGCGCGCAGCGCGTCCTCATAGCGCCGTTCGTTGAGCAACTGCCTGACGGGCTGAAAAGCCTGCTCCTCGGCCAGGGCGCTCAGGGGCGGGAGGTGTTCCTGGTCGAGCTGTCCCAGCGCGGCCAGGTCCTGCGCGGCCCCGATGGCCGGAGGCGCCTGCGCAAGCTCCAGCCGGCTCTTGAACACAAACTGCTGGTTCGGCGCCACGGTGACGGTGGCGTAAGCGGACCGAAAGCCATCCGCGTTGACCGTTACCGCGTGCGTCCCCGCCCGCACATTCAGGACGACGGCCGGCGTTCGCCCCGCCGGGACGCGGTCCACCTCGACGGATGCCCCCGGCGGCTCGACGAGCACGGCGATGCTCCCAACATCCGTGAGCCGGGGCATGGACAAGGCCACTTCCGTGGTCCCGTCGCCCTCGACCTTCACTGTCTGGACCGTGGCGTTGAAACCTTGCTTCTCGGCCCGCACCTCGACGTCGCCGGCGCCCACGTCCGGCACACCGCACGGACTGATGCCCTTCAATTCTCCGTTGACGTAGACGGCGGCCTCGGGCGGGTCCGTCGTGATGTAGAGCGCGCCAATCAGGCCCTGGGCATAGGCTGCTGGAAGCGCCGATGCGAGCGCCAACGTCAGCACAGCGCAGACCCGGCCGAGGCGAGCGCGCACGGCTTCATGCAGGGCTGAACTCATGGTTCGCTCCGACTGCGAGGGACTGCGGGCGCGCCTGGGAGCATCTTACCACGGGTGCGCGCACAGCGTCAGGCGCGCACGGCTTCACGAACGCGCAGCGGCGCGCACCATCTGCACGGCCAGCCTGATCGCGGCCACGAGCGAACGCTCGTCCGCTTGCCCGCTGCCGGCAATGTCGTAGGCCGTGCCGTGCCCGACGCCCGTGCGCACGAACGGCAGCCCGAGCGTCACGTCCACCACTTCGCTCAGGCCCGCAAGCTTCACCGGTATCATCCCCTGATCGTGGTAGAGCGCCAGCACGGCGTCGTAGTCGCCGCGCATCGCCTGCGCGAAGACCGTGTCCGCAGGTCTGGGGCCTTGCAGGTCCACACCTCGCTCGCGCGCCTGCTCGACGGCCGGCGCGACGATGCGCTGCTCTTCGTCGCCGAAACGGCCTCCGTCGCCGCAGTGAGGGTTGAGGCCGCACACCGCGATGCGGGGCGCCGGCACCGCGAAGAGCCGCTTCAGGCCGTCCGCCAGGACGCACGCGGCCTCGACGATCTCATCCGTGCGAAGGCCTGCGGGAACGTCGCGGAGCGCAACGTGTGTTGTGACCAGTGCGACGCGAAGGCCCGGCCGCGCCAGGACCATCACGGGGCGCGCGCCGCCGCTGAGCGCGGCGAGCATCTCAGTGTGGCCGGGGAAGGGGCTCCCCGCTGCGCCGATCGCTTCCTTGCTGATCGGGCCGGTGACCAAGCCCTCGGCCTTGCCCTTGCGGATGAGCTGAACGGCCTGTTCGATGTACTCGACGGAAGCCCGGCCGCTCGCGGCATCCGGCATACGCGGTTCCAGCTTGGTGGCCGGGAGGTTGTCCAAGTCAAGGACTGCGTTGCCCCCGCCGGTCCAGCCTGCGTCGCCGGCCGGCAAGGCAAGGTTGCGCCCCAGAGCAGCGGCAGCATGGTCGAGGACGGCCCGCGAGCCCACGATGAGGAGGCGCACATCGGCCGGCAGGGACGGGGCGTGCAGCGCCTTCACGACGATCTCCGGGCCCACGCCTCGTGGGTCGCCCATCGTGAGGACGAGCCTGACCGGCGTTGGCGTGGAGGCCCTCAAAAGCCCTGGTCCTCCAATTCCTGCACAGTCAGGGCCGTACCG
>Ga0315291_10005666_pt1 | contig 15613 bp, 12 predicted proteins | sample YL17G12_20_MG_FD_203070 | JGI IMG/M metagenome (GOLD analysis project Ga0315291, IMG submission 203070) | Sediment microbial communities from Yellowstone Lake, YNP, Wyoming, USA - YL17G12_20 | ecosystem: Environmental > Aquatic > Freshwater > Lake > Sediment | place: USA: Wyoming | collected...
AGCACATTGAGATTCGCGGGTTCGGGACTTTTAAGGTGAAGGATAGGAAGGCCCGGATTGCAAGAAACCCAAGGACTGGGGATTCGGTGCCGGTTCCTCCGAGGAAAGTGCCAGTATTCAAGGTTTCGAAGGAACTGAAGGACATGGTCGCTCAGGGCTAGACACGAGGCCGGTTTTGCCCTCTGGGCGACCTTAACTAGGACGAACAATCAGATTTTGAGGTCGGCGAGAGACTAGCCGCCAGTATTGCGAAGAGTCTCTCAGTCTCTGCTACTCCTTAGTACCAGTAACCTCAGTAGTTGTACCGCAGCCATTGCAGCAGCAGCGATGTAGGTTAGGGCCGCTGCATTGAGTACCTTCTTTCCGCCTTCTAGATCGCGTGGATCAACTATGCCTGCTAATTCGAGTTCGCCAAGGGCACGTCTGCTGGCGTTGAGCTCAACAGGAAGCGTTACCACCTGGAAGAGTAGTGCCACGGAAAAGAAAAGAATACCAATATCCATGAGTCTGCCGAATCGGAATATAAACCCTGCCAAGAAGAGTGGGAAGGCCAGCATCGTTCCCACGTTGGCGACAGGGAAGAGACCGTGCCTGACTCTGAGAGGCGCGTAGCCTGTCCCGTCCTGGATTGCATGGCCCGCCTCGTGAGCAGCTATTCCGATTGCGGCGACCGAGGTTCCCCTGTAAACCGGTTCGGAAAGCCTGAGAACTTTCTTTCGCGGATCGTAGTGGTCTGAAAGCGTGCCACTTCCTACCTCGACTTCGATATCACCCAAATTGTTTCTGGATAATATCGCGCGAGCAACTTCCAGCCCGGTTCGACCCGAAGAAGAAGGCACGCCAAGGTAGTGTTTGTATGTGGAAGACACTCTGTACTGAGCATAGAATGCCAGAATAAGCGCGGGTATTAGAAGCACAAAAGTTGGATCCAAGAAAAACACTGTCATTACCTCCTTTAGACAATACCTTGGACAACCCCTCTAAACCAGACTCTGTTAGCGATTCTCTGCGACCTCGCAATGATAATCCACGGAACTCACGCGTCTCTTCTCAGACTCTATCAGCGGTGCCGTGGCATGTCAAGAAAGGTCGCCCCCGTGGTATGACCAGATGTCATACCACACGCCCTTTTGCTGCTGTTTGGCCGGCGTCTGGGTCCCCAAGGTGCAGTAGCCCTATCTTTTTGATTTTGCTGCTCTTCCTTGACAGGAACTCTTTCCTGTTTTAACCTGACGCGCTGAATGAGTGAAGTGGGGGCGTGCGGGGACAGGAGCGCCTTGTAAGGCATAAGCTGTTCAATGGCATAAGCTGATCGGATTACAGAAGCCAGGCTGAGCAGTTTCGAGTACCTACGAGGCGAACTGCCTGACGCTGACTGCCTGACTACAGGGGCAAATTGGATGACGGAAGCTAAGGGTAAGCTGTATTTGGTTGCGACTCCTATCGGCAACATGGAGGACATAACCATCAGGGCGTTGCGGATACTTCGCAAGGCAGATCTAATCGCAGCCGAAGACACGAGACGCACACGAAAGCTTCTAACGCGCTACAAGATAAGGCGATCTCTTGTGAGCTACCACGATTTCAACAAAGCCAGAGTGGCCCCGTGGATCGTAAGGAGACTGACATCGGGCGAGCATGTGGCGCTCGTTTCTGATGCGGGAAGTCCGGGCATTTCTGACCCCGGGTTCTTGCTCGTCAAGCTCGCCATAACAGAGGGCATTGACGTTGTACCGATTCCTGGTGCCTCTTCCGTGATCTGCGCGCTTCAGATTTCCGGGCTTCCCACTCACAACTTCGTCTTCGAAGGGTTTCTGCCCCGAAAAAAGGGGAAGAGGAGAGCGAAGCTCGAGGCCCTCACGCTTGAAGAACGAACGATGATTTTTTTCGAGTCACCCAACCGGCTGCGTACGACAGTCGCAGAGATGCTGGAAGTCCTGGGCGACAGGAAGATCGCCATTTGTAGAGAACTTACCAAACTCTTTGAGGAGGTTTTGAGGACAAGACTTTCTGAGACGGAAGAACTCTTCTCAAAGAAAGCGATCAAGGGCGAGATCGTGCTTGTCGTAGAGGGGAAAACAGCCAGCGAAGCCGCAAGGGCGAGATCGTGCTTGTCGTAGAGGGGAAAACATGAAGGGTCTTCTGAAAGACAAGGGTGGATTTTTCATCGCACCCATAGCGAAGGCGCTGATCAAATTGGGTCTAAACGCGATGGCGCTCACGTTGCTTGGGTTTGCAGCCGCAGCCATTGCGGGCTTGCTTTTTGCCCTGGGTCATATTCGGCTTGCCGCAACGGCGGTCTTGGTCTCGGGAATACTTGATAGCGCTGACGGTACCGTCGCAAGGATTTCGGGTCGGGTTACACGGGCCGGCGCCTTCACGGACTCGGCAGTTGACAGATATTGCGAGGCTGTTATATTTTTTGGACTTCTGATGCACTACTTGCGCACGGACGTTACCTACCTTGTGCTTACGTTTGTTGCCATGAGCGGTGCGTTCATGGTTAGTTACATGAGGGCCAGGCTGGAGGGATTCGGTAAGGAGTGTCGGGTAGGTTTGCTTGAAAGAGAAGACCGTGTTATTGTCCTTGCTGTCGGCGCCCTGGTGGGTGAAATCGGCATCAAGGTCGCACTTTGGGCCGTAGCGATATTGTCTCATTACACCGCGCTTCAAAGAGTGAGGTACGCCACAAGATTGCTCAAAGATTCGGAGCCTCTTGCTTCTGGCGTTTCCAAGGGGGACGATCCGGAGAAGGATGATCCGACTCTTGAGTAAGACGCAGCCATCGAGATTCAGTCATCGACTTAACGGAGGCACAAATGTCCAAAGTTAGAGTGGCCATAATAGGTGTTGGAAATTGCGCTTCTTCTTTCGTTCAGGGTGTTCACTTCTATAGGAACGCCAAGGAGAACGAACTGATTCCTGGCATCATGCACACCAACCTGGGTGGCTACCACATACGAGACATTGAGTTCAGCGCTGCAATAGACATTGATAGGAACAAGGTGGGCAAGGACCTGAGCGAAGCTATCTTCGCGTGGCCCAACAACACCTTCAAGTTCCAAGAAGTACCGAGGGCCGGTGTGACTGTCCATCGGGGCATGACACACGATGGGCTCGGCAAGTACCTCTCCGAGATAATAAAGAAAGCGCCGGGCTCGACTGTGGACATTGTGGCTCTTCTGAAGGACACAAAGACAGACGTCGTCGTGAACTATCTGCCCGTGGGCAGTGAAGAGGCCACGAAATGGTACGTCGAGCAGATTCTCGAAGCCGGCTGCGGCTTTGTCAATGCGATACCGGTTTTCATTGCCAGGGAACGATACTGGCAGAAGCGATTTGAGAAGAGAGGGCTGCCGGTGATAGGCGATGACATAAAATCGCAGGTCGGCGCGACCATATTGCACAGAGTTCTGACGAGGCTCTTCAGAGATAGGGGAGTGAAACTGGATAGGACTCTGCAATTGAACGTCGGCGGCAACACGGATTTCCTCAACATGCTCGAACGTTCCAGGCTTGAGTCGAAAAAGATCTCGAAGACCTGTGCCGTGACGTCGATGCTGGATTACGACATCGGTTCCAAGAACGTCCACATCGGTCCGAGCGACTATGTAGAGTGGCTTGACGACAGGAAGTGGGCGTATATCAGACTTGAGGGCACGACATTCGGCAACGTTCCTCTAAATCTGGAACTCAAGCTAGAGGTTTGGGATTCCCCCAACTCCGCTGGCGTCATGATCGACTCTGTGCGCTGCTGCAAGCTTGCCATGGATGCAGGACTATCCGGTGCCCTCGTTGGGCCTTGTGCCTATTTCAAGAAGTCGCCCCCGGTCCAGTACACCGATGAGGAGGCTCGAAAGATGGTGGAGGATTTCATCCGGAAGTACGGCAAAAAGGGAGCGTCCAAAGGCAAAGGCAGAGGCAGGGCCACTGGCAAGGGTTCCCGCTAATCACTCGTTCCCCCCATGGCTGTATCCGCACAGCTGTATCCGCACACGAGGCCGTATGGAGGAATCGAATGGCAGGGCTTTTTGTGACCTTTGAAGGCATAGAGGGTTGCGGCAAAACTACACAGGCAGAGCTGCTCAGGCTAAACCTGGAGAAGAAAAATCATCGCGTTGTATTCACAAGAGAGCCGGGTGGCACCGAGGTAGGCGAAAGAATAAGGGACGTTCTCCTGGACAACAGTATAAGGGACATGGAACCACTTACCGAACTTTTTCTCTACCTTGCCTCGAGAGCTCAGCACGTCCAGAAATTGATTCGCCCCGCACTCGAAGATGGTGCTATAGTCGTATGTGATAGATTTGCCGATGCGAGCCTGGCTTATCAAGGGGCCGGCAGAGAAATCGGCATCTTGCGCGTAGAGAGTCTTAACGAGGCTGCCACGCTTGGCCTTGTGCCGGACTACACAGTCCTGCTTGACGTACCGGTGGAACTTGGTCTGAAAAGGATATCAGCCAGAGCCGGGGAAAAACAGCAGCAGGACAGAATAGAGCAGGAACAGATTGACTTTCACGTCAGGGTCAGGGAGGCGTATCTCGTTCTCGCACGAGAGTCGTCGGGGAGAATCGAGGTTTTTGACGGTACCCGCAGCAAGGAAGAGCTTGCCGAAGAAATATTGAGCAGTGTCAAGAGAATCATGACCGGAAAGTGAGGCAATTCCATGTCAAGGTTGAAGAGATATTCCCTCGTCGTTTTTCTCGTCGTTATCGTGGTCCTGGCCGCGACCTGGTTTGCGGGAAGGGTGCAGGCAAAGAGTGAGAACACGTTCAGGTCGTTCAGCCAATTCATGGACATTGTCGCGAAAGTTCGGGACAACTACGTCGAGGAAGTGGATGTGGATAAACTCGTTGATGATGCCTTGAGAGGCATGCTCTATTCTCTGGACCCACATTCTCAGTACTTGACAGCCTCAGACTACACCAGCCTCAAAATTGACACGCAAGGCAGCTACGGTGGGCTCGGGATTGTGATCGGTGTGAGGGACGGTTACCTCACGGTTGTTTCTCCAATGGAAGGTACACCCGCCAGCAGGATGGGGATTCGGAGCCTTGACAGGGTGGTCGCGATAGACGGTCAGACGACCGACGGCATGACTCTTGATGACGCGGTTTCCAGGATGCGCGGACCCAAGGGAACACAGGTGACGCTCAGCATTTTTCGAGAAGGCGTGGACAAACCTCTGGATTTCACACTGACACGTGAAGTAATCCAGGTAAAGAGCATCCCCTACGCTTTTGTGACCCCGGACAGCATCGGATTTGTGAGAATCTCGCACTTCTCCGAGACGACCGATGCGAACCTGGAGAAGGCACTCAAGGATATCGAAGCCAAACACATACGAGGCCTGGTCGCGGATTTGAGACGTAATCCCGGCGGTCTCCTGACAGAGGGTATATCGGTTTCCGAGAGCTTTGTGCCAAAAGGCGATCTTATTGTCTCTACGAGAGGGCGCGTTCCCGTTCAGAACGCAAACTACTACTCTAATGCCCCAAGGGTTCACGACGGTTATCCAATAGTGGTGCTTGTAGACGGCGGAAGCGCCAGCGCCTCTGAAATTGTGGCAGGCGCCTTGCAAGACCTCGACCTGGCCGTGCTCGTCGGAGAAAGGACCTTCGGCAAAGGTTCCGTGCAAAGTGTGTTTCCTATGAAGGACGGAGCCGCCTTGAAGCTCACGACGGCCAAGTATTTCACCCCGAGCGGTCGATGTATTCACGCGGAGCCAAAGCGCACGCCGATCCGGAGTGCCGGGGACATAAAGATAGGAAAGGAGGCCGAAGAGAAGCGGCCCGAATTCAAGACGGCTATGGGTAGGATTGTTTATGGCGGGGGTGGGATTACGCCGGACATAGTCGTTACGCTGCCAAAGCTCACAACCATTTCCGAGAATCTCGAAAGGAATCTGATATTCTACAAGTTCACGAGCGCATATAGGGAGAAGCACAAGGACCTCAAGGCCGAGAATTTCAAGGTGACACCGGCCCTCGTTGGCGAATTCAAGAGGTATCTAAAGGACAAGAGCTTTGAGTACCAGGAAAAGGACTTCGAAGCTGACCGTGCCTACATCGAGAGAGCGATAACCAGAGAGATTGTCAGTCAGTTGGCTGGTGAAGAGGCCGCATTCAAGATATACATACAGGGTGACCCCCAGGTACAGAAGGCATTCGATCTGCTGCGCAAGGCCCGCACGCGGCAGCAGCTTTTCAAAGTGGCCGAAGCAGTGCCCTCTTCAAAGGGGAATTCCGCCGAGGCGCCCTCGCGTGCCGAAGCTACTGCTGAGTGACCTCTGCATGTTCTCTGCGAATTGCTGAGTATGTGCTCTTCGAGTTCTCTCCCGAACGCGTATTGTGCGCAATGGTCTGGAATCACAAATGGCACAACACATGACGACAAGGCTGGCCGTGCTTTGCGACTTTGACGGTACCATCTCAAAAGGTGACATCGGGAATACGCTTTTTGGCAAGTACGCGGGTGGAAGCGAGTGGGAGGAACTCATATCGTCCTGGGAGAGAGGGGAAATCGGCTCCAGAGACTGTCTCATAAAGGAATGCAGGCTGGCAAGAGTGACCCGCGACGAGATTGTCTCCTTCGCTGAAGCTTTCGAGATAGACGAACACTTCCCGGCGTTTGCGGCCTGGTGCGCGGAGAACGAAATACCTCTTGCCGTTGTAAGCGACGGACTGGATTTCTACATCGAGCTTGTTTTGAAGAAATATGGACTCTCGCATCTGCCGGTCTATGCAAATCACCTGACTTTCACGAACGCAGGCATCGTGCCCGAGTTTCCCTATTTCGAGCAGGGTTGCGGCAGTTGTGGAAATTGCAAGGGCCACCACGTACGCAGATACAGAGAGCAATTCGGCAGAGTCGTATTTGTGGGCGACGGATACTCGGACAGATGCGCGCTGGAAGAGGCTGATCTTGTTCTTGCCAAGAAGGGCTTGGCCCGTCTCTGTCAATCGCTTGAAGAGCCCTGCATCGAGGTCAGTGATTTCAAATCTGTGAAAGCCGTCGTCGATGCCTATGCCAGAGGACTCGACGTGAGGTTTATGCACTGATGAATGCTTCAGGAGAGCCCAATGTCTCCCGGCAGCGCGATGCGTCCGAACGACCCAGCGCCCTTGGGCAACGCGATGCGTCGCAGCCGCAGGTTACCGGTCCGGGGGAGAATGCACCGTACAAGCTGAGTTTCTCCGGCCCGACCATAGGAAACCTCACACTTGATTCTCGTCTTGCCCTCGCTCCGTTGGCCGGCATAACAGACAGCACGTTCAGGCTTCTCTGCAAAGAGAAGGGCGCGTCTCTCGTCTGCACCGAGATGATCAGTGCTGACGGTCTCGTCAGAGGAAACGCTCAAACCCTGACCCTGCTCTCATTTGCGGAGGAGGAAAGATTCATAGCGATACAGCTCTTCGGCTCCGACCCCGACGTCATGGCAAGAGCCGCGGAGAAGGCGATGACGTTCTCTCCCGACATGATTGACCTCAACTTCGGCTGTCCCGCGAGGAAAATCGTCGGGAAGCAGGCAGGCTGTGCCCTGCTCAACAACCTTGCGCTCTTGAGAAAAATCGCTGCTGCCGTTGTTTCAGCAGTTGACGTGCCCGTGACCGCTAAGATCAGAAGCGGTTGGGACGAGAAATCGATAAACGCGGACAGAGTCTCCGAGATGCTTGAAGACTGCGGTGTGAAGGCAGTCACGGTGCACGCGAGGTCGAGGACGGACAAGTTCGATGGGAGGGCGAATTGGGACGTGATCGCCCGCGTGAAGAGAGCGGTAGGCATACCGGTGATCGGAAATGGGGACGTGATGGTTCCTCAGGATGCTGCCAGGATGCTTGAAGAAACAGGATGCGACGCCGTCATGATTGGCAGAGGCGCCCTGGGAAACCCTTGGATCTTCTCTCGCACGAGACATTTCCTCGCCACTGGTGAACTGCTTCCGTCTCCTTCAGAAAAGGAGCGACTCGAGCTTCTTCTCACGCACATCGCGCTTGCAGAAAAGAAGGCCGCGGTCATATCTTCTCTGGAGGCGCGTCCGGAGAGGAGAGCCACTCGTGGTGGCTCGAGAGAGAGAAATGTCCCGGAAAATTGGTCTGCTTTCGCCATAAGAAAACACGTTGGCTGGTACACAAAGGGTCTTCCTGAGAGCAGCAGGTTTAGACAGGAGGCAAACCGCGCAGCGTCTTTTGAGGAAATGCGCAGGCTTGTTGTCGCGTTTGCTTCCGCTCTCGGTGTGGAGCTCAACAGAAAATAGGCAAACAACGTAGACTATGGACACTCACAAACTCAGAGAGATGATGAAGAAAGTGCAGACCGGCGAGCTGAGTGTGGATGCTGCACTGACCCGGCTCAGACATCTTCCATTCGAGTCTCTCGAGGAAGCAACGATTGACCATCACAGGAGTCTGAGGTGCGGATTTCCCGAAGTCGTCTTCTGCGGCGGTAAGAGCGAGAAACAAATAGTGGCCATTGTGCAGAAAATGTCTGAAAAGGGCGAGCCCGTTCTTGCCACGAGGGTAGAGCACAATGTGGCCGTTCGGCTTGTCGAGAGATTTCCGAACGCCGAACACAACCCGCTCGCGCGCACCGTCTTCATCCTACGAGGAAAACGGGAGAAGAAACACGGTCTGGTGCTGGTTGTCTCTGCTGGCACTTCGGACATTCCGGTCGCGGAGGAAGCGTGCGTGACCGCCGAGGCCATGGGGTGCAAGGTTGAGCGGTTATTCGACGTTGGAATAGCGGGAATCCACAGGATAATCTCGCATAGAAAGAAGCTCTGGGACGCCGACGCGATTGTTGTCGCGGCAGGGATGGAAGGCGCGCTTGCCAGCGTCGTAGCGGGAATGACTGACAGACCCGTCGTGGCCGTGCCCACCAGCATAGGCTATGGTGCCAGCTTCGGAGGTATCGCTGCGCTTCTTGGGATGCTCAACAGTTGCGCCGCCGGTGTCACAGTTGTGAACATCGACAACGGCTTTGGGGGAGGCTACGCGGCTGCCCTGGTTGCCCGAAGGAAACCGAAGGTCAAGAGATGAAACTTGCCTATCTCGATTGCTTTTCTGGAATAAGCGGTGACATGTTTGTGGCGGCGTTCCTCGACGCAGGTGTTGGGCTTGAGGAACTCAGGTGCTTATTGGGATGCTTGCCGATAGCAGGATGGAAGGTCTCTGCGGAAAAGGTGAAGAGGGGTTCTTTTGCCGCAACGAGATTTCGAGTCAGCGTTGAGGAAACAAAGAAGGAACGGCGTCTCTCGGACATTCTCGAGCTGATAGAAGGAAGTTCCCTTCCATCACCTGTCAAAACCAACAGTTCAAAGGTGTTTCTCGAACTGGCCCAGGCTGAATCAAGGGTGCACGGCGTCAAACCCGAGGAAGTGCATTTCCACGAAGTGGGCGCAATCGATTCCATCGTTGACATAGTCGGAGCTGCTTCGTGTCTTCACCTCGCGGGTGTTGACACAATGTACGTGTCGACTCTTTCTCTTGGAAAGGGAGGCACCGGCGCACATCACGGATTTGTTCCACTTCCGGCCCCCGCTACGTCGGTTCTTCTCCTCGGCCACAACGTCAGGATGATCGATATAGAGGCAGAACTTGTGACACCGACCGGTGCCGCAATCGTGAGCTCTCTTGGAGAACAGGACGACGTCCCCGTGCCCTTCAGACTCGAAAGTGTTGGATACGGTGCCGGTTCAAACGAGTTTGAGAGTTTGCCCAACGTGCTCAGGGTTTTTCTTGGGAGCTGCGGGGGTCTTTCGTTTGAAAGGGGATTCGTTCAAGTTCTTGAGACTACGATTGACGACATGAACCCCCAGGTATACGAGTTCCTCAGGGAGAGGCTCTTAGAAATGGGCGCCCTCGACGTTTTTCTGACGGCAATCCAGATGAAGAAAGGCAGGCCAGGGGTTCTCGTCACTGTCCTGTGCGAGCCAGGTCTTTCGAGGAAGCTGGGTGAGGAAATTCTCAGACAGACCACGACGCTCGGGCTACGCATCTCGACGCAAACCAGGATGGAGCTGGCAAGAGAAGTCCGAGAAGTCTCGACTGCCTACGGCAAGATTCGTATGAAGATCCCTGCCGCGTTTCCTGAAAGAGCTTCCCCCGAGTACGACGATTGTCACAGAGCCGCCAAGACACACGGTGTCCCGCTTATCGCAGTTTACGAAGCAGCAAGAGCAGCCTGGAGCAAGACGCCTTCTGGTTGCCCCGATGATAGAAACCCGGCGACAGAGACCCGATGATAGAGCTTTCCTCGGTTTCCTACGTATACCCCGGGCAGGCGTGCGCCGCCCTCCGCGAAGCAAACCTCGACGTCAAAGAAGGCGAGACACTTTGCCTGATAGGGAGGAACGCCAGCGGCAAGAGTACGCTCTGCAAAGTCGCGGCAGGGGTTCTCAAACCCGCCGCCGGTTCGGCGAAGGTTGACGGCCTTTCCGTCGGCGAAGAGTGCACACGAATAGAAATCAGAAGACGTGTTGGTTTTCTCCAGCAAGACCCCGAGAGTCAGTTTGTCTCTGTGACCGTGGAAAGAGAAATAGCTTCCGGTCCCGAGAACCTCGGCTTTTCTGTTCCAGAGACCAGAAAGATCGTGGAAGAGCTTCTTGGTTTCTTTGATCTGGCTGAGCTACGAAAACGTCCACCTCACGCGCTTTCAGGCGGACAGATGCAGAAGGTGCTTCTTGCGTCGCTTCTTGCAATGAGACCGAAGCACCTCATACTGGACGAACCGACCTCGTACCTGGACCCCTTGGAAAGACTATGTGTGGGGAAGGAGCTGAAGAGGATTTCCAGCGTTCTGGGTACTTCAGTCGTCTGGGTCACGCAGTTTCTCAACGAGGCACTCGCCTCCCCAAGGATGGTGGCCATGGAGCAAGGCGCGATCTGCTTCGACGGCTCTCCGGCGGAATTCTTGAGTCGACATGACATTCATTCTGCGCTCGGGATAGAGAGCTTGGAGAGGTTTCTGTTGCCGGGCCCGGGCCTGCCGCGGACCATGCGCTTCCGATAGCAAACATGGACAGGGAACATGGAACTCTTACTGGATAGTATTCAGTTCAGTTACGACAGAGGCTTACCTACAGAGAGGATAGTGCTCGATTCCATCTCTCTCAGGGTGAGGGAAGGCGAGCTTCTTTCAATCGTCGGACGCACGGGATCGGGCAAGACCACGCTGGGTCTCATAATGGCCGGGCTACTGGATCCCACGAAAGGGAGAGTGGCGCTTGAACATTCCCTTGCGAATTCGATCACGCCCGTCAAGACACCCGTTGGCGGCGCTGGAACCCCGAGGTCAAGACAACCAAGTTCAGGTCCACCCGCGAAACGTGAACCGGAAGGTGCGGACGTGGTCATGGTCTTTCAATTCCCCGAGTCTCAGTTTTTTGAAGAGAGCGTTTTCCGCGAAGTGGCCTTTGGTCCCTCCAGGCAGGGACTCGGGGGCGAAGCAGTCCGGCAGAGAGTTGTCTCGGCCATGCAAAAAATGAGACTAGATTTCCATGCTCTTTCGAATCGCTCGACTCTGACCCTCAGCGCAGGGGAGAAGAGAAGGGTTGCGATAGCTTCTGCCTTGTCCTGTGGGCCACGCTTTCTCATACTGGATGAGCCAACCGTCTCGCTGGACTGGGAGGCGAGCACTCACGTATTTGAGATTCTCAAGGGACTTAGACGCGATGGAGTCTCCGTGATTGTGATGACGCACGAGATGGAAGACGCTCTTGCTTACTCCGATAGAATAGCCGTTTTGGCAGAAGGGAAGCTTGAGACCCGCGTGCAGCCGATCGTCCCAACATACTTAACTTCTTGACAAAAGCCAAGTAATCTGCTATTCTTTTAACAGAATAGAGGCCGGTGCTCCAACTAGAGCAATTTAGAGCGAAAGTTTGGCACCGGCTATTTTGTTGTCTTGACGCAAGTTACTCTTGATGATTTAGCGGATCGGGGACGCAGGGTTTCTGACCGCGTATTGTCTCACTAACTGGGGCCGGGGTTCGCCGGGTGTGTTTGAGGCGGGCGTCAGCCGAATGCAAGTAGTGCAATGCAACTGAAGACCTTGTGGCGCTGACTTGTTGGGAAAAAAGTCTTGACATCGGGTGTTTGCGTATGTTATACTCTGTCTGTGAAAACACTGGTGTTCGGCGCTTTGCCCTACTTTTCTTGAACATGCCGGCTTAGAAAATCTAAAGGGGGGTGATATGCACTATTGCAGTTGCTCGCGATTGCTGTACTTCACTTCACCTTACAGAAAGGGGGGATAAAGGCGAGAAGACATAGCTTCTACTACGATGCGTGACGCTGCTGGGAACTCGCGCCTCGTTTCCTTCTTTCCCGGCAAATTGCTTCATAACTGCTTTCAGAAATCTTTGATTGCAATTTGAGCAGTTATTCAGATTTTTGCGTGCGACGATGGAGGTATCGAAATGAGAAAAGTTCTGGCGATTTCACTAGTTCTGCTGGTTGCTATCATGACGACGGCGGCCATTGTCAGAGCCAAGGAGATCGAGAGAACCGTCCCGATGCTTGACAATCAAGTTGGCGCAGTGCCACAGGGCCGCGTATTCGGCTTGAATACGGCGCAGGGCACCGACACGTTCTACTACGGTGGAACGGTTTTCGTGGGTGCCGATACTGTGGCTGCTACGCCGCTTACTGATGGTTGGGCAAACCGCAAGATGTGGAGTTTTAATGCTGCTGGTTTCAACAGCACTCCGCACAGCGGTCTTTTCATGGACGGTTGGAAGGGCGTGGACAACACTGCACAGGCAGAGAACTACTTCTATGTAGCAGACGACGCCACTTTGGGCACGACCTGCGTCATAGCTGGTGACAAGTCTCTGTTTGCTGGTGCGACCAATGCGCAGTGTATCGCCTTCTGTTTTGTCGATCAGGTTGGCACTGGTTATGGCAACGGTTACAACCAGACCATAGTCACAAACACCTACGTGTACGATGGTACGGACCAGATACAGCTCGACTACGATTACGCGAACGAGAGCGAGCCTGGATATGACTTCACAGACGTCATATTGCAGATTTTTGATGGTATCGAGTGGCTGGACTACGACACGTTGGCCGAGTACACTGACCTGGTTAGCGGCCATGAGACGATTGACGTCGATTCGTACATGGCGTCATTGACACCGCCGGTTGATTTCCGCATCAGGTTTACCTTCGCTGCTGACGGTGGTTATTCTGATGAGGACGGTTACTTCTTTACCGACTGCGGTGGTCTCCTTGTGGACAACTATGACCTTGACACCAACAGCGTTGCTCTCGAGAGCGAGAACTTTGAGGGTGTCACCGTTGGTAGTCTACCTGCCGGCTGGCAGAAGCTCGTTATCGGTTGCGGCGACTTTGCACACGTGAAGCACGTCAACGATCTGCCTGTTTTGCTCAATCAGGATCCTTGCGTGGCTGCGATTGGTCCGGCGTGGTGCGAGATACAGGACAGCGTGTTGGTGTTCTATGATGAGGGCACTCTTGGGTATCCGCATCCACTCTGTCAGGACCAGTATGCCAAGTCACCGGTTGTTGACTTCGTGGCGCATCCTGGGCTTCCCGGCAGACTCATCACCTGGGAGAGGTTTGGTAGCTTGCCGCAGACCGAGTACATCTTTATGTTCTGGCAGGTAAGGTACTGGCCAGGTTGCGAGTCTGGTGGTCCGAGCCCGTGGGCAAACGACAACTACGTGTACTACACGGCTGAGGGTACAAGCTGTCGTCCAACGACGTTTGACGTTTCCACATTTGTGCCGCCAGAGGCTGAAAAGGCACAGGTTGGACTTGGCGTCCTCAACTACTGCGATGATGATCCGTGGGGTCGTCATGACTGTACGTACACATGCAACGTGACACCGTACTACGACAACGTATCGTTTGGTATTTACGGTTCAGACGTTGCGCCGTACATCAGCATGAGGGAGCTCGATTACTTCCAGGATCAGTTTGCTGAGGACGGGACATTGAACCCGACCAGCACTATTGATACCAGGACTGCTAACTATCTGAGCAACTTTGCCCTACCGATCTTTGCCGACTCGATGACAGCCCGTGGCGTTGCTGACGACATGGAAGTCTGGCTTGTGTTCAAGATATGTGAGCTTGGGCCACAGCAGCCAGTGACGCATCCATTCTTCACGACATGGTTCCCTGGCGTAGCTGGCGGTGCATGGCAAGAGGCCAGGATGGACACTACTAGGGTCACGGATTCTCCTGGAACCGGGACGCTAACAATAGCCGGTCGTTACATGAGCGCCTTCCATGAGGATGATGCTGTCAGGGTCGCCAATACTCTGGCGGAAGGTACGGAGATACTACCGAACAACCTGTTCACCCCTGGTACGGGGATAAAGTACTTCCTTAAGGCCAGGTACGTTGGTTCGGGCAGCTGGTATATGCTTCCTGACACTTTCGCCGTAGCTCCTGCCAACAAGTTCGAGTGTTTCCACGCCGACCCGTTGTATGTGAGCGACGGTGCCGGTGGTGTGAAGTGGGCCTGCTTGCTATACGTCGATCATTTTGGCCAGAGGGGTAACTGGGGTGAGAGGAACTTTGATAGGATCAAGAGGCATCTCGATGCTCTTGGCTACAAGTTCGACGTGTTCCGTAAGCTTGGTCCTACGAGTGATTTGAGGAACAGTATCGGTCGTCTGCCAGTGAACACCGGTCAGTTGGGTGGACCCGGGACCGACAAGTACAATTGGGGTCCTGGTGCTACACTTGCCCAGAGCTTGGCCTACACGCACATCATGCTGAACTCTGGTACACAGCTCAACAACAGCATGAACGAGTCTGACGTTAGCCTGATCAACAGCTGGCTTACGATCTACAGTGGAGCAGACAGGTTCAAGTTCTTCTGGGCTAGCGGTGACCAGTTGGTGAGATGGCTATACAACCAGGCAGTTTGGGGTAGGCCGTTCATCAATAACATCCTGGGTTCGACCTACGTTCACAGGGCCTACGCTATCCAGAAAAACGACTACAGATACTGCTTGCCACTCAACGTGGTTGCTGGTGGCCGTTTGCAGGCCTTCACGGACTCGATGATAGCTCGCAGCAACGGTTGTGTGAGGACGTACAACGTTCTGGGTGTTTCTGGTTCTACGCCAAATGCGAGGGCCGAGAGACAGTATGACGCGCAGTTGGTGCCGTCATACGCCGCTATCACCAACAAGTTCTTCGTGACTGGTGGTTCGAACTACTACACGATGAGCGAGGGTTATGACAACTGCATGATCAGGACGACTACCGGCCTTGGCTATCCGGAGTGCGGGAACGACAACGTTCTTAAACTCTGGATCCAGGCTGTACTGGGCTGGGCCAGCTACTCTGGTACCAGCATATGCACGCCTGGTCCTGTTGGCATCGATCCGTACAGTTTTGCACCTCCAGCAGTAGTGACCTCGTTGGCTGCTGCATATCCCAACCCGATGAATCCTACAGCCACGATATGGTACACCGTAGGCGCGCCTGGGAAGGTAACGCTGAAGGTGTTTGACGTGACCGGTAGGGTGATCAGGACGTTGGTAGACGAGCAGAAGGTAACAGGTCGTTACTCGATCATTTGGGATGGTGGGAACGATCGTGGAGAGAAGGTAGCTAGTGGTGTGTTCTTC